>OJBV01000003.1_pt1 | contig 50044 bp, 49 predicted proteins | sample 1590821 | NCBI WGS metagenome assembly OJBV01 (sample SAMN05416694, study PRJEB24817) | seawater metagenome | isolation source: Sea water | place: Canada:Atlantic | collected 2013-07
GTTTTTTATATGTTTACTAACCCCTTCATCAGTAAAAGCTAACTCTTGGATTTTTTGATTGTCAGAGTTTAATGGGACCATCATTTTTGCTCTTAATTTTCCATTAACTTGGACTATGGTTTGTATATTGTCTTGAATAAGCGCAGATTCGTCAACAACTGGCCATTTAGCATCGACTACAGCCTCTTTACCGCCTAATAAAAGCCAAAGATGATGACATAAATGGGGAATTACTGGACTAAGACACTTGACCATGATTTCAATCGATTCTTGCCTAACAGCGACTCCTTTTTCAGTCGTATCTGTAAATTTAGACAAAGTATTGTTGAGCTCCATCATGGTTGCAATGGCTGTATTAAATGAATGTCTTCTGCCTAAATCGTCACCTACTTTTTTTAGCGCTAAATGTGTTCTTTTCCTAACTTCTTTTTGCCCATCATTTAGATCTTCAAGACTAACTTTCAAGGCTTTATTGTTTTTATTGGAATCTATAAACCCAGTAACAAGACGATAAAATTTGTTTACAAACCTATAAGCCCCCTCAATTCCACTATCTGACCACTCAAGGTCTTGTGTTGGCGGCGCTGCAAAAAGTATAAAAAGTCTTGCCGTATCAGCCCCATACTTAGCAATCATTTCTTGAGGATCAACCGTATTTCCTTTTGATTTACTCATTTTAGCGCCATCTTTTAAAACCATTCCTTGTGTAAGAAGATTTGTAAAAGGCTCACTCGCTTTAATTATTCCCTCATCACGCAATAGTTTTGTGAAAAAACGCGAGTATAAAAGGTGCAAGATCGCATGTTCAATTCCACCTATATATTGATCTACAGGAAGCCAATAGTTTGCACGCTCATCTAAAATAGCATTGCTTTGATCAACACATGTGTATCTTGCAAAGTACCAAGAAGACTCAAAAAAAGTATCAAAAGTATCCGTTTCTCTTTCCGCCTTTCCGCCGCATTTAGGGCACAATACGCTATAAAAATTAGGCATCTTTTTTAATGGAGAGCCAACACCATCAAGCTCAACATCTTCAGGAAGCCTTACAGGCAGGTTTTCAAGGCTTTCTGCAACAGCTCCACAAGAAGGGCAGTTAATTATTGGGATTGGACAGCCCCAGTAACGCTGTCTTGAAACACCCCAATCCCTAAGACGATAATTAGTCTTAAGCTCTCCCATTTTCAAGTTTGAAAGTTTTTCGCTAATTGCGCTAAACGCCTGATCAAAACCTAAGCCGTTAAACTCACCAGAGTTTATAAGAATTCCTTTATCAACGTATGCTGTCTTGCTAGTATCCACTTTACCACTTTGGTCGGATATAACATTCACGATGGATATATTATATTTTTTTGCAAACTCATAGTCCCTTTGATCATGCGCAGGAACACTCATCACTGCACCTGTTCCATAACCCATAAGAACAAAATTTGCTATCCAAATTGGAGTAGATTCGCCCGTTATTGGATGAATACAAGTCAATCCAGAATCAATGCCTTTCTTCTCCATGGTTTCAATAGCTGCTTCGGCCGTTTCCATTTTTTTACACTCTTCAAGAAACATTTGAATTTCATTGCTACCCTTTCCAGCCTTAATAGCAAGAGGATGTTCTGCAGCAATTGCAAGATAAGTAACACCTAATAAAGTATCAGGTCTTGTGGTATATACAGTTAGTGCTTCAGAGTCATTAAGCGTAAATTTAATGTCAAGTCCAACAGATTTGCCAATCCAGTTTGTTTGCATCATTTTTACAGCATCTGGCCAGCCGTCGAGTTTTTGTATGTCCGCAAGAAGCTCTTCTGCGTAGTCAGTTATTTTCATATACCACTGAGAAATCTCTTTCTTTTCAACAGGCGCACCAGATCGCCAGCCACAACCTTCAACCACTTGCTCATTAGCCAAAACTGTTTGGTCTACAGGGTCCCAGTTTACGACTGCTTTTTTCTTATACACAAGGCCCTTCTCAAATAGCTTTACAAAAAACCATTGTTCCCAGCGATAGTACTCTGGATGACAAGTTGCTAATTCTCTTGACCAGTCATAACCAAAACCCAACTCTACAAGCTGTTCTTTCATGTGCTTAATGTTTTCATAAGTCCACCCAGCAGGAGGAACCTGGTTTTTTATAGCAGCGTTTTCAGCTGGAAGTCCAAATGCATCCCAGCCAATAGGCTGCATAACATTCTTTCCAAGCATTTTCTGGTATCTTGAAATTACGTCGCCGATACTATAGTTTCGAACATGACCCATATGAAGCCTTCCAGAAGGATAAGGCAGCATTGATAGGCAGAAATACTTTTCTTTAGTTTTATCTTCAACCACAACAAATGAGTTATTTGTGGCCCAATATTCTTGTGCTTCTTTTTCAATTAAAGTGGCGTTATATTCTTTTTGCATCATTAATTTTATAAGTTTTTAATTTAAATTAAGAGAGCCAACTAAAGATTGAACGTCTTTCATGTTGTGTTCTATTAGATATTTACTAATCCCTTCGTTTATTTCTTGGCAAACAAGGGGATCATAAAAGAGTGCAGTTCCAATACCAACTGTGTCTGCCCCAGCAATGATGAATTCAATCGCATCATTAGCCGACACAATTCCCCCTTGACCAATTATAGGGACATTATATTTTTTACTAACCTGGTAAACCTGGTGAACCTTCAGAAGTGCAATCGGTTTTATAGCAGGACCAGATAGCCCTCCTTGATTATTTCCTATTACTGGCTTTTGTTTTTCAATATCAATAGCCATTCCCATGACTGTATTTATAACGGCAAGCCCATCACTTCCAGCATCAATACACCTTAATGCATTGGAGGCAATGTCTGTTTGATTTGGAGATAGCTTTGTAATAATTGGTTTAGAAGTATTTTTTCTGCAAATCTCAACAACTCTAAAAGACATCTCGGGGTCATTACCAAAAGCAACCCCACCTTCTTTTACATTTGGACATGAAATATTGATTTCAATGGCGTCGATATCAGAGTCATCAAAGTGTTTTGCAATTTCACCATATTCTTCAACGGTTGATCCAGAAATATTAATAATGAATTTAGTTTCTTGTTTATCCAGGCCTGGCATTATGTCGTTTATGACCGCAGTTGTTCCTGGGTTTTGAAGGCCAATAGCGTTGAGCATTCCATTAGGAGTTTCAGCAATTCTGTGTAGTTTGTTTCCAAGCCTTGGCTCAAGAGTAGTCCCTTTTAAGCAGACCGCACCGACATCGGAGTTAGAGAAGCCCTTGATTCGAGTGTACTCTTCACCAAACCCAACACACCCGGAAAGCAAAATGATTGGTGAGTTTAATGCCATCCCACAAAAACTTGTTTTAAGATTATTTTGCATTGCCGTCATTATACTTTTATGGCGACTTGGAGGTTGATAACTTCGTCTAAAATGTTGCTATGAATGGAGTTTTTATAACAGGCAGTAATACAGAGGTTGGTAAAACTACTGTAGCCATTGAAATTGTTAGGCATCTCAGTAAGGCAAGAGAGGTTAAGGTTCGAAAGCCTGTTGAAACAAATTGTGAGCTGTTGAATGGAGACTATATTCCAAAAGATGCTGTTGCACTTAAAGAGGCCTGCAATTCTAAGGAGCTTTTAAACATAGTATGTCCTAATTGCTTCACTCTTGAAGCAAGCCCCGAAGAAGCCAGTGCAAGTGTTGGAAAGGCGCTAAGTTTAGATGACTTAGTACGTGCCTGTAACAACCAAGTGGGAGACAGTTTTGTCTTAGTAGAGGGGGCAGGTGGGATCTATTCCCCAATTGCAGAAAGATCCCTTAATTCTGACCTTGCCGTTTGTCTTCAGCTGCCAGTTATCATTGTTGTTCGAGACGAGCTAGGCGCTGTTAGCCAAGGATTGCTGGCTATTGAGGCTGCAAAGAAAAATAATCTAAAAATTGTGTGTCTTGTGTTAAACGAAATTAAACCGAACACGCTTTCTAATAAAGAGTCTCTTGCTGCATACACAGATGTTCCAATACTTCCGTTTGCAAAAGGTAATATTGAATTTTTTAATTCTAAAATTGAAAGACTAATCTAATATAGTTAGATTTGGTTTCTGGTTTTCTTGATCAAGGGGATCGGCTTTGTTGTCAAAAAACATTCCCTCACCATTTTCTTTGGCATAAATAGATAATACCGCGTTGCACGGTACAATAATTTTTTCAGGCCTTCCATTAAATCTAGCCTTAAAGCTAATAGACTTGTTGGTTATTACTCGGCCTTCTGTTGCAGAAGAGGCAATGTTTAAAATAATTTTACCGTCACTTGCAAAGCCTTCAGGAATCGAAACACCTGTTTTTTCAGAGTTAACGAGTATATGAGGGGTAAAACTAGAGTCCTCTATCCAATCACAGTAAGCGCGGATTAAATAGGGGACTACACTTGACATAAGTTTTTTTAATTAAAGTCCTTTTCAGCAAAAGTTAGGCTTTCATGAAAGCCCTCTTTTTCAAAAAGCCTGTTTGCGTATTCCATAATTGGTTTTGCTTTTTTACCGTCTAAAGATATGCCCAAAAGATTAAGACGCCATAGAATGGGGGCGATACAGACATCAACAAGGGTCATTGTTTCACTTTTAAAATAGGGCTTATGAGAGAATAAAGGCAGTAGCTCTATAAGATTTCCATGTAAAGTTTTTCTTGCAGCATCACTTTCCTTTTTGGCGCCATGTAGAATTTTATCAACAAGCTCGTACCAGCAGCCTTCTGATCTCGTGAAACGATAAATTAGAAGGCGTTTTTCCGCTTTTTCAATAGGATCAACTGGCAAAAGAGGAGGAAAGGGGAATCTTTCATCTAGGTATTCCATAATTACAGAGAGGTCATATAGAACCATTCCTCTATCAAAAAGTGTTGGAAGAGTTTCACAAGGATTGAGCTCTAAAACTTCTTCTGGCATTTCATCAAACTTAAGCTCTATAACCTCTCGCTCAATTAACTTGTGAGCCATAATAAATCGAACTGCATGTGACTCAAGCTCTTCAGAAGCAGCATAGAGGGTCGTTGAAGACGGATTAGGTTTAGATAGCATAGTTTTTGCACCAAATTAAAAAAAAATAGCCTTGCCTTTTAGAGCAAGGGATGTAAAGATAAAGATTGTATCAGAAATTAATCGCGCGGCCTCCATATGCCGTATTTAACATCTTTCCAGTACTCTTTCTTAAGCATATAGGCAAGAATAAATAGAATACCAAGGAACAGTAATACCCATTTACCTAGTTTTAGGCGGATTAGCTTTGCTGGCTCACCAACATAGTCTAAGAAATTTGTTATATCAAGAACGCTCTGGTCAAACTCTGCTTCAGATTGACTTTCTCTTAATGGCCATAAGACATCTGGCATAGAAGCATTTACCAGAACTTTATTGTTTACCCCAAAAATTCTCTCCTCGTCATCATAAAAACTTCTGAGGTAAGTATAAATCCAGTCAGTTCCTTTTGACCTTGAAACTAAAGAGAGGTCTGGCGGAACGCCTCCAAACCATTTAGTTGCAGCACCTTCTGGCATAGCTGTAGTAATGGCTTGCCCTACTTTATTTCCAGCAAACATTAGATTTTTAGCAACATGCTCTTCGGTTAGGTTTAGATCCTTAGCAATTCGATTGTAACGCATCAAGCTTATCTCATGACAACCTGAGCAATAATTCATAAAAAGTTTTGCGCCATTTTGTAAGGAGGCTTCGTCAAAAATATCAGTATCTGCATGATCTAAATGAACCTTACTAGCAGCAAAAATGTTTACGGAAAAAAGAAGAACAGATAAGCCAACTATTAATTTTAATTTAATATTCATATATTATCCAGTAACCCTCTCTGGAACCTCTTTGGTTTTTCCTAGAGTGCTAAACCAGGGCATTAAGATAAAAAATGAAAAATACAAAGTCGTAAAAATACGAGCCAGTAAAACATATAAAGGGGTAACCGGTTGAACACCAAGCCAGCCTAGCATAATAAAGCTGACAACAAAAGTCCCAAGAATCCATTTATAGATTGGGCTTCGATAGCGTATTGATTTAACTGGACTTCGATCTAGCCAAGGAAGGAGGAAAAACACTCCAAGCGCTGCAAACATTCCTAATACTCCAGGAAATTGTGAGCCAAACAGTGGAGGAATTGCCCTTAATACTGAGTAATAGGGAGTTAAGTACCATAATGGCGCAATATGTTCAGGCGTTTTAAGTGGATTGGCCTCGATGAAATTCGGAGCCTCTAGAAAATACCCGTTTAGTGCTGGTGCATAAAAAACAACTGCACAAAATATCCATAAAAACCCAACAACAACAACACTATCTTTAATTGTGAAGTATGGATGAAAGGGGATTCCGTCTTTTGGAATACCATCCGCATCTTTATTTTTCTTTATTTCAATTCCATCTGGATTGTTTGATCCAACGTGGTGAAGAGCAACAATATGCAAAAAAACAAGAACAACAAGAATAAGTGGAATGACAACAACATGTAATGAAAAGAAACGATTTAAAGTCGCATCACCAACAGCATAATCACCCAAAATCCAAACTAATAAATCTGGCCCTACAATCGGAACTGATCCAAAAAGTGAAATAATTACTTGAGCACCCCAAAACGACATTTGTCCCCAAGGCAAAACATAGCCCATGAAAGCTTCAGCTAATAAAAGAATATACAGCACCATGCCAAGTATCCATATCAATTCCCTCGGTCCCTTATAAGAGCCATATAAAAGGGCACGCATCATATGAAGATAAATTATTACAAAAAAAGCAGAGGCCCCTGTCGAATGCATATAGCGGATAAACCAGCCCCATTCAACGTCTCTCATAATATACTCAACTGAGGCAAAAGCATACTCTGCGTCAGGCTTATAGTGCATGGTTAAGAATATCCCAGTAACCAGCTGCATTAAAAGCATCACTACTGCTAAGCCACCAAAGAAATACCAGAAATTAAAGTTTCTGGGGGTGTAGTATTCTGCTAAATGTTCATTAATAACTTTAGATAATGGAAATCTTTGGTCTATCCAACTTTGTTTATTATTCATATTTTCTCTTATGTTTTTTGTTGGTCAACTCCAATACGAATCAATGAATCAGTGACGTATTGATACGGAGGGATTACTAGGTTAGTTGGGGCAGGCACACCTGCATAAACCCTTCCAGCAAGGTCAAACTTAGAGCCATGACATGGGCAATAAAAACCACCTTTCCAACTGTCTCCACCAAGATCAGCTGCACCAGGCTCTGGTCTATATGTTGGAGAGCAGCCTAAGTGCGTGCAAACCCCAACGATAACAGCAACACTTTCTTTATTTTTGATAGCTCGAAAATTAGACGTTACATAATTTGGCTGTTGGTTTTTAGAGTTGCCTGTACCGTTTGGATCATCAAGATTTTTAATTAGGTCTTCTGAGTCAAGAGACTCTAATGCTTTTTCATCACGTTTAAATATCCACACAGGTTTTTTACGCCATAAGACACGAACAAGCTGACCAGCCTCTAATTTAGAAATATCAACATCTATAGGGGCTCCTGCTGCTTTAGCTTTAGCCGACGGTTTCCATGTTGATAAAAAAGGCCATGCTGCAAAACCAACACCAACCGCACCAACTACACTAGTGGCTTTGGTTAAAAAACGTCTTTTCTTTAGGTCGATTGTTTGTTCGGACATAAAAATGTTTTAAGATATTAAGATAAAAAGCCGCACCATTATAATGTAAATGGTTGATATTTAAAAGCAAAAAATGACCCAAATGACTAGTAGTTTTTTTTATCAACCTTAATAGTGATTGATTTGATATTTGTTAGGCCCTCGATTTGTTTAATTAAAGAGAGGAGCTTTGTTTTTTGTTTTTCAGCTCGGAAGGCTATGGATGAGTTTTTAGCAAGTAGGGTAACGCCTTGAGAGCCTAAAAAGCAAAGATTAAGACCTTTAAACTGTTCAGAGTACTGCGCCTTAATTAATGCGTTTAAGTGGTTATGTTCTTTTGCTTTTTCAAATAAAGAGCTTAGATTGCTGCCAACTTTAAAATTTGTAGGGTTTCCTTTTGTTTTGTCTTGCATATATGAGAAAATACCCCAGTTTTATTAATTAATTTCGTTCGTCTTCTATGAGTATTATAAATAATGTTTTATCAAAAGTTTTAGGGTCTCATAATGACCGGCTAATAAAAAAGTATAACGGCCAAGTTTCCAAAATTAATTCGTTGGAAGAAAAGATGCGCTCGATGAGTGATGACGAGCTTGTCTCAATGACGGCAGAGCTAAAAGAGAGGCTAAGCAATAAAGAGAGTGAGGAAAGCATTTTAGCTGAGTCTTTTGCCGTTGTCAGAGAAGCAAGCCAAAGAGTTTTAGGTTTGCGGCATTATGATGTCCAGCTTATTGGCGGCATGGTTCTTAATGAGGGCAGTATTGCGGAAATGGGAACTGGTGAAGGAAAAACATTGGTTGCAACACTGCCAGCCTATCTGAATGCGCTTGCTGGAAGAGGAGTCCACATTGTAACTGTGAATGACTATTTGGCAAAGCGTGACTCTGAATGGATGGGAAAAGTGTTTTCTTTTCTTGGGCTTTCAGTTGGAACGGTTTTTTCAGGAATGTCTGGTGATGAAAAACAAAAAGCATATTCTTGTGATATCACTTATGCAACAAATAATGAGCTTGGTTTTGACTATCTTAGAGACAATATGGCTTTTTCTCAAGAGCAAAAAACACAAAAGAAGCTTGCCTTTGCAATTATTGACGAGGTTGACTCGATCTTAATCGATGAGGCTAGAACGCCACTAGTTATATCTGGGCCAACAGGCGATCATGCTGAGGTCTACATCGCGATAGATAAAATGATTCCAAGCTTCACACTTCAAACCGAAGTTGGGGAGGGCAAGGAGGTTGAGGTTATAGTTGCAGGAGATTACACTCTTGACGAAAAACATAAACAGGTTTTTCTTACTGATGATGGACATATTAAAGCTGAAGACATGCTTATAGCCGCTGGCGCCTTAGCCCCAGAGTCTAGCCTATATGACTCCAGCAATATTATTTTGATGCAGCACTTATTGTCAGGACTTAGGGCCCATGTATTGTTTAAAAAAAATGTTGATTATCTCGTTAAAGATGACGAGGTTGTGATTGTTGATGAGTTTACTGGAAGAACAATGGAGGGCAGAAGATGGTCGGAAGGCCTTCATCAGGCAATAGAGGCAAAGGAAAATGTAAGCATTAAAAAAGAAAACCAAACTCTGGCCTCAATAACATATCAAAACTACTTTAGGCTTTACGAGAAGCTATCAGGAATGACTGGAACAGCTGAAACAGAGGCATCTGAGCTTCAAGATATTTATGGTCTAGAAGTTGTTGTTGTCCCCCCTAATACAATCTCCTCAAGGATTGATCACTCAGACCTAATTTATGGAACGATGAATGAAAAGCTTGACGCTGTTATGAAAGACATTCAGGCATGTCAAAAAATTATGCAACCAGTTCTTGTGGGAACAAACAGCATCGAAAGCTCTGAAAGTGTTTCCGCTCTTCTAACGAAAAATAAAATTAAACACGAGGTTCTTAACGCGAAGCAGCACCAACGCGAAGCTGAGATTATTGCAAATGCTGGGGCGCCAGGAGCTGTAACTATTTCAACAAATATGGCTGGAAGGGGAACAGACATTGTTTTAGGGGGAAGGCCCCTAGAAGGTTCCAGCGAGACAGAAACAGAGTCTTGGAAAGCTAAGCATCAAAGCGTTATAGACTCGGGAGGCCTGCACATAATTGGTACAGAGCGCAATGAATCACGAAGGGTCGATAACCAGCTACGCGGACGAGCAGGAAGACAGGGAGATATTGGATCAACGCGGTTTTATCTGTCACTTGAAGACAGCTTAATGAAGATATTCGCATCTGAAAAAACAGCCTCTATGATGAAAAAGCTTGGTATGAAGGAAGGAGAAGCCCTTGAACATAGTTGGCTGAATAAAACAATTGCCAATGCACAAAAGAAAGTAGAGGGGATGCATTATGACGCGCGAAAACACCTTCTTGAATATGACGATGTTGCAAATGATCAAAGAAAAGTGGTTTATCAGTTAAGAGATGAGTTAATGGGAACCGAGGATGTTAAAGAGCGCTATAAGGCAATAAGGAGTGGTGTAATTAGTGATCTTTTTGCAGGCCATATTTCTGCAAAATCCCTTGAAGCTGACTGGGACATTGATGGTCTTGAAGATGCTTTAAAGGTTGATTATGGAGAGAATATTTCAATTCACACAAAAATAGATAAAGGGCTTGAAGTTGATGTAATCTTAAGTGAAATTTTGGAAGTTTTTGAAACCTCTCATGAGGCTAAAGAGGCGTCAATTGGCGCTGAAACTATGAGGACTTTTGAAAAGGCTGTTATGTTAAGAGCACTTGATCAGCACTGGAAAGAACACCTCGCAGTTATGGACTCACTTAGACAAAGTGTAAATTTACGTGGCTATGGTCAGAAAAATCCTGTTCAAGAGTTTAAAAGAGAGTCCTTTTCAATGTTCACGCTTTTGCTTGATACGATAAATATTGATATGGTTAAGGCTGTTTGTAGCGTCAGTCTTGAGCAAACTAATTTAAAGCAAGAGGAAGGTGAGTTAAAAAATCAAAAAAAATTAACACCAACTAAAACTAAAAAACCCTTAGCTCAATCATCAAAAATTATAAGGAAGCCAATAACGCAAATTAAGGTTGGAAGAAACGATCCTTGTCCCTGTGGTTCTGGAAAAAAGTATAAGCAATGTCATGGATAAGGCTTATTTTTTTGGAGGCAGCATCTTTTAAATGGAGAGAATAACGCTCACTAAGCCAGATGACTGGCACCTTCACCTTAGAGGAGGGTCTGCAATGAAGTCTGTTGTTGGCATGAGCGCTTTACAGATGGGACGTGCGGTTATTATGCCAAATCTTTCACCGCCAATAAGAGATGTATCGCAAGCAATAGCTTATCGTAAAGAGATCATGAGCGCTTTGCCAGCAGAAACAACCTTTAACCCTCTGATGGTGCTTTATCTTACAGACAGCACAACTAAAAATGAAATTATTGAGGCGAGTGAAGCCCAAGAGGTTCATGCAGTAAAGCTTTATCCTGCAGGAGCTACAACTAACTCAGATAGTGGAGTGACAAACCTATTAAGTACTTATCCTGTTATAGAGCAAATGCAAAAAGAAGGGCTGCCTCTGCTAATACACGGAGAAGTAACTGATAATGACGTTGATATCTTTGACCGAGAAAAAGCTTTTATAGACAAAACGTTAACTAAACTAGTGCGAGACTTTCCTGGCCTCAAAATAGTTCTTGAGCATATTACAACAAAAGATGCTGTTGACTTTATAAACGAATGTGAAATAAATATAGCGGCAACAATAACTCCTCACCATCTTTTAGCAAATAGAAACCATATGCTTGTAGGTGGAATTAAGCCACATTTTTACTGCTTACCTGTGCTGAAAAGAAGATCACCGCATCAAGAGTCACTAATTGCAGCAGCGACCTCAGGAAGTCCAAAATTTTTCCTAGGCACAGATTCAGCGCCACACGAGAAGCATCAAAAAGAGTCGTCCTGTGGATGTGCAGGAGTCTTTAGCGCACATGCGGCCATTGAGCTTTATGCTGAAGCATTCGATAGGGCTGGAAAAATTGATAAGCTAGAGGGGTTTGCATCTTTCTTTGGTGCTGATTTTTATGGCCTTGAAAGAAACCAAGAAAAAATTACACTAGAAAAGACTACGTGGCGAATACCTGAGAGCTATAATTTTTCTGGCTCACATGTGGTGCCCTTTTTTGCGGGAGAGGACCTCTCTTGGAAGCTATTAACTTAAAAAATCCATACTTTTAAAGTAAACTTTGCTTTTTTCAACATCATTTTTAATTTGACTTTTTAGTTCTTCAAGCGAATTAAATTTTAATTCATCCCTGCACTTTTGTTTGAAAACAACAGTCACACGTTCACCATAAATTTCTTGATCAAAGTTAAAAATAAAAACCTCTAAAAGGACCTTGGTACCCCCTATTGTTGGTCTTTTTCCAATATTGCACACACCTGTATAAGTAGTAGTATTAATTTTAACTAGTACACTATAGACCCCAAGAACAGGGCTGAGTTTTCGTCTGATACTTATATTTGCCGTAGGAAATCCAATTGTTCTCCCCATTTTTTCACCATGAGCAACCCTGCCACTTATTGAAAAAGGCCTTCCAAGATAAGTTTCAGCTTTTTTAAAGTCTCCTTGAGAGAGCAGTTTTCGAATTGCAGAGCTGCTAATTCGCTGACCATCAAGATGAATGCCATTAATCTTATCAACTAAATAGCCTTTTTCAGATGACATCTCTTGAAGCATTGAAAAATCTCCAAGACGATCCTTACCAAAACGAAAATCATCGCCAATAAAGCAATGCTTTACGCCAACTTTGTTAACCAGAGTTTGGTTGATAAAAGACTCTGCACTTATTTCAGAAAAAGTTTTGTTAAATCTTATTAAAAGGTGTTTGTCTATCCCAAGTGACTCGAGAAAGAGGTGTTTGTCCCTAAAGCTGCTTAGTCTTGCTTTTGTCCTTCCAAAATAAGATTCAGGCGTCACAGAAAAAGAAATTACAAGAGATGGAATGCCTTTATTTTTTGCAGTTGAGACAAGCTTTTTAAGTATTTCCTGATGACCAACGTGAACACCATCAAAGTTACCAATGGTAAGAACACAACCAGATTGATGTTTAAGATTATGAAGGCCTCGTATTAGTTCCATTATGCTATTTTACTCACAGCTTTAATGATGGTTTATTAAATCAAGCGAATGAATAATTTTTTTAACTGGTGCGGGAACTCCAAGAGCAATATTATGTGTTTTGTAGTAATTATCAGATGATCCTGGGGAGCTTACAATAATTGGACTAATCCAAAGAGTGTAATGACTAAATGCATGTTTGAATTTAGTAAGTGATTGGACGATTTTTGCCTTAGGGTTGTGGCTAATAATTTTCTCTTCTATTTCTGCTTCGTTTTCTGAGCACTCAGCAAAGCTCCATAGCCCACCCCAAATTCCTTCGCTTGGTCTTTTTTTAAGATAAACTTCACCCTTTTCATTTTTATAAATTAAGAATACAATATTTCGTTCAGGTTTTATTTTTTTAGGTTTTTTGTTTGGATAGATGTTCTGTTGATTATGAATAAAGGCCCCACAATTCTTTGATATAGGGCAGTTTTGACAGTGGGGTTTTCTTGGGGTGCAAACAGTAGCCCCAACATCCATTATTGCTTGTGTGTATTCTGCATTTTGTTTTTCAGGAGTATGAAGTTCTGCAAGACGCCATAATTCATTCATAACATTACTCGAGCTATAGTGACCTTCCACCCTGTGATATCTTGCCAAGACGCGTTTCACATTGCCATCAAGGATTGCATGTGGCTGGCTGAACGTAAGAGATAAGATAGCTCCAGCAGTTGACTTGCCAACACCAGGAAGCGCTATAACTTCTGAATAGGTTTTGGGAAAAATACCACCGTAAAGAGATAAAGTAATTTGTGCAGTTTTATGTAAATTACGAGCTCGGCTATAGTAACCAAGGCCAGCCCATGCGGCCAAAACATCATCCTCGCTTGCATTAGCGAGCGAAGTTATATCTGGAAATTTTTTAATGAAGTTGTTGAAATAATCAATAACAGTTTTAACTTGAGTTTGTTGCAACATAACCTCAGATAGCCATACGTGATATCCATTTGGAGGGCTAGATTGCCAAGGAAGGTTTTTTCTGCCATGTTTTATAAACCAATTTAAGAGGCCACTCGTTAACTCCGTCACTTCTCTAGGTTTAGCGGATTATTTGGGTCAATAGTCTGCATAAAAGGCTTTCTAATGTTTTCATTAGTTACCTGATAAACACAGCCAATCCAGTTATTAATAATAGCACTAGCACTATCATGCCAGGTGTTGTCTAGGGTTTTTGTAAGAATCTCTTCTGGAAATTCTTTAATAGTCGCTGTTTTATTTATAAGCCTGGCGCGATACTCTGTCAAAATAGCGCAACTTTGTAGCGACAAATAATTGCTTGGAAATGGTGGGTAGTCTAAGGTTCTTTTTTCGAGGTAAAGCGAAACTTCTCTCTTATACTCCTTTAAAAGACTGACGGAGTCGTACTCAGGGTGCCCTTGAAAGAAGACAATTCTAAAAAGATCAGGACTGACTGCAAGGTGAACGCCAATAGCGCTTTTAGCTAAAACTACAGCCTTTGCCTCTTCAAATTGGGACTCAGTGATCTCATTAAATCGTGAGTGTGGTATGTCAAAGCGAGTGTTAACACCCTTAACAAGAGGGTGTGTTCTATCAATTACCTGATGAGGAAACACGCCCCAATGTTTTTTTCCAACGGCCTTTCTTTTCTGGCCATACTTAAACTCTAAAACAGCATGGGTTGCAAGACAAGAGCACAAGGTTGAGGTTACGTTTTCATAAGACCAGTCAACCACCTCTCTCAGCTGTTCATAAAATGGAGCGAGCTGAAGGTCTGGATCAGTCACATTAGCGCCCGTAATAATTAGCGCATCAAGTCCTTGAAGTTTAATTTCTTCAAAGGTTTTATAATGCTCTTTAATGTGCGCTGTCGCATGTTTTCCTCTTTTGATGCTTGAAAGTGAAAAAGGGTGGACATAAAACTGAGCAATTTGATTTGAATGGCCTATCAATCGAAAAAATTGCCTCTCTGTTGCTTCAAGCGCAGAATCGGGCATCATATTTAATAACCCAATATGAAGCTCTCTAATGGTTTGATGTTGAGCCCTCTCAATAGAAAGAATTGTTTCGCCTTGTTTTGCAAGACGTTCAAATGAAGGTAGTTTAGAGTGTGCTATTAGAGGCATGTTATTTAAGCGCGCTAGAGATTAAATTTAAGACGTCCTTTGCAGAACCGCACTTATGAAGCGCATCACTTTCTATTGTGCAGCCGTATTCATCCGCAAGTGCGCTGTATTTTTTAAGCCTATCTGCAACTAGTTTTGGAAACACCCAGCTAACAAAAGCATTTGGGTTAATTTGAGCTGCGTAAGCTAAACTATTTTCTTTCAAGTAGGAGTGAAGAGCTTCCTCAAAAAACTTTGGGTTATAGTACATTGGCTTTGGCTGGCTTTTAGCTCTATCAATAAGTAATCTCTCATTTTCCTTGCTTGTTTTAATATAAATAATTAGTGTTTTTTCTGACAGAAGTTGATAAAGTTTTCTGTCTTCTAGCTCGCATAGGCTTCCCCCAGCATCGTTAATAAAATGGTCATAACCATCTTTTAAAGACTTATTAATAAAATGAGGAACCTCATACATTGTCTTTTTTTCTGCTTCCAAAAAAAGACTTTGGCGATGAATAAACTCCTCAATAGGAAGGCCACCTTCTTCAGGATTGCCAACTTTTCCAAGAAACGCAGAAATTGGCTCTAAGTTATCAAAAGTAACTTGACTATTAACACTTATAGAGTTGTTTTCTATAAGTGGCTTAAGCCATGAATCATTTTTCATTTTGTTAGCTACATTGTTAATGATGACTTCTTTAAGATGAGTCGCTCCAATTCTATAATCTCCAGAAAAATGGTACCACCCACCTTCTTCGCCAATAAGTTTAGCAAGATGAGTCTTCCCTACGCCAGACATCCCAAGAAGTGTTAATCGCTTATTTTTTTGATTTATAAATTGTTTGGCAGAATTTATCATATTGACTTTCATTAGTCCATTAGCTGCTGATTGTAAGGTGATACGAGCTAAATTTTCTTATATTAAGCACACCACTGTCCAACAACAAATATTGTCCTTTTATGCCTTCTAGAACACCTGTGATGATAGGCGTCTTATCAAAGTTTAAAGACACAACCTTTGTAGGATATTTTAGCACAGGGTAGTTTATATTTACCTCATCATCACTAAGGACTGTGGCCTCAGTTTCTTTTATTGTGCCTGCAATTTCACCTAGTAATGTCTCTTTTAGAGACGAAAGATTTGATTGCTCCACTTCATTTTTTAGCATATTTCGCCAGTTTGTTTTGTCGGCAACAAATTGTTTTAATGCAACTTCAATCTTCCCAGAGTCTAGACGTGACTTTGCCTCAAGTATAGGCAGCGCTGAAACTGCCCCTTGTTCAATCCAACGGCTATAAATCCTTTTTTTATTGGTGATTCCAACCTTAGGCTTAGATGTATTTGCAAGATAAATAATGGTTGGCTGAAAACAGTAGTTAAGACCCCATTGTGGCTCTCTACAAGTGCCCTCAGAATAGTGACAAGTCTCAGGTCTCATGATGCATAAGTCGCATCTAGCTAAAACTTGTGTACAGGGAAAGCAATACCCCCCAGACCAGCTTTTTTTAGTCCTCACTCCACAATTAGCACAAAGTATTACGTCATTATATTTGAGCTCAATATGCTTTCCTACAAAAGCATTCATGTCAATTAGATTCTCTCCAATAGGAAGGCTATATTTTGCGCTGCCCACTTCAAGAGAGGTGTTCATCATTTTTATGTGGCCACTTAACTGCATAATATCGATTGAATGTTCCTATATTTTTCAGCAGTTTTATTCATAATTGACTCTGGAATTATCGGAGCAGGAGGGGTTTTATCCCAGTCAAGAGTTTCAAGATAGTCTCTAATAATTTGTTTATCAAAGCTTTTTGGACTTTTCCCTGAAGAATAGTCGGCCAAAGACCAAAATCTTGAAGAATCTGGAGTTAAAATTTCATCCATTAGGGTCAACTTGTTTTCAGAGTCCAGGCCAAATTCAAACTTTGTGTCAGCAATAATAACACTTCGAGATAGCGCATGTTTTTCAGCAAAATTATAAAGAGTAAGGCTTATTTTTTTGATTTGCTCTGCAATATCTTCCCCCACTAGCGAAGCAACTTCTTTGAAAGATATATTGGCATCATGCTCACCAGCTGCAGCTTTTGAAGAAGGAGTAAAAATAGGGCTTTTAAGTTTTTCAGCAAGCACCATATTAGGAGGGAGGTCTATTCCACAAACAGACCCAGACCCTAAGTATTCTTTCCAGCCAGAGCCAATTAAGTAGCCTCTTACAACAGCTTCAATAGGCAGTGGTTTGAGTTTTTTTACAACAATTGCCCTTCCTTCAAGCGCTTCAGCCTCATTACCTGGCAACACTTCATCAAGGCCAATGTTTGTTAGGTGGTTTTGAATAATGTGCTCAGTTTTATCAAACCAATAGTTTGCTATTGATGTGAGAATTTTTCCTTTTTCTGAAATAGGCTGATCAAAAACAACATCAAAAGCTGAAAGCCTGTCGGTTGTCACTATAAGCATGTTGTCTTTATCAATATCAAAAATATCCCTCACCTTGCCGCGATGAAGAAGAGGTAGGGATAGCTTTGTTTGCAAACTGGAATGCATAAGAACTATAAAACAAACTAAAGTATTCATTTTAATCGATTGCGCAATAGCTGGGGTATTGATAAAACTGAAGAATAAAAGAGTGTTACTTTATGTTTAGATTCTGAAGAATTTGTCTTGCCCTTTTTTGAAACTCTGGCATTGCGCTAGTTGGCACGAAAGATTGTTTAGGTAATTTTATTTTTTCAGGATCTTGGTGGATCCCATTAACTCGAATTTCATAATGAAGATGGGGCCCAGTTGATTGACCTGTAGAGCCTACATACCCAATTAGTTCACTTTTTTTAACCTTTTTTCCAGACTTTAAGCCTTTAGCAAATTTTGATAGGTGGGCATAGACGGTAAGATAGTTGGAGCCATGCTTTAAATAGATAACGTTACCATAGCCAGATAACGTGGCTCTATATTTCACAATTCCTTTTGCAGGCGCGTAGACCGGCGTCCCAGAGGGGGCGGCAAAATCAGTACCTCGATGAGAGCGATAAATCTTGAGCGTAGGATGAAAGCGTCTTTTTGTAAAGCCAGAGCTAATTCGATTATATTTAGCAGGCGCAAATGCAAAGGTGTCGTTTATAGTGGCGCCCTTTGAAGTAAAGTATTTATTTTGACCAAGAGTATTTTTATATGAAAAAAGTGCAATAGTTTTTCTACTTCCAACGTAAATCATTGCAATTGGAGTTTTTCCTCCATTCCAAGACAACATAAATTTGTCACCCTTTCTTAGGTCTCTACTAAGGTCCATCTCCCATGAAAAGTTATCAACCATCATTTTAGTAACTTCAGCAGCTACCCCGGCTTTTTTGGCGTCATAGTTTAGAGACTTTTTGATTGTAATTATGGTCTGAGATAATTTCCCAATTGGCTGGATATTGGCTTTTCCATAATTAAAAGATTGGCCATCATAGGTTATAAATAAAGGGTTGTCATTAGCTGGACTATAAATGATTTGGTCTAGCTCGTGATTATCGTTAAGGGTTATCCTAAACTTATCACCAGGATAAATATTGTTGAGCCTCTGAGCCCTTTCATCAGAGGCCATTAGTTTTTTGAGAAGCTTTCCTGATAGGCCTGTGCTAAAGAAGAATTTGTAAAACGCATCACCTCTTGATACTTTAAAACTATAGTCATGTGTTCCACTGGCAGCAGAAGGAGCGCTTAAAAAAACGCAAAATGATAACAAGGTGATTAAGAAAGATTTATACATTTAGGACGGTTTGTTATGAAAGACTCGGCTCAATAACAGACCGAGCTATTTGACGAGAAAGATAGTCATTTTCCACAACACTTGCAAGCGTGTCAAGCCTCGAAATAGGAGCTATAGCTAAGGTTTTTTCTATAATTTTGCTAATGTCTAGAAACCCTATTTTTTTATTTAAAAAAGCGTCCACAGCAACCTCATTTGCAGCATTAAGCGTTCCAGGGGAGCTCTGCCCTTGTTCTAAAGCATCATATGCTAGTCCTAGGCACTTGAACCTATCCATATCGGGCGATAAAAATTCTAGTGATGTTTGCTTGGTAAGATCAAGCTCTTCAACACCAGAAGTTTGCCGGCTTGGATAGGATAATGCATAAGATATTGCGCTTCTCATGTCTGGCAGCCCAAGTTGTGATAACACACTGCCATCATTAAAATAAACAAACGAGTGAATAATACTTTGGGGATGAATTACTACCTCGATTTTAGAAGACGAAAGTTGAAATAGGAAGTGAGCTTCAATTACCTCCAGGCCTTTGTTCATCATGGTAGCAGAGTCAACTGATATTTTTTGGCCCATTTTCCATTTTGGGTGCGCGCAGGCCTGTTTTGGGGTTGCTTTATTAAGTTCTGCTATTGGTGTTTTTAGAAAAGGACCGCCTGACGCAGTTAACTGTATTTTATTAAGGCCCTGTTTGCCACCTTGGAGGCATTGAAATATTGCGCTATGTTCTGAGTCCACAGGGATTAATTCTGCCCCAGACTCTTTGGCGGCAGCAACTAATAAATTACCACCTAGGACTAGAGACTCCTTATTTGCAAGCATAACTCTTTTTCCTGAGGTCACCGCTGCAAAAGTTGAGGATAGTCCAGCGCTTCCAACTATTGCCGCCATAACAAAATCTGTATTTTTATGAGAGGCTATATCATTTAAAGCGCCCTCACCTTGTAAAACGATAACCCCTTCTGGCACAACTTTTCTTAAGCTCTCTGCAGCCTCTTCATTAGCCATTACTACAAATTTTGGCATGTGCTTAATGCAAAGCTTTTCCATTTCCCTCCAGCTATTGTTTGCCGTTAAGGCAAAGACGTTATATTTTTCTGGATGAAGTGACATAACAGCTAGTGTGTTTAGTCCAATTGAGCCCGTTGCCCCTAAAATAGCTACATTTTTCATAGCAAGAACACAATTAAAAGAAAAAATATTGGAGCAGACGATGTTAAGCTATCTATTCTATCTAGTATTCCGCCGTGTCCAGGAAGGATATTACCACTATCTTTTACTTCTGCAATGCGCTTTAAAACGCTCTCAAATAAGTCACCAAGAACTGACACAAGTGAAATCACCAGGGCTATAAAACTAAATATTAAAAAATCACTCAATAACGGCGCTTGGGTTGAAACATATACGTACAAAATAGCAACCACTTGAGCAAGAGCAGCCCCACCAAATACTCCTTCAAGTGTTTTTCCAGGACTAACACTTGGACACAACTTAGTTTTACCAAAAAGCTTACCTGCAAAATAAGCGCCGATATCTGCCGCCCAGATTAAAATCAAAAGAAACAAGACTAGCATGGGGTCTAACAAGTGAAGTGCCATTAATGCGATTGCCATTGGCACAAAAATAAACAAACCGTTGACTAGCTTAACTAATAAATTTTTTCTGAGTAGGCGAGAGCCTTTTGGAAATATTACTACCCAAACTAAGGCGATTAACCACCACGCAGCAGCATATAAGATAGTTAAATTTGAAAGAGCATTACTTAGAAAATAGGTTACTAATAATATAAGTAAAGCATAAAGAGCCTTGCCTGCTAAATGCTTTATTTGAATTAGATTGCAGTACTCCCAAGAACTAATAATAAGAATTAAAGCAACGGCTAATGCAAAGCTAGTTTGAGTCAATACCAAGATACCAAAAACTGCAATTGGCGCAACAATAGAGGCCGTTAAGATTCTCTTAAGAAGCATTATTTTTCACCATTTCGCTTTCCAAATCGGCGCTCTCTCAAGTGAAATGCCTCTATGGCAGCATCTAGTTCATGCTCATCAAAGTCGGGCCACAAGGTGTTACAGAAATATAGTTCACTATAAGCAATCTCCCAGAGCAAGAAGTTGCTTATCCTTACTTCTCCGCTTGTTCTAATTAACAGGTCTACTTTAGGGAAATCTGCGAGAGAAGAATGCGCGTGGAAAAGGGAAGCATCAATTTTTTCAGGATCGATTTCTCCGTTGACAGACTTAATAGCAATTTTTTTGGCAGATTCTGCGATATCCCACTGACCACCATAGTTTGCAGCTATAACAAGATTGAGGCCATTATTATTTTTGAGCTGTTTTTCTGCGTCAACAGCTAGCCGCTGTATTTCAGGAGTAAAAACGGAAAGATCTCCTATAATTTTAAGCTTAATATTGTTATCGTTTAGTTTCGTTGTTTCATTTTTCAAAACAGTTAAAAAAAGCTTGAATAAAAGTCCAACTTCTTCACTAGAACGATTTAAGTTTTCACTACTAAAGGCAAATAGAGTTAATGTATTAACGCCCAACTGACCACAATGCTTAACAATTTTTCTAACACTTTGAACCCCTTTTTGGTGGCCACTTGAGCGAGGAAGGTGCTTTGATTTTGCCCATCTTCCATTTCCATCCATAATGATAGCTATATGCTGGGGCGGTAGTTTTTCGTCTTTAAATGAGCCTAGTTTTTTTTCAGTCATGGAGCGCAATTATACCTATTAGGGTCTTCAAAACCTAATCCAAAGTATCCATTGATGGGGCTTGATACTATCATTAACATAATGCACTAAAAAATCTGACTAGGTTTATGCGGTAAAATAATGCTTCATGAGCTTAGCAAAAAGAATAATCCCATGCTTAGATGTCCGCGACGGGAGAGTTGTCAAAGGCGTCAAGTTTATTGATATTAAAGATGCTGGGGATCCGGTTGAGGTGGCAAAGCGTTATGATAATGAAGGTGCTGACGAAATAACATTTCTAGATATTACGGCATCACATGAAGGAAGAAACACCACGATAGAAATGGTTGAGAGGATTGCTAATCAGGTCTTTATTCCGCTCACTGTTGGCGGCGGCATTCGAAAGGCTGATGATGTTCGAGCAATGTTAATGGCGGGCGCTGATAAAGTTGCAGTTAACTCTGCTGCAATTTTTAACCCAAAACTTATTAATGAGCTTTGCGCTATATTTGGCTCGCAGTGTATCGTTATAGCTATTGATGCAAAGCGAGTGTCCTCTAATCCATTGAAATGGGAAATATTCACCCATGGAGGGCGAAAACCTACAGGTATTAATGCCATAGATTGGGCCGTAAAAATGACAGAAGGAGAAAATGGTGCTGGAGAAATTCTTCTAACATCAATGGACAGGGACGGCACTAAAAATGGATTTGATCTTGAGCTAACTAAGGCAGTTTCTGACGCGGTTGACGTTCCTTTAATTGCCTCTGGCGGGGTTGGTAATTTATCACACTTATCTGAGGGCGTTATTGATGGCGGAGCCGATGCAGTTCTTGCTGCTAGCATCTTTCACTTTGGAGAGTTTACTATAGAAGAAGCTAAAAAAGCAATGCGAGAAAAAGGCATAGAAGTTAGGCTTTAGCTGGTTGAGTTTTTAAGTTCATAAGCGTATCATTACGCAGTTTTGACTCTAGGGAACAAATGACAGTAAAAAAAGATTTTTGGGTATTGTTATCGATATTTATTCTGCCCATAGCCATTGGTACTTTATTTTTTTATTTGAATCCGACTTATTTCAGTCAGAATACAGTTAACTATGGTGAGCTTATTCGCCCAGTTATAACAACTGAAAAAGCCGATATTGAATTTGAAGACGATGCCACATTTAATGGCTTTTGGACGCTTGCATACGCTTCAAAAAACTGTGATAGCATCTGTGAAAAGGCTGTAGCAGATATTAAAACGATCCGCACCCTCATAAACATGGACATGCGAAGAATTCAAAGAGTTTTGATTACTGAAGATGGTTCGCTACCTATGGTTAGCGATGAAAACTTACTTATAGCTAGAGTTACTAATAAAAAGTTAGCTGCTAAGCTTGCAGAGTTTCCAGAAAACTCAATTTTTCTAATTGATCCAATTGGTAACTTTATGCTGTATTACAACTCAAAAGACATCAACATTAAGTTTGTGCTAAAGGATCTTAAGCGCCTACTTAAATATTCTAGGATAGGCTAATGGGCAGTCTTCCCTCTCTTAGAGACCTCTTGGGGCTTTGTAAGCTGAAAGTTGTCTCGCTGATTTTGCTTACGGCTGTTGTTGGAATGCTGTTAGCAGTGCCATACCTTCCTAATCTCTTTCTAATTGTTGTCGCTTCTGCAGGAATATCATTAGCCGCAATGTCCGCTGCAGTTTTTAATCACGTGGTCGATGAAAAAATTGATACAAAGATGTCTCGTACCGATCGACGCCCCTTGCCTGAGGGCAGAGTAACGCGAAACCAAGCACTGATATGGGGGTTCTTTTTAGGCATTGTAGGCATTTCATTATTGGTAATTTATGTTAACTTATTGACTGCAATTTTGACGCTTATTTCTTTGATCGGCTACGCTGTTTTTTATACAATGTATTTAAAGAGGGCTACGCCTCAAAATATAGTTATTGGCGGCGCCGCAGGCGCTGCGCCTCCAGTTCTTGGATGGACCTCTATAGCAGGTTCTCAAGGAATTGAATACGCACTTTTGCTTTTTTTAATTGTCTTTATTTGGACGCCTCCGCACTTTTGGGCGTTAGCAATTCATAGGCGAGAAGAATATAAGAAAGCTGAAATACCAATGCTTCCAGTTACCCATGGCCTTGAATTCACTCGAGTACAAATTCTTTTATATACAGTGCTATTATTTTTGGTTGCTCTGCTGCCTTACCTGACAGGTATGAGCGGTTTAATTTACTTAGTTTCAGCTGCAACTCTAGGAGCACTATTTTTAGGCTACTCTATTAAGATTTTTATAGAGCCTGAAAATCCTCACATTGCATTTAAAACCTTTAAATTCTCGATTAATTATTTAATGGTTTTGTTTCTAGCCTTGCTGCTTGATCACTATCTTTTGATGACCTTTGGAGTTTCTTCCTAGTAATGGGATCTTTATTACAAGTTTTTAGAGCGGTAGCTTCTGCAATGATTGGGGTTGGAAAAAAGAAACATTTAGCGCAAGATTTTGAGTCTACAGAGAAGACTGGTCCTTGGCCTTACGTTATCGTTGGAATTATTATGACCGCACTTTTTATTGGAACTATTCTATTTGCAGTTAGGCTTGTATTACCTTAGATTTTCGATAATTATATCAATTGCCTTTGCCATTTCTACAGGCTCATGAGGACTTGTCAAAAGAGCTGTGAGCTTTAATTCTGGGTTGAAAAGCAAGTAGCTGCTTGTATGATCAATGTCATAGTGATCACCATGATCATGATTGCTATGATCTTCCAGAGCTAATTTTTGTGATTCAACTACTTCATGATAAACCCCTAACGAGCTGCTAATTGACAATAGCTCATCTTGATGAGCGGTCAAACCTAAAAAGGTAGGGTTAAATGCGCCTGCAAACTGATCAAGCTTTCCAATATCACGCATAGGGTCTACTGATATAAAAACAACTTGAAGTTTCTTTTGATTTTCCATCAACTGGTATGTCAGATTGATCTTTGAAAGGTCTATTGGGCAAACGTCTGGACATGATGTGTAGCCAAAATATAATAGCACCCATTTTCCTTGAGACACATCTGATAAGTGCGTCGCTATTGACCCATCATTAATAAAGTTTAGCTTCTCCGAAACAGACTTTGCCTCAGGATATAAAGATGCTGCAGGGGCAACAGATTTTTTGAGATCCTGCATATTTGGCTTACCACCAGCATAAAAAAAAGTAGCCATAGCCGCAATTGTGACTACCAAAAGTAAAGATATTTGGGTAGTTTTGTTCATATTATTAGGCAGTATTTTGATTAAACATTCTATGTGCGAGGCTTATTAAGCTTAATAAAAGAAAAAGAGCAACTGCGTTGTGCATTACCGCAGCAAACATTGGTAGTGACATGACTACATTTATAATACCAAGTGCAACCTGAACACCTAAAAGAGCCAGAACTATGACAATGTTTTTCTGAAAAGCCAGGTAGTTTTTTAGGGCAAAAGATAAAGCTATTATCGCTGCAGTAACAACTAGCGCACCAACTCTATGTACCATCTGAATGGCGGTTCTAGTTTGATTTTCCAAAATTCCAAACTCATAATCGACTCCAAGCTCACCCCAATAATAGGCATTTTTAAAGTCCATGTCTTCAGGCCACATCTCACCCAAACAAGTAGGAAAATATTCACCACAAGAAAGTGCTGCATAGTTAGTACTTGTCCAGCCGCCCAGAAATATTTGGAATATCAGTAAAGCGGTTACTATGATGAGCATTAATTTATGGCGTTTTAAAACAGGCTGCCCAATTTTTGGTTGTGAACGCTGATTCAAAAAAAGCCAAAATAACAAAGTGGTTGTTGAGAAGCCTCCAAACAAATGCATGGTAACTATGCCTGGGTGAACCTGTTCGGTAACAGTCCACATTCCAAGCGCGCCTTGAAAGCCAACCAGTAAAAGTAAAGCTGTGGGAAGCTTAATAGATTGCTCTCTTTCAGTTTTACGAAATACTGCCAGTAAAAATATAACAAGGATTGAAAATCCTAGTATTGAGGCGGCGTACCTATGAACCATTTCTTTCCATGCTTTAGCAACATCAAGGGGCCTTTCATATTCACTCGAAATAACATCTGGAACTAATAACTCGCCATAACATCCTGGCCAATCTGGGCAGCCAAGTCCTGCATCTGCAAGTCGAGTATAGGCCCCAAGAATGACAACTATAAGAGCTAAGATTAAGGAAATATTAATGGTTTTATTGAACATAGTCGGTAATTAGTTTAGTCAGAGAGATATTTTAATTGAAGCAAGTTAAATTTTGAAAAATTACGTTAATTATTTTTTATTTCTTGATAATATATATGGGTATTGATTGCATTTTCAATCTTTTGGTCTTTCTTTTTTAAAGCTAGGGTGGCAAGCGAAAAAAGTTCAACCAATATTGAGAATAAAGGTGAATTTTTACTTGGTAAAAAGACGATAAACAGGTATCATTTGATTGCATTTTTTATTTGACAATTGAAATTGCATATTTAAGAGCTATATATCTAATTAATAATATAGCTATACAAAGATTTAATTCGGAGATTCTATGAAATTATTGTTTAAACTTACCGGCGCATTTACTGCACTTTTGAGCTCCAAGTCTGTCTTGGCAGAGTACACATTCAATATGACCAAAGGCGTTACAGATATTAGTAACGATATTTGGGGCCTTCACATGATGGTATTTTGGGTTTGTGTCGGTATTGGTGTTGTTGTTTTTGGCGCAATGTTTTATTCAATTATTGCACACAGAAAGTCAAAAGGAGCTAAGGCTTCTAACTTTCATGAGAGCACGACAGTAGAGTTTTTATGGACAGGAATACCAGTTTTGATTCTAATCGCAATGGCTATCCCAGCTTCAAAGACACTTATTGACATTGAGGTTCTGGATAAGGCTGATATGACTATAAAGGTAACTGGAGTAAGGTGGAAGTGGCAATATGACTATCCTGAAGAGGGCATAAGCTTTGCTTCTAATCTCGCACAATCGTCTATGGATGTTATTAAGGGAACTCCTGAAGAGCGTGAAGCTGTTCATAAAGAGGGCGGCTACCTTCGCGACGTTGACAAGCGTTTAGTCGTTCCAGTAGATACAACAATTCGTTTTTTGATTACATCAAATGATGTAATTCATAACTGGTGGGTTCCAGCGTTTGGCCTTAAGCAGGATGCAAACCCAGGATTTATAAATGATGCATGGGCAAAACCCAACATAATTGGAACTTATAGAGGCCAGTGCGCTGAGCTGTGCGGAAAAGGCCATGGTTTTATGCCTATTGTTGTTGATGTTGTCTCTAAAGCTGACTACGCTGAGTGGGTTGAAAGTATGCAGGCTGAAAAAGTTGCTGAACTTGCAAGCGCTACTCAAGTTTGGACTGAGGCAGATCTTGTTGCTAAGGGAGAAACTGTATACAACGCAAACTGTTCGGGCTGCCATCAAAAAGACGGCACCGGTATTCCTGGTGTCTTTCCTGCAATGATTGGATCAGAGGTAGCCAATGGCCCAGCAGCATACCAACTTAATCTAGTTATAAATGGAGTGGTCGGAAGAATGCCTTCATTTAAGGCGCTAAGTGATTCTGACATAGCTGCAGTAATAACATACGAAAGAAGATCTTTTGGTAATAATGGATCAGTTGTTCAACCTTCAGATGTTACATCTGCACGTTAATTTAAGGAGAAATATATGAGCTCAACTACAACGGCAGCATACGATGATCACGGTCATGGCCCTGAAAAAGGACTTCTAAGATGGGTTAAAACAACCAATCATAAAGATATTGGAACACTATATATGTGGTTTGCATTTGCAATGCTTCTTATAGGTGGTTCACTTGCAATGGGAATTCGAGCAGAGCTTTTACAGCCTGGCTTGCAATTATTTGAACCACAGTTTTATAATCAGCTGACTACAATGCATGGTTTAATTATGGTTTTTGGAGCGATTATGCCGGCCTTTGTTGGTTTGGCAAACTGGCTTATTCCTTTAATGGTAGGAGCGCCGGATATGGCTCTGCCAAGAATGAATAATTGGAGTTTTTGGATCTTGCCGTTTGCAGGAGCAATTCTTTTGAGTACGTTCTTTATGGAGGGCGGAGCGCCTGCTTTTGGCTGGACTTTTTACGCACCACTTTCAACGACCTTTGCTCCAGACTCAACTGACTTCTTCATTTTTGCAATTCACTTACTAGGATTTTCTTCAATTATGGGAGCGATTAACATTATTGCTACGGTTCTTAATATGAAGGCCCCAGAAATGCGATTAATGGACATGCCACTTTTTGTATGGACATGGTTAATCACATCGTTTTTGTTAATTGGTGCAATGCCAGTTCTAGCAGGAGCTGTTACGATGATGCTGACGGATCGAAACTTTGGCACAGCATTTTTTGATGCGGCGGGCGGCGGTGATCCAGTAATGTTCCAGCATATTTTTTGGTTCTTTGGTCATCCAGAGGTCTATATTATGATTTTGCCAGCCTTTGGTATCATCTCTCATATTATTCCAACCTTTGCTAGGAAGCCTCTTTTTGGCTACTCTTCAATGGTTTATGCAACGGCATCGATTGCATTTTTGTCATACATAGTATGGGCTCACCATATGTTCTTAACGGGAATGCCTGTGGCAGGCGAGCTTTACTTTATGTACGCAACAATGTTAATTGCAGTCCCTACTGGAGTAAAAGTTTTTAACTGGGTTGCAACGATGTGGAAGGGCTCTTTGAGCTTTGAAACACCTATGCTTTGGGCGCTTGCGTTTGTATTTTTATTTACGATTGGTGGTTTTTCTGGACTAATGCTTGGCATCGCTCCAGCCGATATTCAGTACCACGATACTTATTTTGTAGTTGCTCATTTTCATTATGTTCTTGTAACTGGAGCCCTATGGGGAATCATTGCAGCAGTATTTTACTGGCTTCCTAAGTGGACAGGAAAGATGTACAACGAGCCCCTTGCTAAATTTCATTTCTGGTGGGCGCTTATCTCGGTTAATGTAACGTTCTTCCCTCAACACTTCTTGGGACTTGCTGGAATGCCGCGTCGTATTCCTGACTACTCACTTCAGTTTGCTGACTTTAACTTTATCTCTTCAATTGGTGCATTTTCTTTTGGACTGTCATTCTTATTGCTTACTTACATTGTTGTAAATTGCATCCGTAATGGTAAGCCAGCAGACGCAAGACCTTGGGAAAGCGCTAAAGGTCTAGAGTGGACTTTAGCATCACCAATTGCTTATCATACGTTTGACGTTCCGCCAACAAGAGCTGAAATTTTGGCAGAGTCTCAGAGTAATTAATGGTAGATAAAAAAAACAATAGAGGTGTTGGTATAACTGCATTGATAGTTGCTGGTGTTGCAATTGGGCTATATGCACTAACCATTGCCCTTAACTCCTGACGTGGAAAGAAAAAAAATTACAAAAAGTTTTTGGATAAAGCTAGTTTCCGTTCCAATCTTGATGTTCTTTTTTGCCTACGCGATGGTGCCTTTATATGATGTGCTGTGCGACATAACAGGTTTTAATGGAAAGACTGGTAGAGTAGAAACAGAAAAGCAGTATCAAGTAAATGAAGAGAGATTGGTGAGTGTTAGTTTTTTTGCGGCAACGACTCCTGGCTTCCCAGTTCAGTTTGCGCCGAAAGTAAGCTCGATGGAAGTCATACCTGGAAAGTTTTATACTACCAGCTACATTGCTAAAAATACGACCGATGAAATAATTTATGGTCAAGCAATTCCAAGTGTTGCGCCTACAGATGCGGCTCTTCACTTTAAAAAGCTAGAGTGTTTTTGTTTTGTAAAGCAGGCGTTTCAACCTAATGAAGAGGTCGAAATGACGCTTCGATTTGTAATTGAGCCTGAAATGGATGAGTGGATCAAAGATGTTAGTTTGTCCTATAATTTTTATAAGTTAGATAGTTAAGAAAGGGGAAGAAAAATGAGTAACGAAAAATATTATGTACCTCATGGCACCTACTGGCCGATTATTGGATCAATTGGTGTTTCAACTTTATTTGTAGGGTTTGCGAACCAAATGCATGATGTAAGTTGGGGCTGGCCTGTGATGGTTTTGGGTTTTGCAATAATTGCATTTATGTTATTTGGATGGATTGGAACAGTTGTCAGTGAGAGTATTGGCGGACTCTACAATTCACAAGTTGACAAATCTTTTCGATGGGGAATGAGTTGGTTTATCTTTTCTGAGGTAATGTTTTTTGCAGCCTTCTTTGGTGCTCTTTTATACGCAAGAGTTTTGAGTGTGCCTTGGCTTGGTGGCGAGTACAACAATATTTATACGCCAGAGTTGTGGGAGGGCTTTAAATCAGCTTGGCCTCTTATTACTACTCCTGGGGAAGTAGGTCAGAATGGTGTTGCTTTTTCTACTAACTTTAAACTAGTAGATACTTGGGGACTTCCAGCGCTAAATACGGGACTTCTTTTAACTTCAGGTGTCACTTTAACTTATGCTCATCACGCTTTAAGGGCTGGCCATAGAAATGCATTGATGGCTTGGATGCTAGCAACAATTGCGCTAGGGGTTGTGTTCCTGGGCTTCCAAATTACTGAGTATGGACATGCCTACCACGATGGATTAAAGCTAACTTCTGGAATTTATGGATCAACGTTTTACTTGCTGACAGGATTCCATGGTTTCCACGTAACCATTGGCGTGATTATGCTGACAGTAATTCTTTATCGTATTCAAAAAGGACACTTCAATTTGGAGAATCATTTCGCCTTTGAAGGCGTTGCTTGGTATTGGCATTTTGTTGACGTAGTCTGGCTAGGGCTATTCATATTCGTATACTGGATATAATTACGAATATATGGTTTTGTAAAAGGCCCCTTCGTTGGGGTCTTTTTTTTCAATTAACGTAGGAAAACTATGGATTATTTTGTAATAGCTATAATTGTATTAATATTTTTCTTTTTAGGCGCCGCTGTTATTGGCTTACTTAAAGGTGGCAGAGAAGGTTCTGACAAAATGTTTAAAGCGCTAAGAATGAGGATTATTCTTTCAGTTTTCTTGTTTGTCTTTTTACTATTTGCTAATTATATTGGATGGATAGAGCCTAATAACTTTAACCTGCTGCCAACCCAATAATGAGCTTACGTTTTATTCTTCCTTCGATTCTAATAACTGCGACCTTTGCATTTTTAGTATCCCTCGGTTTTTGGCAGCTGGAACGCGCCGATGACAAACGCAGTATCGAGGCCTCAATAAAGCAGGCGAATACTGGCAGCGTTGAACTTATCAAGAAAGAAGAAGGCCTTCAAAGCAAAGAGTATTATGAGGTTCGACTTCAGGGAAAGTACTTAAGTGATAAGCAGTTTATCTATGACAATCAAATTGTTGACCAAGTTTCAGGCTATTATGTTCTAACTCCTTATGCCTTAGAAGGCCAGTCAAAAGCTATCTTAATTAATCGAGGTTTTATTCCATGGAACGGGCGTAGAGATAAATTAGCAGATATAGTTATTGGACAAGAGACTAGAGAAATAAAGGTACAGATCTCAAAACCAATTAAGAGAATGGAGCTCAAGCCAAGTGAAGTTGGTATTCAATTTCCAGTCCTAATCCAATCGATCGACCTACAAGATATGGCTGATAGAGCCAAGGTTGATTTTTCAAGTGTCATTGGCTTGTTAGATGCGTCTGCCTCTAATGGTTTCATTAGAAAATGGGAGCCTTACACTGGAAGTATTGAAAAGCATATAGGGTATGCTGTTCAATGGTTTTTGATGGCCCTTGTTCTTGCAATAATAGGAATTCGTATTGCGATAAAGCAGCGCAAAAAATAATCAAATTTTGATGGTATAAAACATTCTTTAAATAAAAAAGCTTACTGTATAATTTCCCACTAAGCCGAAGTAGCACAGTTGGTAGTGCAACTGATTTGTAATCAGTAGGTCGCCAGTTCGAGTCCGGCCTTCGGCACCAATAAATAAGTATTAAGCGGTCTAAATGACCGCTTTTTTATTGTTAATTTTTTACTCGTTCTCGTAAAATGAATTTTTGTACTTTTCCAGTTGAGGTTTTTGGAATGGCCTCAAAAATAAATTTACGTGGTAATTTAAATGAAGCCATGTTGTCACGGCACCATTGACCAAGTTCCTCTTCTGAGGCTTTCTGGTTTTTGTTAAGTTCTATAAATGCGCAAGGGGACTCGCCCCATTTTTCATGAGGCATTGCTACAACTGCTGCTGCATTAACAGCAGGGTGCTTATGTAATACCTCTTCTATTTCAATTGAGGATATATTTTCACCGCCAGAGATAATAATGTCCTTTGAGCGGTCCTTAAGCTGAATGTAGCCATCATTATGAATGACCGCTAAGTCACCTGAGTGAAACCATCCGCCTGCAAATGATTCTTCAGACGCCTTTTTATTTTTTAAATAACCCTTCATGACTACATTGCCCCTAAACATTACTTCACCAATAGTCTTTCCGTCATGAGGAACAGGTTTCATGGTTTTTGGATTAACAACATCAAGAGATTCTAGTGGCAGATAACGAACGCCTTGACGGGCTTTTAGTGAAGCTTGTTTTTCCTTATTAAGGTCATTCCATTCTTGGTGCCATTCATTAACAACTGCAGGGCCATAGGTTTCAGAGAGGCCATATAGATGAGTGACATTAAAGCCCGATACGTTCATTTCAGTAAGTGTTTTCTCAGGGGGAGGTGCTGCAGCGGTAAAGAACTCAACTCTGTTTTCAAGCAAACGCCTTTTACTATTTTCTAGTGAAAGAATTGTTGACATAACAACTGGAGCCCCACATAAGTGAGTCACTTTGTAATCGGACAAGGCGTCCCAAATCGGTTCAGGTTTGACGTGTCTTAAACAAACATGTGTTCCAATTATTGCAGACATTGTCCAAGGAAAGCACCAGCCGTTGCAGTGGAACATAGGCAGCGTCCAAAGATAGACTGCGTGTTTATTAATTGAGGCAATGAGCGCATTGCCTTGAGCTAATAGGTAAGCGCCGCGATGATGAGAAACAACTCCTTTCGGGTTTCCTGTAGTTCCAGAGGTATAATTTAGTGATATTGCATCCCACTCATCTTCGGGCATAAGCCAATCAAACCCGGGGTCTCCACCAGATAAAAAAGACTCGTATTCAACCGCTCCACTTAGGGAGTCACTTATTGGAAATTCACTGTCACTGTAGTCAATTAAAATCGGATTTACCTTAGATAGTTCTAATGCAGATCGAATGGCGCTAATAAACTCACGATCCACAATCAGCACTTTAGTATTAGCATGATCAATTTGGTAGGCAATTGTTGCGGCATCAAGTCGCGTATTTATACTATGTAAAACAGCTCCACACATTGGAACGCCATAATGCGACTCGAGCATTGCAGGAGTATTTGCAAGAATTACTGATACAGTATCACCGCGATTAACCCCTTTTTTTGAAAGCGCAGATGCAAGCTGACAAGAGCGCTGATAGAACTCACTATAGCTTCGCTTTATGGACCCATGAATTATTGCTGTGTAGTCTGGAAATACTGACGCCGCTCTTTCAAGAAAAGTAATTGGCGTTAGAGGCTGATAGTTAGCTGGATTTCGATCTAAATCAGTGTTGTAAGGATTGCCCATAATCGTTATGACTATTCATCTTGCCATTTAGGCTGACGTTTTTCTAGAAATGCATTAATGCCCTCTTTTGCATCAAGTGTCAGCATATTATCGACCATTACTTTTGATGCATAATCGTAAGCATCAGAAATAGACATATCTTTCTGATTGTAGAAAGCTTGCTTGCCAGTTTTTAAAGTCATACTTGATTTTGAGGCAATCACTTCAGCAAGCTCCATAGCGCTTATAGTTAAATTTTTATCGTTTACAACGCGATTGATAAGGCCAATGCGCTCTGCTTTATTTGCATCCACCATTTCTCCAGTTAATAGCATTTCCATCGCTGCTTTGTTGGATATGTTTCGAGATAGCGCGACCATAGGAGTTGAGCAAAAAAGACCAATATTGACGCCTGGCGTAATATATCGTGAGGATTCTCCGCCAACAGCTAGGTCACAACACGCGACAAGCTGGCAGCCAGCTGCAGCTGCCACTCCAGCAACCTCAGCAATGATTGGCTTAGGATGATTGACAATTAGCTGCATGAGGGCAGAGCAGGATGAAAAAACTTTTGTGAAGTATTCGAGCCCATCATCATCAGCACTTCTTCCAGCAGACATTTGTTTTAAGTCATGACCAGAGCAAAATGCAGGGCCGTTAGCAGCAATTATTATTACTCTGGTCTTTCCATCTTTTGAGGCGTGATTAAGAGACAGAGTCATTGCAGCCATCATCTCTTCAGACAAAGCATTTCTTCGTTTGGCATCGTTTAGTGTTAAGCGAAAGACGCCATTATCAGTAAATTCTTCAAGCAGTATTGATTCGATAGGACTTTCCTTGTTGCTCATAAAATAAGCCTTATATTAGCATATACGCTTTAAATTTTTTTAAATGTTTATGTTAACTTCTACGCCAGAGTCTAGAGTATTTGCAATGAAGCAATATCTGTGAGCTCTGTCGTGCATCTTTTCTAATTCTTCATGACTAACTTCAAAACCATGGTCAAAGGATACTTTTGGATGCAGGTCTATTTTATTTACAATCATTTGCTTCTTATCATTCTTGCCTAGGTGTGCAATTGCATGATCTTCGTAGGATAATACAGGCCACTTTGTTTTTGCTGAAAGAGCTAAAAAAGTCATCATATGACAGCTGCTTAATGAGGCAGCTAGAGCTTGTTCAGGGTTGGTGTTTTCAGCTGAGCCACCCCAGTCAGGAGCAGTGTCAGCCTTAACCATGTAATGATCATTGTATGAAACTTCATGTTCGCTAGAAAATTTTCCAGGAGAGAGTTCTTCTTCTTTTCTCTTCCAGTTAAGTTTGATAGATAGTTCAGACATAAACTTTCTCCTAAATAATTTTGATCGGTTTAAGACGCTGAAGTAATTTTTTTCTTAGGGTCATAGAATGGTTTTTGCACAACCTTAATAGGATGATTTCCCTCTGACGTTCGAGTTTCTGCAACCATATCTATAGCCGAATAGTCAACATCTATAATAGCAAGTGCAATATTTTTGTCAAGCCTAGGCGAGTAAACTGCTGACGTTATGTAGCCAACCTCACTTGAATCTATAAAAATTGGCCAGTAGCTGGTATTGGGATGCTGAAGAGGTGGGCATGAGATTTCTACACCAACTTGTCTTCGCTTAACTCCCTCAGATTGAATTTTTTTAAGTGCATCTTTTCCAATAAAGTCTGCATCCATTTCAAGGTCAACGAGTCGATCTAATCCAAGCTCAAATGGATTTACAGTGTAGTCCATATCTGCCTGGTAAGAAAGCATACCTCCCTCAATTCTTCTTATTGTTGAAGTATGTCCGGGAACCAGCCCCATTGGTTTGCCAATTTCCATGATGTGGTCCCAGAGTTCATTTCCTCGAGAGCCATCACGTAGGTATATTTCATAACCTAACTCACTTGACCAGCCTGTTCTGGAAATGATTAATGGGATCCCATTCAGTTCAAACTCTTCTAGCCAGTAATATTTAAGGCTATCTATTCTTTCACCAAAGATTGCTTTTGCAATATCGCCTGACTTAGGACCTTGAAGCTGAAGCGGCGATACATCAGGCTCACCTAAATTAACATCTAGGCCAGAGTTGACGGCGACACCTTTGGCCCACATCAAAATATCGCTATCAGCCAAAGATAGCCAGAAGTGATTTTCACCAAGCCTTAAGAGTACGGGGTCATTTAATACGCCACCATTTTCATCAGTAATAAGTACATACTTGCACTGCCCAACAGCACACTCAGAAAGGTTTCGAGGTGTTAGTAATTGTACAAATTTAGCAGCATCTGGGCCCGTTATTTCAACTTGACGCTCAACTGCAACATCACAAAGAATGGCCTCGTTCACAAGATTCCAGAAGTTTTGTACTGGATCACCAAAGTCTCTAGGGATATACATATGATTGTAGACTGAAAATCCCTGTGCTCCCCAGCGCACTGTCGCATCAAAATATGGAGACTTCCTCACCTGGGTTCCAAAACTAAATTCTTTTTTCATAGACACTAATTCGCATTAAATAAAAGCGAAATAATACACATTTTTCAATGTGTTGCAGATGTTTTTATTGCGCTTTTTGGCTACGTTATAAAGTTTGTTTCTCGAGTCAGTTCCGAAAGAATTTCGGGTCCCTCAGATCTTAGGATTACAATCTCTTCAAGTCTAACCCCAAATCTGCCTTGAAGGTAAATTCCTGGCTCAACTGAGAACACCATTCCTTCATCAAGAATTACTTCGGATGTTGCAGTTATATAAGGTGGCTCGTGAATGTCAATACCAAGCCCATGACCTAAGCGGTGAACAAAGAATTCTCCATAACCTGCTTCAGTAATGACATCCCTTGCAGCAGCGTCAACTTCTTTTGCCATCACGCCTGGTTTCGCAGCTGCCATAGCTGCTTGCACTGCACGCTCTACAATCGCATGAACTTCAAGATAATCTTTTGGTGGTTCTCCCACTACCGACATGCGTGTCATGTCACTTGGGAAGGTTCCTTTTCGACCACCGATATCAATCAATACTACGTCACCATTTTCTACTTTTCTGTTTCCAGTATGATGATGCGGGAAAGCACCATTTGGGCCAGATCCCACAATGCAAAATTGAGGTTTAGCGCCTTCTGAGATAAAGTGTTTATTTATTGCTTCACCAATTTCAAGCTCAGTCACACCTTCTTTAATTGCTGCAAAACCAGCTTTCATTGCTCGATCATCGATTAGCGCATTCTCTTTAAGATTAGAGTACTCATCATTATCTTTGCGCATCCTAAGTGCGCCAATAGTAGAATTAGTAAACTCATAGGTCGGTTTTGGTAAGGCGTCGATAAGTATTAAAGCAAAGTGAGAGCGCATTGCTTCATCTATAGCAATATGTTTTGCATTTGATGAGCCGGTATAAGAGAGAGCCTCATCTAGTGCTTCTTCGGGACCGTTTTCATCTTTCCAGCTAAACATTTTAATATCAGAGCGCTTCATTGCATCCTCTGCATTCACTGACGGCATAAGGAAGGCATCATTTTCCAATCCCATCAATAACATACAAGGTCTTTCATCAGGAGAGGGGTTGAAGCCTAACAACCATTTCATATGGGTGCCAGGACCAAGGGCAATTAAATCAACATTGTTATCCTTCATGCGAGTGCGCACAGAGTTTATTTTTTGTTGCATAAGCTTTTCTAATAAATTTATAAATAAATTAAATTATAGATTCAATTTTAGGCATTAGTCTAATAAGTTCTTTAGTGTATTGGTGCTCTGGATTATTAAATAATTCCTCAGATTCTTTTGTTTCACAAATACTTCCATTTTTAAGAACTACAATCCTATTACACATTTGTCTAATTACAGGAAGATCATGACTAATAAACAACATAGTAAGGTGAAGCTCATCTTGAATATCTTTTAAAAGATTTAATACTTGTGCTTGTATGCTCACATCCAAAGCAGAAGTAGGTTCATCACAAATTAATAAGCTTGGTCTTGTGGCTAAAGCCCTGGCAATTGATATTCTTTGTCTTTGCCCTCCAGAAAATTCATGAGGATATCGATCCAATGACTGTCTTGACATTCCAACAATATCTATCAAATCGTAAAGATTTTGCGTGAGCTCATTCTTATTAATATTTTTTTGAAAAAGCTTTATTGGTTCAGATATTATGTCTCTTACTTTAAATCTTGGATTTAAAGATGAATATGGGTCTTGAAATATCATCTGAATTTGGCCCCTACTCTTATCAATTTGATATTTTCTTTTTAAATTATAAAGTGAGATATCATTATAAAAAATTTCTCCATTACTTGGCCTTACAAGACCTGTAATAATTTTTGCTATTGTTGATTTTCCTGAACCAGATTCACCAACTAAACCTAGAGTTTCGCCTTCAAAAAGCTCAAAAGATACATTATCAACTGCCTTCTCTACTTTATTAGTAGACTCATTTTTTGATCCAAATGAAAAATTACTTATCAAAGATTTATCATCAAAAATTTTAGTAACACCTGCCAGTTGTAAAACTTTTTTATCTTTATTTTTTTCTCTAACTCCCCAAGTCTTAATGATTTTTTTTGTTAAATTTTTAGAATCAGATGTAATTTCTTTTCCATCAGGACTAATAAGTCTGAATCTATCAATTTTTTTATTTGTGGGCGGCACAGAAATAACTAAGCTTCTAGCCTCATTAGATTTAGGGTTCGTTAACAATTCTTTAGTATCACCTTGCTCAACAATAAGCCCATGTCTCATAACAATAACTTTATCTGTTGTCTCAGCAATAACGCCCATATCATGCGTAATAATAATTACACCTAAATTTCTTTTTTTAGTAAGATCTTTAAGTAGTTCTAGTATTTGATGTTGAATACTTACATCTAGAGCAGTTGTTGGTTCATCAGCTATAATTAAATCCGGCTCACAACTTATTGCTAAAGCAATAACAACCCTTTGACGCATTCCTCCACTAAATTGATGAGGATAATCTTCAATTCTTTTTTCAGCGTTATCTATTCCAACTTCTTCTAAGAGTTGAATCGATTTTTTCAATGCATCTTGATAGTTTAAATTTAGATGTGTTTGAATAGTTTCAATTAATTGATCTTTTATTTTAAATAATGGATTTAAGGATGTTTGAGGATCTTGAAAAACAAATCCAATTTTCTTTCCTCTAATTTTTTGAATGAGCTCTTCGTTATCTCTTAATTCATAATTATCAATTTTAATTGATCCACTTGTTATTTCTCCTGGCGGATCAATTAAATTTATGATGGCATTTGCAATGGTAGATTTTCCAGAGCCAGATTCACCAACTATGCCTAATATTTCACCCCTTTCCAATGTGAACTCAACATCTTTACTAGCAACAATTGTTTCTTTTCTAGTTGGATAGCTAATATTTAAATTTTTAACCTCTAAAAAACTCATCTTATTTTTAATTTTGGATTTAAGGCGTCTCTCATCCAATCTCCCAATAGGTTAATAGATAAAGCTAAAACGATTAAAAAGATAGCTGGGAAAAATGTAATCCACCATTCACCTGAAAATAAAAAACTATTTCCAAATCTAATTAATGTCCCTAGTGAAGGTGTGGTGGGCGGCACCCCTACGCCTAAAAAACTTAATGTAGATTCTGTGATTATTGCAAGAGCCAATCCGATTGTAGCAATCACTAAGAGAGGCCTAAGTATGTTTGGTAAGATATGTTTAAACATAATTAGAATGTTTGATAGTCCTATAATTCTCGAAGCTGAAACATATTCTTTATTTTTTTCAACCAGAGTAGACGCTCTAGAAACTCTAGCGAACTGTGGCCATTCAGAGATACCAATCGCAAAAATTAACACGTAAATTGCCATGTCACTATGCATCGATTGTGAAATGAATGATTTCGCGATACCATTTACGAGTAGAGCCATTAGAATGCTTGGTATTGTTAATTGGACATCTGTAATTCGCATGACAACTATCTCATATTTACCACCTATATAGCCAGCAGTAACACCAAGGAATACTCCAAGTGTCATCGCAAAAAGTATTGATGCAAATCCGACGATTAATGAAATTCTTGAGCCATAGATAATTGTTGAGAACATGTCTCTTCCCTGTTGATCTGTTCCAAGAATAAAGCTAGAGCTTCCACCCTCAGACCATGAAGGTGGGGTAAATGCATCCATTAATGAGACTGAAGCTGGATCAAAAGGGTTGTAGGGGGAAACTACTCCAGCAAAAACTGAACAAAGTAAAATAATGAATAAAATAGTAGTAGAGATAACTGCAATTTTTGAGTTAAAAAAGCTATACCCTATATCGGTATCATAAATTTTATTAAAGGTTTTTTTTAACATCTCTAGCTCGCCTCTTCCTTAAGTCTTATTCTTGGGTCGATAAAATAATAGGTGATATCAACAATGAAATTTATCATAACAAAAATAAAGGCAACCATAATCATGTAGGCCGACATTATCGGTATATCAACAAAGTATACTGCGTTAATAAATAGTAGGCCCATCCCAGGCCATTGGAAAACAGTTTCTGTAATAATTGAAAAGGCTATTAAGGTTCCAATATTAATACCGGTAATAGTAATTACTGGTATTAAGCCGTTTTTAAGAGCATGCTTATAATTGATAGTATTTTCTTTGATACCTCTAGCTCTAGCAAATTTAATATAATCCGTTTGAAGTATTTCCATCATTTCTGCACGAACCAATCTGATGATATATGTCATTTGAAATAAACTTAATGTGATTGAAGGTAATATTAATGCCTTAAGTCCAGAAGCAGTTAAAAAACCTGTTGCCCAAAAACCTAACTCTACAACTTCACCCCTTCCAAAAGAAGGAAGAATTCCCAGTATTACAGAAAATAGGTAAATTAATAGTATTCCTATAATGAATGTAGGAAGAGAAACACCAACAAGTGAAACAACAAGGATGATATTTGAAATAAAGCTGTCTCTATGGATTCCTGTATAAACCCCTAAAATGACGCCTGATACTATTGCCAGAATAGCAGATACAAATACTAATTCGAGAGTAGCTGGCATTCTTTCAGCAATTAAATCTGAAACCTCTCTTTTTAGTTGATAAGATATGCCGAAATCGCCTTGAATAACATTACCTAAAAATCTTGAAAATTGAATATAGACTGGATCATTTAATCCTAGAATCTCTCTAACCTCTGCTTGTCTTTCGTATGAGGCGTCTATTCCAGTCATGCTATTGACAGGGTCACCAACAAAATTGAATAAAGAAAAGGAAACAAAAGCCACAACAATCATTACAAGAACAGATTGTAAGAGTCTTTTAAAGAAATAGATAAACATGGAGAACTTGGTGATGTAAAGGACGTTTATGTTACATCAACTTGAAATGTTTTTCTGGCCAGATAACTGACCAGAAAAATATAACTTTTTTAGTTTACATTTGCAAATCTAAATAATGGTTCGTTGTTCATCCTAATTGGAACATCGACATTACTTTTTGCTGCTTGATTAACAACTTGGTGATGTAAAGGAAGATATGTTACGTCGTCTTGAGTAATATCCCAAGCTTCAGCAATCATAGCATTTCTTTCATCTAAGTTTGTTTCAACACCCATTGCCGCAACTAATTCGTCGACTCTAGCGTTACTGAAATTTACTTTATTCCAGCTTCCAGAGCTTTCAAACAAGTATGAATATACATAGTGACTGTCAAAAGTTGGGACACCCCAACCTAGCATATACATGTCACTAGTCATACCATTAGCATCACCCTCTTTTACTTCAGAGAAATGCTGACTCTTAGTTTTTGCATCAAGATTTACTGTAACACCAATTTTTGCAAACATACCAATAGCTGCTACACAAATTGCTTCATCGTTGATATAACGATCATTAGGACAATCCAATGTGACCTCAAACCCATCAGGATATCCAGCTTCAGCTAAAAGCTTTTTTGATGTCTCAGGATCATAAGCCATTCTTTCATCACGAGCTGCTGTGTGTCCATTAACACCAGGAGCAGTAATAATTCCTGCAGGGACACTTTGCCCTCTCATTACCTTATCTTGAATAGCATCCATATCTAAAGCATGGTACATTGCTAGACGAACTCTTTTATCTGCAAAAGGATTTTTTCCTTTAATATTAGATGAATTCAATTCAGCTGAACCTTGATCCATACCAAAGAAAATAGTTCTATTTTGAGGAGTCATTTTCACACTATGACCTGAAGAAGAGTTGATTCTTTTAATATCTTGAACAGGTACAACATTAGTGTAATCGATCTCTCCAGAAAGAAGTGCTGCAACTCTTGTTGCATCATTCTTAATTGGAAGTAATTCAATTTTATCTATGTTGTGTGCGTAATGATTTCCCCACCAGTTGTTATTTTTTTCAAAAACAGTTCTTACGTCCTGCTCTCTGAAAGTAATTTCAAATGGTCCAGTTCCATTTGCATTAGATGCGCAATACGATGTCTCACCTGCATCCCAATTATATGAAGCTTCACAATTATTTGCTTTTGCCCAAGCTTCAGACATTACAAATATCTGAGTTAATTCGTTTAACAGAATTGGATTTGGTCCATCAGTTTTTATTTCAACAGTGTGGTCATTAAGCGCTGTTGCGGATGTAATACTTTTAATTAAATCAACCATATCAGATGGAGCAGTTCTTGCTCTATTGATACTAAAAGCAACATCACCTGCTGTTAAAGATGATCCATCATGAAACATAACACCCCTACGAATGTTAAATATCCAAGTATCGTCTGCTGTTGCGACCCATGACTCTGCAAGCTGAGGAAGTATTTCCATATTAATACCTGGAGTTACTAAGCCCTCATATATTTGACGAGAAACCATGTGTGTTGGTCCTTCGTTTTGTGCATGCGGATCAAGTGTTAAAGAATCACCAGGCATCGACCATTTAATGGAATTAGCGAAAGCTGATGAAAAAATACCAATGAGCATGAATGACAAAACAATTTTTAAAGTCTTTTTCATTTTTTTCTCCTTAATAAACGCCTAAGATAAGGCGCGATAAATTTTCAATAAAAAAACCAGCTACTATAATTTTCGCCGGCTAACAACACTATATAGTATCAAAAATGTCAGGTCAAGGTTAATTTTGGTTAATGGCCGTCACTAATCTTATAAATTAATTCATCTAAAAGATAATTAAAAAAACTATATTTCAAAAAAAACCATAAATATTTTATGAGTAATAAGGGTTCTTTAAGCCTATTATCTAATCTTACAAAAAAACTATAAAAATTATGAAAAAAATTCTGACCTTTGTAGCACTCCTAATCTTTTCTAGCTATTCAATTGCCCATAAGCCAGTAATGAATGAAAATTCAAGCTATCCTGCCGACGCACCCTATGAAATTGAAGAGCCTGAAATCTCAAAAGCTATTTATTCAACACTTACTGGGGAGCCTCATTTTTATCGAATTGAGTCTGAAACTGATTTTAACTTTTATGCAGGTATTCTGGCCGCGAAGATTGGAGAGTGCACGCTAGAAGAAAAATTTTCTTTTGAGGTTCTAGACTCCGATTTCCATCCGTTATTTATGGCCGATGGCGAAAACTTTGAGTGGACACCTTGGTATGAAGAGTATGGAAAACAGTGGTATTGGAATGGTCCAGAAGTGGGAGAAAGCTTTCTTTCAGATCGAGTGTTTAAAGCTGGAACTTATTACATAAGAGTATTTAATAACTCTAATACAGGTCAGTATATTATTGCTGTTGGTGATATCGAGAAGTTCTCGTTTACTGATATTGTGGGATTAATTTTCTCTATGGGAAAAATTGAAGATGAATTTTGGAATCCTAGCCTATGCCCTAGTGGCTAAGTTTCATCTGGATCAATAGGCTCTGGCGCCAAAACATCTCTATTTCCGGCACTATTCATAGAGCTAACGATTCCGCTGGACTCCATGTCTTCGATAATTCTGGCAGCGCGGTTATAGCCAATTCGCATTCTTCTTTGTAGACTAGAGATTGAGGCCCTTCTTGTAGAGGTGACAATTTGCACTGCTTCATCAAAAAGTGGATCTAATTCACCAGAGGATTGTCCAGAATCTTTATTGCTGACAACCTCAGTCTGTGCTTTAAGAACTCCCTCTAAGTAGTTAGGGCTCGAGTTTTTCTTAAGGTGCTTCACGACTCGCAGAATTTCGCTATCCTCTACAAATGCTCCATGAACCCTTGTAAGATGAGTCATACCAGGCGCCATATAAAGCATATCACCCATTCCAAGAAGCTGCTCAGCACCTGATTGATCCAAAATAGTTCTCGAGTCTGTTTTTGATGAAACTTTAAAAGACACTCTTGTTGGTATATTGGATTTAATTAGACCAGTTATAACATCAACACTAGGGCGCTGCGTTGCAACAATAAGGTGTATTCCAGCTGCTCGAGCTTTTTGAGCAATTCGAACAATAAGGCCTTCAACTCGTTTGGACTTAGCGCGGTCTTCCTGTGCAAGAGCGCCAAGCATATCGGCATATTCATCAATAACTATAACGATAAGGGGGAGCGATTCAAGCTCTGGATGCTTTTCACCTTCTTTTGCGTTATCTGGATTAAATGAAGGATCTAACAAAGGTTTTCCAGACTCTTGAGCACGGCGCTGCTTTTCATTAAATGACTCGATGTTTCTAACGCTAAACTTGGCCAAAAGACTGTAGCGCCTTTCCATCTCATTGACACACCACCAAAGCGCACTTGCAGCTTCATTCATATTGGTAACAACAGGAGTAAGGAGGTGCGGAATGTCTGCATAAGATGCAAGCTCAACGATTTTTGGATCAATCATGATAAACCTTACTTGCTCTGGTGAAGCCTTATAGAGGATGCTAAGAATAATTGCATTAAGGCCAACTGATTTACCCATTCCCGTAGCGCCCGCAACTAAAAGATGCGGCATTTTCGCAAGATCAACAACAATCGGCAATCCATTGATATCTTTACCAAGCCCCATGGAAAGCGTTGACTTAGCTTTTGTGAATACTTCACTTGAAAGGATTTCTTTAAGCCCAATCATCTCTCTATTATTGTTCGGAATTTCAAGGCCAATAACTGGTTTACCTGGAATCACATCGACTATGCGAACACTTTCCACAAGCAGCGCCCTAGCTAGATCTTTGTTAAGATTCATAATCTGACTAACTTTAATTCCTGGGGCAAGCGAGATTTCAAATTGAGTCACTACAGGACCTGGAGTTACGGCAGTTATTGTTACGTCAAAGCCAAAATCCTTTAATTTAATTTCAACTTGTTGGCCCATTTCAACCAGGAACTCGTCTGTGTAGCCTAAGCCAGAATTACTAACATCATCTAAGAGTGAAAGGCTTGGGAGCCCGCCTGACATTCCTGATTTGTATAGATTGCTGCCCTGTTCTTTTTTAGGTTTCTCTGTTTTCTCAGTTTTTTGAGGTTTCTCTGTTTTCTCAGTTTTTTGAGGTTTCTCTACAGCAGCTGGAGTAGGGCTGATAATTTCAGGTTTGGTCCTTAAACTGCTGTTATTGTCTGCAGTTTTTTTATCCCTATTAAAGGTTTTTTTGAAAAGGGATGTGCTTATGTTTCTCCATGACGCGCTCGAGGCGATACTAAAGCTAACAAAAATAATGCCAATATATATTATTGTAGATGAGCTGCCAAAAATTTCATAAAACACCAGATCATGCATTGACATGCCAATCGATCCACCCGCTAAAAATGTATCTTTATACCCTTCAATAATTTTTATCTCTGGCGCAAATTGATGCGCTAGTGCTGCTGTAAAAAAAAGCATGACGAGAAACGCAGTCAATCGAAGCAAGAAGGTAATCTGACTGCTGCGCTCTTTATTTGCATCTCTATGAAAGTTATATCCAAGCCAGATTAGAGCTATAGGAATGATGTAAGAGACGTAACCAAGAACTGCAATGCTTATATCGCTCAGATAAGCGCCAAACATTCCTGCACTATTTATAACTGGTTTAACTAGTTGCGCGCCCCCAGTCCATGGATCTTCATCGGGTGAATATGTCACAAGTGAAATTAGGAAAACGACACCAAGAGTTAAGAGAAGAATAAAAATCGACTCACTTGCAATCTTTGAGCGCGGATTATTTATGGGGGTATTTGTAGATGTGCGTTTATTATTTTTTTTCAAGATAGCTTATAATACTCATTTGGTTAATTAGTATAAAGTATTTCATAATGAGTGATATCAAACATTGTCGAGTTTTGATTGTTGGGTCAGGCCCTGCCGGCTACTCAGCAGCAGTTTATGCAGCAAGAGCAAATCTTAATCCAGTGATGGTTAGTGGGTTTGAACAGGGTGGTCAATTAATGACTACAACGGATGTGGATAATTGGGTAGGAGATCATGATGGTCTTCAAGGTCCAGATTTAATGGAGCGTATGAAAGAGCATGCCCTTCGTTTTAATACAGAAATAATTAATGACCATATTACTAGTGTTGATTTTTCTAAGCGTCCGTTTACGCTTCAGGGCGGCGACACTACCTATACTGCGGATGCTGTGATAATTTCAACTGGAGCTACGGCCCAATATCTTGGACTGGATTCTGAAGAAGCTTTTAAAGGCAAGGGCGTTTCTGCCTGCGCAACCTGTGATGGTTTTTTCTATAGAGGCCAAAAAGTTGCAGTTATTGGCGGCGGCAATACGGCAGTTGAGGAGGCTCTTTACCTTTCAAATATTGCGGAACATGTGACTATTATTCATCGACGTGATAAGTTTAGGTCTGAAAAAATTCTATCTGACCAGCTTATGGAAAAAGCTAAAAATGGCAATGTATCTATTGAGTGGAACCATAATCTAGAAGAGGTTTTGGGAAATGATATGGGCGTTACTGGGCTTCGACTTAAGGGGAATGATGGAAAAACTAAAGAAATCGATGTTCATGGTGTCTTTATAGCCATTGGCCACACGCCAAATACGGGTATTTTTGAGGGCCAGATAGATATTAATAGTGGATATATTCAAGTCGAGGCTGGGCTTAAAGGTAACGCAACACAAACAAGCGTTGAAGGCGTTTTTGCTGCTGGCGATGTTGCAGACCACGTTTATCGTCAAGCCATTACCTCTGCAGGTTCAGGCTGCATGGCGGCATTAGACGCTGAGCGATTTTTAGATAATTTGTAGGGATCAAGTAGCTCGAGGTTGAAATTCAAAGTCTGCTTTGTTTTGCCTTGTGTATAATTACGCGATTTGGCCATATAGCTCAGTTGGTAGAGCAAGGGACTGAAAATCCCTGTGTCCCTAGTTCAATTCTAGGTGTGGCCACCATTTTTAAAAGCCGAATTAGACGATTGTTTAATTCGGCTTTTTTATAACTAATTTTCTAGCTTGAAGCGCGCGTCTTCCAGAAGAATAAAGCTGCCAAAACTATTGCAGGCAATAAAGACATAGGGTCAAGCAAAGCAGCGCCTGTTGAAATGTGTAGAAGCTGAACTGCAATAAGTGCAAGGTTAAGATAGACACCATAAATAACACAAACTTTATTAAGGTTATCTCCCACCCAAGATGGCGCCATCCATGCAAACAGTCCAAGGGCAAATAATGGAACAGATAGAATCTGGCCAAAAGACCTCATATTTTCGCTAACTGTCCAGCCAGCTCCCTGAGCGGCCATTTCAGGTGCAACCCAAAATAATAATGCATACACCCAAACAAAAATAGCTTGAGCTCTAAGTAGATTTTGTAAAGTCATTTTTTACTCCTAAAGTTATCAAAGTTTTCTATTAAGCTCAAAATGAGCTAAATATAATTATAAACTTTAATGGGAATAATTCCTGTTAAATCAAGCGACAGCTTTTTAGTGAAGCTGAGTAGGGCTGATAAAGTCCTGTTTTGAGGGCTGTAATGTTTCTTGAATAAAGAGAACGCCTATTCGAACAAACTCAACGATTTCATAAAAGTCTTGAGTGTTTTCCTCGTTATCTAATAGGTCAGCATCCATCTGAGAAATCTCACTAATGTCCTTGATCATCTCTAATACCTCTTCATCTGAGGCTTCTACCGAGCTCAGTCCAAGGCCAACCAATAATCCCTGGCACCACTCAATAAGAGTATTTGCTTGCTCTCTTAGCGGTGACTCATCATCTGCAATCACTGGCCAAAAATTTAACGTAGGGTCTGATAGTTGTTCATTGGTGTTATTAAATATCTCTGCAAGCACATGATGAGCTTCCTTTTCAATTAGGTTATTTAAATCAATAGTAACTAGTATTTCATTTAGCCAGTCATCTAATTGAATATCTTGCTTGACGCAATAAAATCCACACAATAGTCCATGGGCTGAAGAAATTGTGTCATCGGTATTAAGCTTTTGAAGGGCGTCTTTTGCCAGATCATAATTGATAGGTTGACTCATTTTTAAAACGCTCCAGCTAAAATTTCCATAACGGCCATTCGAACTGCAATGCCATTCGTTACCTGCTGAAGAATAACTGATTGAGGCCCATCCGCAACGGATGATTCAAGCTCGATTCCTCTGTTAACTGGCCCTGGATGCATGACAATTGCATCGGGCTTTGCAAATTTTAAGATCTCATTTGTAATTCCAAAGCTATCAAAGTAAGTCTGCTCATCTGGGATATCTGCCGCAATCATTCTTTCTTTTTGCAGTCTCAAAGAGATAATAACGTCAGCACCTTCGATGCCTTTTTGAAGATTATCAAAGCGCTCTAAGCCAGGCGTTTCTTCTTTGTAATGAAGAGTATCTGGAGCAATCAATCGAATGTCGGTTGTGCCTAAAGTTTGCATGGCCTGTATTCCAGATCGCGCAACTCGAGAATGTCTTATGTCACCAACAATTGCAACAGATAAGTTATCAAAGGTTTTTTTACGCTGCCTTATGGTTAACATATCCAGCAGGGCTTGGGTTGGATGAGCATTAATTCCGTCCCCTGCATTTATAATGGATACGCCTTTCATGTTTTCTGCAACATGATGCGGGAGTCCATTTTGTTTGTGACGAATCACGAACATATCGATTTGCATTGCCTTGAGGGTGTGCATAGTATCCATCAAGGTTTCATTTTTTTTAGTTGCTGAATTTGCAAGGTCAACGTTAATTGTTTTAGCGCTCGTTCGTTTGCCAGCTATTTCAAAAGTATTTCGTGTTCGAGTTGAAGGCTCAAAGAATAGATTGGCGACAGACATATCTCTTAAGATCTTAGATTTTTGGAGCTGGCCTTTTTTATCGACATGGTCATCAGCTACGTCTAATATTTTTTCGAGTTGTTTTTTTGGAAGACCTTTTAAACCTAAAAGATGAGCTAGCCTTCCTTTTGAGTTTAGTTGAGAATCGTTGCTAATCGTGTGTGGTTTCATTGAGCCAAGTTTGCAAAATTAGTTCAGCTGAACGTTTATCTACATCACCTCTATCAGCGTTCTTATGAGCGTAGTGCCATTTTAGTTGTTTTTTTGCTTCTGAAGAGGATAAATACTCGTCTATAAAAAAGACCTCAACATTAAATCGCTTGGTTAGTTTTCTGCCAAATGACTTTGCTATAAAGGTCATCTCTTGTTCTTTATTTTCTTTGTCAAGAGGCAGCCCAACAATAAAAGCATCAGCCTTATGCTGATCAATGATTAGCTCAAGATGCTCCCAATTTGTAGAGCCATCTTTGTGATGAAGGACCGTATCAATTCCGCTTGCATGGGAGGTCAGGCTATTGGCAATAGCAATACCAGTGCGTTTAGTTCCTACATCAAAACCAAGGTAGGTTTTGACGGTCATTGAAGCTGTTGAAATAATTCATAACCGACATAACCGTCTGCTGTAAGACCAATGTCAGACTGGAACTGTCTAGTTGCTTTTCGAGTTTTAGATCCCGCCATACCATCAGGAGTGCCGGTATCATAGCCCAGTAAATTCAAGGTATTTTGAATTTGCATAATGTCTTCTTTGCTAAGGAGGGGCTCATCAATAGTTTTTGCAGATAGTTTTGCGTTGCCGTTAAGCCTGTCGGATAGATAAGCCACTGAAAGAGCATACAAGATAGAGCGATTCCATCCCATTATTGTATCAAAATTTCGGTACACTAAAAATGCCGGCCCTCTGTGGCCCATTGGTACAATTAAAGAGGCCTTAAAGTTTGATTTTGGTAGGTTTGAGTTGTTGCCTCGTCGAACCCCAAGTGCCGCCCATTCATTAACTGTCTTTTCATTATCTAATCCAGTTAATTGATAGTCGAAGTTTTTAGGAATTAAGGCTTCTCTTCCCCATTTTTCACCTTTTTTCCAGCCAAGTTTGTTTAGAAAGTTAGCAGCACTGGCATAAATATCAGCCTTCTCATTCCACAGGTCTACTTTGCCGTCATTATTGGCATCAACACCATACGCGATGACATTAGTTGGCATAAATTGCACTGCGCCCATTGCTCCGGCCCAAGATCCAGTTGCATCAAACGGAATGGTTTTTTTATCCATCAACTTTAAAACAGCAATTAGCTCCCTTGTAAAAAATTTTGATCGTCTTTTGTCATAGGCAAGTGTTGCCAAAGAGCGAATAAGGCTCTCACTACCCATATAATTTCCATAGTTACTTTCAAGTCCTAAAAATGCAACTATAACGTAGGCTGGGACGCCGTACTTTTCAGAGGTTTTACTTAGTAATGAAGCATTATTTTTTAACGTGTCTTTGCCATTATTAAGGCGAACTTTATTAACTCTTTTGTTTACATAATGCCAAAAATTTTGATTAAACTCAGCTTGAGCTTTGTCCGATGCAATGGCAGAAGGTCTTGGCGTAAGCTCAAAGAAAGCCTTATCAATGGTTGATTTAGAAACTCCTTGCTCAGTTGCAGTTTTGCGGACCTGATCTAGAAATTCTTCAAACGAATGTGAGCTTGCAAAAACGCTTGTAGTGAGAAAAATGAGACAAAAAAATCTTAAAAACATAAGTAAATAATAGTGCGTGAATACGTTCTTATTTTAATACTTTTTTGCAGTAATGATGGCGATGGATGGGAAAAAAGAACATTATTTAGAAATAAATTAAAATTATCTGCGCTATTAATATGAAATAAAGAAGATAATTATAAAATTATAAAATCAATCCTTAATTTAATGCCAACTTATAGGCCTCTTGCAGAAATACTAAGACCCAGTGAGCTGAGCGAATTTATTGGTCAGCGTCATTTGCTTGACCCTGATAAGCCGATTGGCAAGGCTTT
>OJBV01000005.1_pt1 | contig 49346 bp, 46 predicted proteins | sample 1590821 | NCBI WGS metagenome assembly OJBV01 (sample SAMN05416694, study PRJEB24817) | seawater metagenome | isolation source: Sea water | place: Canada:Atlantic | collected 2013-07
ACGAGATGTAGAGAGGTCTCGTGGGCTCGGAGATGTGTATAAGAGACAGATTAAGCATCTTTTGAATTAGTTTTTCAATTCCCTGGCGCTTGATCTTAGAATCATAGCCCATTTTTTCCATACCTACAATACTAATGGTTTGATAATCTAAATCATAGATTTTCCAGCGATTGCTTCGAATTAATTTAAGGGTTACAGTAGTATTTCCAACTTCATCTTCAAGGGATACTGAAACCTTAACTTTAGCCATATTTTCAATTTGACTAAAATCTTCATTGACAGATATTTGAACATCTTCCCAGTCATTAAAGCTTGATAATATAACAACATATTCTTCAATTAAAGAATTTTTAATATCACGTTCAAATATTTTCTTTTGCTTAGAATCTAATTGATCCCAGTAATTTCCTAAAGCCATCTCAGTAAAATATTCAAGATCTATATAAGGAAGAATTTTCTTTTTTGTTAGGTTTAGCGTTGATGCTAAAGTTCCATTATTGCCTGCCTGTAAATCAATAAATGAGCAAACTATATCGTTTAGAATTGCATCCACTTGATCTGTTGGAGTGTCTCCAGCAATTTTTGGCGAAATAGAGGGGCAAGATTCTGAGGCAAATATAATCCCGATAAAACATAAATTGATCAGGAAAGCCTTTAAAATATTAGGTACAAATTTCATGTTTGCTATTGTACTATATTTGTGAAATAAATTAATGAAATGCATAATCAAAATATAAAAATAAAACTTAAAAATCTGACTAAAGAGCCAGGCATATACAAAATGCTTGCTAAGTCAGGAGAGGTTATTTATGTTGGTAAAGCAAAAAATTTAAAAAATCGCGTTTCAAACTATTTTAGCAGCTCTAATCATAATACAAAAACTCAGCTCCTTCAAAAAAATATTGATGATTTTTCTATTATTATTACAAAAACTGAAACTCAGGCGCTTCTCCTTGAAAATGAGCTTATTAAGCAGTTTAAACCTAAATTTAATATACTTTTAAAAGACTCTAAAAGCTACCCTTACATTTTTCTCAGTAACGATGTCCATCCTCGCTTAGGAATGTTTAGGGGTAAAAAAAATAAAAATTATCATTATTTTGGGCCATACCCATCTTCTCATATTGCTCGTGATGCTTTAGCTCTTCTTAAAAAGATATTCAAAGTAAGGCAATGTACGAATAGTTTTTATAGAGCTCGCTCTCGGCCTTGTCTAGAGTATCAAATTGGCCTTTGCAGTGCGCCTTGTGTTGGAAAAATTTCAGATAATAAGTATGAGCAAGATGTTGATATGGTGTCACTTTTTTTGAATGGTAAGGCGAGTAAGCTTTTAAACCAGGTTTCTCAGAAAATGAAAGATGCTTCGATTGATCTTGATTTTGAAGCTGCCGCAAAATATCGAGATCAACTTATTGGCTTAAGAACAATTCAAGAGAGGCATGGTTCTCAATTTAGCTCTGATATGGACGTTGTAAGTATTGTAAATGATGCTGATACTCATTGCATCGAATTAGTATTTGTCCGTGGAGGCAAACAAGTTGGTAGTGAAACTTTCTTTCCAAAAAATGCAAAAAATGATTCTTGTGAAGAGGTTTTAAGTGCATTCCTGCCGCTATATTATTTGGGCACTAAAACGCCTAAAGAGATAGTTTTGAGCCACAAGTTGGTAGATAAGCTTATATTGGAAGCAGGCCTATCTACAAAACTTATTCAATCTCCTAGAGTAGATAAAAAACATTATTTAGAGATGGCTACGCTTAATGCTAAAGAAAATTTAAAACAACATCTACTATTAAGGTTTACTAAGATGAAGCAACTCGAAGGAATTCAAAAAACATTGGCATTAAAAACGATACCAAAAGTTATGGAGTGCTTTGATATAAGTCATACTATGGGAGAGGCAACAACTGCTTCATGCGTAGTGTTCGAAATGGGACTCCCAAAGGTCAGCAGTTACAGGCAATTTAATATTAAAGACATAACGCCGGGTGATGATTATGCTGCAATTAACCAGGCAGTATATCGAAGATATTCGCGCCTCCTTAGTTCAAAAAAAGCTATGCCTGATATAGTATTTATTGATGGCGGCTTAGGTCAGCTTAACCAAGCAATTATGGTTATGAACTCAATTGGAGTGGATTCAGTAATGTTGGTTGGAGTTGCTAAAGGTGAAGGAAGAAAAGCAGGGCTAGAGACTCTTATTACAGTTGAAGATGAAAAGGTCAAAAAAATAACACTCTCTCCCTTTGATCCAGCGCTCCTTTTAATCAACCATATTAGAGATGAATCTCATAGATTTGCAATAAAAAATCATCGTAAAAAAAGAGCAAAGAAACGTACTACGTCTTCTTTGGAGCTAATTAAAGGGGTTGGTATAAATAAAAGAAGTGCTCTTTTAAACCATTTTGGAGGTCTTCAAGAAGTGCAAAATGCAAGTGTCGATGAGTTACAAAAAGTAGTTGGGATTAATTCTAAATTAGCGATTAAAATAAACCAATCATTTAAAAAATAAATCTGGCTATGTTTATATTAAGACTTTTAATTGCAGCGATGGTAGTAAGTTATGTTATTTGGCTTTTCTATAATCGAGTAATGGGAAAAAACCTTGGGTTATCAAAAGTTGCAACATGGGTTTTAGCAGCAACATTTTTGATCTATCTTATACTTTCGGGGTTATCTTATTTTGTAGAAGGTTTTTAAGCTTTACTTGATATAACGAGAGTTTTTAGATGTTTTGTGTTTGCTATTATGCGACTTGTTGCATTAACAATGATTGATAGTCTTGATACTTCCCATACAGGAAGGTCTCTCATGTGATCCCCCATATAATCAAATTTTCTCTCACCAAAGCGCTCCACCAGAGTGTCTGCTTTATTGTGACTCGATAAGTTAAAGTCTTTATTGCTAGCCATAACATCATCAAAAATCTTAAGGTGCTTAGCAACTGCAAAAGCATAATTTTTATGTGAAGCAGTAGCAAGGACTATTTTTGAGCCTTCTTTTTTTCGCTTCATTATGTAGCTTATAACGTTATCATTGTAGGGTAGCTCAGGGATATTAATTTCAAACCTTCTAACCAGTTGATCTTTTAAATATCCCTTTCCCTTCCATAGCCAAAAAAAATAATGTGCAATAAGCCATGGACTTTTGCTTAACACGCCTAAAGAAGATAGGAATAAAAGATCCGTATCAATTAGTGTGTGATCTAGATCTACAATTAATGGGATAGAGTTAGTTTCCACTGTCTAATTCACTCCATTTGTCATATAGTAATCCCACTTCTTTTTCCATTGAGCTTAATTTGATTGTCAAGTTTTGTGCATCAGGGTTTTGATAAAAGTCAGGGTCAGATAGTAATTTTTGTGACATTGAAATTTCATTTTCGAGATCTTCAATCTTTTCAGGTAATGATTTTAATAGTTGCTGTTCGTTGAATGATAACTTTTGTGAAGTATTTTTAGATTTAGATTTAAGTTCTACATCTTTTTTAGGTTGAGTATTTATTTTTTCATGTTTTTGCAGGATATAGTCATCATAACCACCAACATACTGATCAATAATAGCGTCACCCTCCATAACGATTGTTGAACTTACAATGTTATTTAAAAAAGTTCTGTCATGTGAGATCAGTAAAAGTGTTCCGGCATAGTCGACTAACATTTCTTCTAATAATTCAAGCGTTTCGACATCTAAATCGTTGGTTGGCTCATCAAGAACTAAGAGATTGGCTGGTTGAGATAGTATTTTGGCAAGCATTAAACGATTTTTTTCACCACCAGAAAACATCTTAATCGGAGCCATTGCTTGTTTTCCTGTAAATAAAAACTGACGCATATAGCCAATTACATGTTTACTTTTTCCATTAATATCTATGAAATCTTTGCCTCCAGATACAAAATCCATAGCCTTCATGTTAGGGTTAAGTGACTCTCTCATTTGATCAAAGTAAGCGAGCTGAATAGTTTTTGATCGACGGATATTTCCTACATCTGGAGTAAGTTCGCCGAGAAGAAGTTTAATTAATGTTGATTTTCCTGATCCGTTGCCTCCAATAATTCCTATTTTTTCACCTTTTAAGACTAAAAGAGAGAATAGCTTTACGAGCTCGAGTTGACCAATTTTATAACTTACATTCTTAACTTCAAAAACTAGCTTGGAGACTCGTTTCTCATCTTCTAACGCATGAATTCTAACTTGACCTTGATGTTTACGTTTATTTACAAACTGTTTTCGCATATCCTCAAGAGCTCTGACGCGCCCTTCATTCCTTGTTCGTCTTGCCTTTATTCCTTGACGAATCCAGGTTTCTTCTTGAGCAAGTTTTTTATTAAACCTTGCGTTTTCCAGCTCTTCACTATTAAGAAGATTTTCTTTTCTTTTTAGGTAGTCTAAATAGCCACAGTCAAATATTGAAAGTTTTCCCCGATCGAGGTCAAAAATCTTATTAACGATGCCGTTTACAAATGATCGATCATGGCTGATAAGAATTAGTGTCCCATGAAAGTCCTTGAGCATTTTCTCTAAATCAAGAATTGCAGTGATGTCCATATGGTTTGTTGGCTCGTCAAGCAAGAGAAGTTCTGGCTCTTGAACAATCGCCTTAGCAAGCATTACTCTTCTTTTCCAGCCACCAGAAAGTGTTGAAAGTTTTGCTGTTGGTTCTAATTTAAAGCGATTTAAAATTGTTTCAATTTGATGTAAATAGTGCCACAAATCTTTACTTTCTATTTCATTTTGCAATTGAGCACTTTTTTCAATATTGCCGACTTGTAATGAGTCGTGATAGTCAGCAAGAAGTTTTCCAGTTTCACCGAGTCCTCGGGCGACAATATTAAATAGTGAATAGTCATTGTCTTCTGGAGGTTGTTGCTCTAAGTAGCTTATCTTAGTGTTATTTTTAACTTTTAAATTACCATCGTCAGCATGAATCAGTCCTGCTAAAACCTTCAAAAAGCTTGATTTCCCCTCGCCATTGCGACCAATTAAGCCTATCTTATCGCCTTTGAGGATGGTCGCATTAATTTCATCTAAGATAACTTTTTCAGAAAATCTAAGGGAAATATTGTCTAAGGTTATAAGTGGCATACGTTAAAATTAAAATTTTAAATAACAGCTATGTGAATGCGTTATTTTATTCAATTTGTGCTTGCACTTTTACTTATTCAAGGAGCTTTAGCTGAAAGTATTGAAGCAAAAGACTTTGAAACACGTGATCAGGAAAATCGTTACACGGTTTTAATTGAAAATATTCGATGCCCTGTATGCCAGGGCCAGAGCATTGGTGGTTCAAATTCTAGTCTTGCTAGTGACCTTCGTGAACAAGTTCGCACAATGATATTAGATAATAAATCTGACAAAGATATTTATTTATTTATGGTCGAGCGATATGGGGACTTTGTTAACTTTAAGCCGCCAATTAATAGCAAAACATATCTATTATGGTTTGCCCCTCTCCTCTTGCTATTTTTATGCTTTATTTATTTATATAGGATAACAAGAAGTAAAAACACTTACCTTTCCAGTTCAGATAACGATATTGAAAGAGCTAAAAAATTATTAAAGTGATAAATTAAAGTACTTCTATGAATAACAATACTGAAATTAGTGATTTAATTGTGAAGGCTTATACGCATCAAAAAAATGGCGATATTTCTATGGCGATACAAGTATGGAATGAGCTAATAAACCATAGTTTAGTCACGCAAGAGTTGTCCTCTAATGCCCATTTAAATCTTGGTAATTTACACTTGCAGCAGGGTAATAATGATATTGCCTATGAAAGCATGACTAAAGCAATAAGTTCAAACCCGAATAGCTCTGAAGCTTTTTTCTGTTTAGCTTATATGGAGCAAGAAAAAGAGAATTTCCATGAGGCAATTAATTTTTTTGAGGCTGCATTAAAGATTAAGCCAGAAGATGTTGGCGCTATAAATAACTTGGGCAACTGTTTTGATCGGTTAAATAAAAGTCATGACTCAATCAAAACTTATTCAAAGGCAATTTCTTTAGATTCAGAATATATTGCAGCTTATTATAATCGAGGCAATGCTTACTCTAAAATAGCAAAGGATAAGTTGGCTTTGAAAGATTTAAATAAGGCGATTGATTTAGACAATACTTTTTATCAAGCATATTATAATCGTGGCTCAGTATATGGGCGATTAGGAAAAATTGAGCTAGCTGAAAAAGATTTTAAAAAAGCTAAAGAGCTTGCAAAGTTAGAGATTGAACAATCAAACAAATAATAGGATTAAAGTGAGTGATCTAGACGAAAATAAATTAATAGCAGAAAGAAAATCTAAATTAGCATTGCTTAGAGAGTCAGGCAATCCATATATTAATGATTTTAAGCCTCAAAACCTAGCAAGCTCTATTCATGAGAAGTTTGATAGCTTTTCAAATGAAGACCTTCAAGAAGCGGGAGAATTTGTAACTGTTGCTGGACGATTAATGCTCAAGAGAATAATGGGTAAAGCAAGCTTTGTTCAGCTTCAAGATACTTCAGGCCAAATTCAACTTTTTGTGACTAGAGATGAGCTGGAAGAGGGCTTCTACAATGAGCAATTCAAGAAGTGGGATATTGGCGACATAATTGGAGCGTCTGGGGTTCTTTTTAAGACTCAAACCGGTGAGCTATCTATTCGAGTGGGTGATATTAAATTATTAACAAAATCATTAAGACCTTTGCCAGAAAAATTTCATGGACTAACTGATCAAGAGACAATATATCGCCAAAGGTATGTTGATTTAATTATGAATGAAGGATCGAGAAAAGTTTTTCAGAGAAGATCTGAAATAATTTCTTACATTAGGCAGTTCTTTATTCGTCACAGTTATCTTGAGGTAGAAACCCCTATGATGCAAGTCATTCCAGGTGGCGCAGCAGCCAAGCCTTTTGTTACGCATCATAATGCTTTAGATATGGATTTATTTTTAAGAATTGCTCCAGAGCTCTATCTTAAAAGGTTAGTAGTTGGAGGGTTTGATAAGGTTTTTGAGATTAACCGTAATTTTAGGAATGAGGGGCTCTCTCCAAGGCATAATCCTGAATTTACAATGATTGAGTTTTATGAGGCTTATGCAAATTATCATGACTATATGGACCTAACTGAAAACTTATTTAAAGGTATTGCAATTGATGTTTGTAAATCAGCAAAAATAAAATTCCAGGGTGATGAGTTTGATTTTTCAAAACCGTTTGAACGATTAAGTGTGTTTGATTCAATTTTGAAATACAATCCTAAGTTATCAGCTTCTGACCTTTCAGAAGATAATGTTAGGACTACTGCTAGCAATTTGGGAATTCATCTTAAAGATAACTGGGGTTTAGGAAAGATTCAAATTGAAATCTTTGAAGCAACTGTTGAGGAAAAATTAATTCAACCAACTTTTGTTACTGAGTATCCTACAGAGGTATCTCCTCTGGCTAGGCGCAATGATCAAAATTCATTTATTACTGATCGCTTTGAACTCTTTATTGGTGGCCGTGAAATAGCAAATGGATTTTCGGAGCTCAATGATCCTGAAGATCAGGCCCAAAGGTTCAAAGACCAGGTTAGTGAAAAAGATGCAGGAGACGATGAAGCAATGCATTATGATGCTGATTATATTAGAGCCCTTGAGTATGGAATGCCCCCAACCGCAGGAGAAGGTATTGGTATTGATCGTTTAGTTATGCTATTTACAGATTCAGCGTCAATAAGAGATGTTTTATTATTTCCTCATATGAGACCTGAGTATGAGAAGTAGTTTAAGAGCCTCTAGTTAGTATTATGATTCCAGTTTTAACTATTGATGGACCTAGTGGAGTAGGGAAGGGGACTGTAGCAAATATCATGGCTCATGAGCTGAAATGGAATTTGTTGGACTCTGGAGCAATATACCGGGCTTTTGCTTTGGCGGCTTCTAAGCGAAATATTAAGATTGATAATACTGATGAACTGCTGAAGTTAGCATCCAACCTCGATTTGAAATTTGAGTCAGATCCATCCAATAATAAACTTAGTATTTATCTTGATAATATTGAAGTTTCAGCTGAACTTCGAACTGAAGAAACTGCAGAGCTCGCTTCAAAATTTGCGATGATTGGCCCTCTTCGGGAGTCACTCTTATTAAGACAACAAAAGTTCAAGAAGCCTCCAGGATTAGTTGCTGATGGCCGAGATATGGGAACTGTTGTATTCGAAAGCGCACCCTTTAAGGTATTTTTGACAGCAAATGTGGAAGAAAGGGCACAAAGACGACTAAAACAGTTGCATGACAATGGTATTGCTGGTATCCTTTCGCAAACTTTGGAAGAGGTTCAAAAGAGAGACGAGAGGGACGCAAGTCGCAAACATTCTCCTTTAATTGCTTCAAAAGATGCATTGATTATAGATACATCGAATCTTACAATTAATGAAGTCGTTGCAAAAGTGATGGCGCTAGTTAAGACTTGAGCGGTCAAGTCTTTATTTTTTAATTAACCCGATATGATTTAAGCTTAAACCGACACAGCTTAATAATTACCGGTCAACATCGAGATAAATATGTCAGAATCATTTTCCGAGCTATTTGAAAATAGCGAAATACAACAAAACGTAAAACCTGGAGCCCTCTTAATGGGAACTGTAGTCAGCATGAATCGCGAAAAAGCGATCATCAATGTGGGACTAAAGTCTGAAGGTTTTATTTCATTACACGAATTTAAAAATGCCAAAGGCGAGCTTGAGATCACTGAAGGTGATGTTGTTGAAGTCGCACTTGACTCAATTGATGATGGCTTAGGTCACACTCTTTTATCACGTGAAAAAGCGAAACGCATTAAGATGTGGCAAGAGCTTGAAAACGCGATGAATACTAAAGAAGTTGTTAAAGGTATTGTTACAGGCTCTGTTAAGGGCGGTATGACAGTTGATATTGGTGTTATCAAAGCATTCTTGCCTGGTTCTCTAGTAGACGTAAGGCCTGTTAAAGATTTTGATTTCTTACTAGGTCAAGAAATTGAGGCTCTTGTTATTAAAATGGACGAAGTCAGGAATAATATTGTTATTTCTAGAAAGGCTGTTATGCAGGAAGTCAACTCAGCTGATAGAGAGGCTTTAATTGAAAATCTTGATACTGGCAAAGAAGTTGAAGGAATTGTTAAAAACTTAGCTGATTATGGTGCATTTGTTGATCTTGGCGGCGTAGATGGGTTACTTCACATTACAGATATATCGTGGCAGAGAGTTAACCACCCGTCTGAGAAGCTATCTATAGGTGACAAGATTACAGTAAAAATTCTCAACTATGATAAAGAGAAAATGAGGGTTTCTTTAGGACTTAAGCAGTTAACACCAAGCCCTTGGGATAATATTTCAGAGCGTCTTCCAATGGGCAAAAAAGTTTCGGGTGTTGTTTCAAACCTAACTGATTATGGTGCATTTGTAAGAATTGAAGAGGGTGTTGAAGGACTTGTTCACGTGAGTGAGATGGACTGGACAAATGCTAACGCTAGGCCTTCTAAGTTTGTTAAGCTTGGCCAAGAAGTTGATGTTGTAGTTCTTGATGTGCAAGAGTCTAAACATAGAATTTCTCTTAGTATGAAGCAAGCAAAAGAAAATCCTTGGGAAGCATTCGAGGGGACGCATAATAAAGGCGACATGATTAACGTAACTGTTAAGTCAATTACTGACTTTGGTCTTTTTGTTGGCCTTCCAGGTGGAATTGATGGGCTTATTCATTTAGCAGATATCTCATGGGAGAAGCAGTCTGCAGATCAAATTGTCTCAACTTATTCAAAGGGACAAGAGCTTGATGTTGTAATTCTTAATATAGATGCTGAAAAAGAACGAATTTCTTTAGGAATTAAACAGTTGACTTCAGATGATTTCTCTCAATATGCAACTGCAAACTCTAAAGGCTCCATTGTCAAAGGTGTCATCCAAGAAGTTGATGCTAGAGGCGCTGTTGTATTGTTAGCTGCCGGAATTACTGGTTATCTTAAGGTGTCTGAAATTTCTCAAGATAGAATTGATGACGCATCAACTGTACTAAAAGAAGGTGCAGAGGTTGAAGTCGCTATTACTTTAATTGATAAAAGAACACGAAAAGTAAATTTAAGTATGAAGGCTAAAGATTCAGTTCAAGAGAAAGCAGTCATGGATGACTATAACAGTCAATCGACTCAAACTTCTGGATCAACACTTGGTGATCTCTTAAAAGAAGCTAAAGATAAATAATTAATTAAAGCTGCTATGCCAAGGTATAGCAGCTAATTATATGAAAAAAATCGACCTTATTGATGTAATATCTAAAGAAACTAGAATTACACGCTCAGAAGCAAAACAATCTGTTGAAATTATCCTTGAAGAAATTAGCTTAGCAGTAATTTCTGGTAAAGGTGTTGAAGTAAGAGGTTTTGGTGGTTTTCAAAAACGTCATCGTAAAGGCAGAATGGGTATTAATCCAAAGACTGGCGAAAAGACTGAAGTTTCTGAAAAATTTGTTCCTTTTTTTAAGCCTGGAAAACTTCTCAAAGAGGCTGTTAATAAAGGCTAATTTACGATTGATTAATGAACATTAGTTCAGTATAATTTCTCGTTTTTATATGGGGCGTTAGCTCAGTTGGTAGAGCATCGGACTTTTAATCCGCTGGTCGAGCGTTCAAGTCGCTCACGCCCCACCATATTCTAAAAAGCTTGCAGTATTGCAGGCTTTTTTGTTTTCTACAGTTCTTAGATTGAATGGAAATTTTAAGTATATGTAGAAAACTTCTATGATTACGCAAAAAATGTTCAAAAATCAACTACTATTAATCTTTGGATAGCTAATGTTATTAAGTCAGTCAGCTCTTTGGGGAGGCCTATGTTTCTTTGTTTGTACTTCAATCTTTCTTTGGATTAAGTGGCGAAAGATTGGTGCGCCATTACTGATCTTGATTATTGTTATATCGTTTATATATTCTTTTGGAATGGCTAAATATTCAATTCTTGGATCAATGAGGCTTAACTCCATTCCAAAAGTCATGAATTTAGAAGCTGATTCTAAATCTATTAGTCGGGGTGAAATAATCCTTGACTCACTTAAAAGCTGGAATAAGAAGCTTAGAGGAAAAAAACCTATTTATATAACTTCAGGTGGATCTCAAATTTCAGTGGATCCAATTGGTGATGAAAAAGCTATAAAACTTTTTAAACGTTTCTAATAGAGAAATAATTCATAAAAAATCTCAATATTAATATAAATAAGTATAAACTTTCATTAGTCCTCATTTCATTATGACGGATTTTTAATTTTTTTAATATTAAGGAGAAAAAATATGAATTATTTGCCTAAGTCGTTGGCAGTGGGATTTGTATTGGCGTCTTTTGCTTCAGCCTCAGTGCTTGCAGCAACTCACCCAGTAACAGGCGAAACCCTAGCTGATGATCAGACATTTACATACAGTTTGTTAGATGAATTCAGTTCTGCTGACCCTCAAATCGTTGAGGATGTCTCAGGAGCTGATATTGTTCGTGACCTTTTTGAAGGCCTGATGAATCAAGATGCAGATGGAAATCTTGTTCCAGGTGTTGCGACTGGCTTTACAACAAATGATGCAAAAGATGTCTATACATTCACGCTTCGTGACAATGCAATGTGGTCAGATGGTAACCCAGTTACCGCGCATGACTTTGTATACTCATGGAGACGTTTAGCAGATCCTGCTACAGCCTCACCTTACTCATGGTTTGCTGAAATTATGGCTATTGAAAATGTTGGAGCTGTGTTATCTGGCGACGCTTCACCTGAAACTCTTGGAGTTACTGCTCTAGATAATCATACTCTTGAGGTTCGTTTAACAGCTTCATTGCCATATTTTGCTGCAATGACTACGCATAGCTCAACTTTTCCAAGTCCTGAGTGGGTAGTTAGAACATCTGGTAATGATTGGACTAAGCCTGAAAATATTGTATCTAATGGTGCATATATTTTAACTGAGCATATTCCTAATGAGCGTTCAGTACGTGAGCGTAACACTATGTATTGGAATAACGATGCAACAATTCTTGATAAGGTTGTTGGATTAGTTATAAATGATGAGAATACAGATTTGACTCGTTATTTAGCTAATGAACTTGACAAAGGAACTGTGCCTTCAGGTCAGTATATTCGCCTGAAACAGGACTATCCTAATCAAGCAACTTCTTTTCCAAGACTTTGTAACTACTACATGACTTTTAATATGTCACCTAGTGGTCCTGAAGCATTTAAAGATGTGCGTGTTCGTCATGCTCTAGCCTATGCTATAGATCGCTCAGTTATTACTGAAAAAATCTTACAAGCTGGACAAATCAACGCATTCACATTTACTCCTGGAGCGACAGCTGGATTTGACGTTCCTTCAGTTGCATTTGGTCGTATGACTCAAGATGAGAGAAACGCTAAAGCAGTTGAGCTGTTAAGTGAAGCTGGTTATGGACCAAGTAATCCTTTGAAGTTTGAGTATTTATATAACACTTCTGAAGGTCATAAGAAGATTGCAATTGCAGCCCAGCAAATGTGGAAAGAAACACTTGGTGTTGAAGCTACGCTTGCTAATCAAGAGTGGAAAACATTCCTTAAAACTCGTGGTGGTCAAGGTTTTGAACTTGCACGTGGAGCTTGGTGTGGTGACTACAATGAAGCGTCTACTTTCCTAGACCTTCTTACTACTCCTTCTGGTTACAATGATGGTAAGTATAGTAATGCTGAGGTAGATCAGCTTATGTTAGATGCAAGGACTATGTCTGATGCATCAGGTAATTACACGCGCATTGAAGAGATCTTGGCAAATGAAATGCCAGTGATTCCTATTTATCATTACGCTGGTGTATTTATGCTTAAGACTAACGTAAAAGGTTGGCCTTATAACAACGTTGAACAAAACGTATATTCTCGCAATTTGTATAAGATTGCGCAGTAAAAGTTAGTTTGACTCTAAGAGCATCGCACAGATATTGTGCGGTGCTTTTTTATTTGTACGGTACAATAATTCATTAAATTTTTTCTGGTCAATTTCGGATATGATCAACTACATAGTTAAGCGAATTGGAATTGCTATTCCGACTCTGCTTGTTCTTATTGCGGTTAGTTTTTACTTAATGCATGCAGCTCCTGGTGGGCCATTTACGTCGGAAAGACCACTACCACCACAAGTACTTGCAAATATTGAGGCAAAATATGGCCTAGATCAGCCAATTTGGCGACAGATGTTTAGTTATCTATGGGGAGTTTTAACTGAATTTGATTTTGGACCCTCCTACAAATATCATGACAGAAGTGTAAACGAAATTATTGCACAAGGTTTTCCAATTACTTTGAAGTACGGTTTTTGGTCATTTATTGTTGCTGTTGGAGTTGGTATACCATTAGGCGCAATTGCTGCAATACGTAAAAACACTTGGATTGATTACTTAGCAGTAGGTGTATCAATTGGCGCGCAAGTGCTCCCAAATTTTGTAATGGCGCCATTACTAATTATCGTCTTTACCTTATGGCTTGATTGGCTACCTGGTGGTGGCTGGAATGGAGGATCGTGGCAGTACCTTATAATGCCAGTCATTGCGCTTTCAACGAGCTATATGGCATCTATTGCTCGAATAACTCGCTCATCCATGCTGGAGGTTCTAAATACGAATTACATTAGAACAGCAAAATCTAAAGGACTTCCAACAAAAATAATATTCTTTCGTCATGTATTAAAGCCCTCCCTTCTTCCAGTAATTTCATACCTTGGCCCGGCATTTGTTGGATTAATAACAGGATCTGTAATCATTGATATGTATTTTTCAACTGGCGGCATGGGCTACTTTTTTGTTAATTCAGCGTTTAATAGGGACTACTCAGTAATGATGGGAATAACTATTGTAGTTGGCGGCCTTACAATTTTATTTAGCTTAATCGCAGATCTTTTGTACGCCTGGGTAGATCCAAAGATTAGATATTAGAAAATGATTGCAATAAACAAAAACAAGATAAAAGAGATGGCGAATAATCTTTCTGATTCTGGAACTGGCCGTTCATTATGGAAGGATGCACGGATAAGATTTATGCAAAACAAGGCTGCAACAGTTAGCCTGTTTATTCTTGCAGCGATAGTACTCTTTTCGTTTATTGGGCCATATTTTGCTGTTTGGAGTTATGAGAAGATTGACTGGAATGCAATGGGCTCTGCAGCCAGAGTTGGGATGCCATCAATTGAAAGTGGACATTTTTTTGGGACCGATGATCTAGGTCGAGATTTGTACTCAAGAGTAATACAAGGAACACAAATCTCCCTAATGGTTGGCTTCTTAGGAGCAACAGTAGCTGTTTTTGTGGGCACCTTATATGGCGCTACTTCTGGTTATTTAGGAGGTAAGACTGATCAAATAATGATGCGTATTGTTGACATTTTGATGTCAATTCCGTACATGTTTGTTTTAATACTTTTGTTGGTTGTATTTGGCCGCTCAATTGGAATGCTTTTTATAGGAATTGGCCTACTATCTTGGTTAGATATGAGCCGAATTGTTAGGGGACAAACCCTTAATCTTAAAAATAAAGAATTTATTGAAGCTGCAAGGGTAACTGGGGTTAGTGACTTTAAAATTATAACGCGTCATATTGTTCCTAACCTTCTAGGTATTGTTGCGGTATATGCGACTCTTTTAGTACCTGGAATAATATTAGCAGAAAGTTTTATATCCTTTTTGGGTCTAGGAGTGCAGGAGCCATCAACAAGTTGGGGTGCTTTAATTAAAGAAGGTGCTGGAACAATTCGCTACGATACTGAATGGCAACTTCTATTTCCGTTGGCATTTTTTGTTGTCAGCTTATTCTGCTTTTATTTTATTGGTGATGGCTTGCGTGATGCGCTTGACCCAAAGGATCGATAAACTACTATGAGCTTTTTAGAAGTAAACAATTTAAAAGTAGAGTTTGATACTGCAGATGGCGTAGTAAGTGCAGTTAACAATGTTAGCTTTTCACTTGATGAGGGAAAAATTTTAGCGATAGTTGGTGAATCTGGAAGTGGAAAAAGCCAAACTGTTTTTGCTATGAACGGCCTCCTTGATCACAATGGCAGGGCAAGTGGTAGCGTTAAATTTGAAGGCAAAGAGATTCTTAACCTTCCTAGCAGAGAGCTCAACCTTATTCGGGCTCAAAAAATTGCAATGATTTTTCAAGATCCAATGACCAGTCTTAATCCCTATGTAAGAGTTTCAGAGCAAATGGCTGAAGTACTTGTCCACCATCAAGGGGTCTCAAAGTCGGATGCTATTCAGCAATCAATCAATATGCTCGATGCTGTTAAAATTCCAGACGCTAAAAATCGCATAAGGATGTATCCACATGAGTTTTCAGGGGGAATGCGCCAGCGCGTAATGATTGCAATGTCTCTACTTTGTCATCCTAAGCTTCTAATCGCTGATGAACCAACGACTGCTTTAGATGTTACTGTGCAGGCTCAAATTATGCAATTGCTAGCTGATATTCAAAAAGAATTTGGCATGTCAATTATTTTAATTACTCATGATCTTGGAGTTGTAGCTGGAAATAGTGATGAGATGCTTGTTATGTACGGAGGAGAAGTAATGGAGATAGGTAAAACAGAGCATCTCTACTCTAATGCTACGCATCCTTACACTCAAGGTTTAATGAGCGCGGTGCCAAGGCTTGATGACTCAGCAGATAGATTAGTGACAATTCCTGGAAACCCTCCGAATATGATGCTAACTCCAGTTGGCTGTCCATTTTCACCGCGCTGTAAGTTTGCAAATACTACATGCTCTTCGCAAACTCCTATCCTAGCTAAAGTTGATAATAATGATCACTATAGAGCTTGTCACGTTGCCATAGAGGATACATTATGAGTGAGCATAAAATTCTTCAGGTTCAGAATTTAAAAGTAAATTTTGATGTTTCCTCAGAAGGGGATATGCCATGGACTAAGGCCAAGAAATTACAGGCAGTAAATAACGTTTCGTTTGATTTAAATTCAGGTGAAACCCTTGGCATAGTTGGGGAGTCAGGTTGTGGAAAGTCTACTTTGGCGAGAGCAATTGTTAAAATGGTGCCCGCTGATTCAGGAAAAGTAATTTGGTTTGGGAATGACTTGTTAACTCTAAACAAGTCTGAAATGAGGCAGCACCGTAAACAAATTCAAATGATTTTTCAAGACCCTCTTGCAAGTCTAAATCCTAGAATGAATATTGGTGAAATTATTGCAGAGCCATTAAGAACACATTACCCTAAAACACCAGAGTCTGATGTAAAGGAAAGAGTTAAAGATGTAATGAATAAAGTTGGTTTATTGGATAATTTAGTTAATCGTTACCCTCATGAGTTTTCGGGCGGACAGTGTCAGCGAATTGGTATTGCAAGAGCTTTAATTTTAAAACCAAAGCTTATTATCTGTGACGAGCCAGTATCTGCACTTGACGTCTCAATTCAGGCTCAAGTCGTTAATCTCTTGATGGATTTACAAGAAGAAATGGATTTAACTTTAATATTTATTGCCCATGATTTAAGTATTGTTAAGCACATTAGTACTAAGATTATGGTTCTTTATTTGGGCAATATGGTTGAACTTGCAAATAGTAATGATATTTATACTAAGCCAAGACATCCCTATACCCAGGCTCTTATTTCTGCAGTTCCTATTCCTGATCCTAGTATTGAAAAAAGTAAAAAACTAATATTAATAGAAGGTGATTTACCATCGCCAGTTGACCCTCCTTCAGGTTGTGTTTTTAGAACAAGGTGTCAAAAAGCTCAAGATATTTGTGCAATAGAAAAGCCTGAATTTAAAGAGGTCTCAAACAATCATGAGGTTGCTTGTCATTTTCATGATTAAGTTTCTTAAAAAACGAATTAAAAATAAGTGGATGCTTATTATTTTGCCTTTTCTATTTTTTCTAATAAAGGGCTTAATATGGCTTGCCATATTTTATGGGTTGTGGGACGTTATTAAATCGGCCTTCTAAATTTTGATACCTTGGAAGATTTACTTAACTTTAACGTGAGATAAGATTTCTTTCATATCTTTCTTATTTTCAAAGATTTCTTGTTCTGAAAGTCCATCCATCTCATGAGGAAAGACTAGCCAATCATCAGTCTCGTGGATATAGTAATCTGGCACAGTATCTATTATATTTCTTAAAGGCTTGTACCAAGGCATAGCCATGCGAATATCATGCGGTATATTTTTTCTAGATTTTTCATTCAGAGTATCTAAGATCGCTTTAATACTTCTGCCTGAGTCAAAGACATCATCAACAATAAGAAGCTTGTCTTCAGCATTCATATGACTGATTAGATAGTCGATACCATGAACCCTAACCTCTTTTGCTTGTTTATTAATGCCGTAGTATGATGAAGTTCGAATCGCAATATGATCAGACTCATTACCCAAATACCCAAGAATCTCTTGAATAGCTATACCAACTGGCGTTCCACCTCGCCAAACTCCAACAATAAAGTCAGGTTTGAAACCACTATTGTGTATTTGAACTCCCAATCTAAAAGAGTCAAGTAGTAACTCGTCAGCTGTGATGTATTTTTTTGATAGAGACATTTTTATTATTAGTTGTTATTTAAATAATGTGACTTGAATGGATTTTAAAGCATCTTTATTATTTGAAATTTTATAGAGGTTTCGTCATTTATATTTATAGAATTCTATTTTTTCTTAATTAAGACTGTGAAATTTTACTGAGGAGGTTTAATTTTGTCTCAGGGTCTGCAAAAGAAGACTTAATAGCCATTGTTGAGATAGATTTAAGGTGCTTAATTTCAAAGCCAAGTTGATCAGCGCATCCTTGATATTCTTGACCAACGCTAGTATGAAAAAATGGTGGATCATCTGAATTAAGGCTCACACTTATCCCTTTAGACATAATGAGTTTGATTGGGTGACTCTCCCAACTAGGGTATATCGAAAGAGCTAGATTACTTCCAGGACAAATCTCTAAGGCTATATTACGATTTTTTAGAACATCTAGTAGATGCTCATCTTCCACGCTTCTAACTCCATGACCAATTCTACTAACGGGTAAATAATTTATGGCATCCCAAACACTTTCTGGGCCGCATATTTCTCCTGCATGAACTGTGCAAGGATAGTTAGCTTTAGCTGCAATATTAAAAGCAGGGGCAAAATCAATTAACTTGAATGCATTTTCATCACCGCCCATACCAAACCCAACAACATAAGGATGGGGGTTATCAACCATTTTTTGTGCAACATCAACCCCTTTTTGAGGCCCTAAATGCCGTACGCAAGTTACAATAATTCGCCCAATAATACCGAAATCTAACTGCGCATCATCTATTCCTTTTGCGCACCCTCTAATCAAGTCATTATAGCTAATACCGCAATCACTAGCGTGATCAGGGGATATAAAGGTCTCAGCATATATTACATTTTGTGATGAGCAGTCTTTAAGATATTCATACATAATATCTCTGTAATCTTTAGCATTTTTAAGGCATGAACTTACTGAGTCATAAGCGTTAAGAAAGCTTGGAAAGTCAGTCCAGGCATAACCACCATCTTCATCAAATATATTTTCATCAAAATCAACGTTATTACGTTTGGCAATTTCATGAAATAATTTAGGATTAATAGTTCCTTCTAAGTGGCTATGAAGCTCAACTTTGGGAAGCATTTGAATTTGATCTTGCATATTAATTAACTTAAGTTACAAGCTTTACCATGAAGTAAAGGCTCTATTTCAAGGTGCTGAGCAATAGTTTGTCCCATATCGCAGAAGCTTTCTCGCTCCCCTAAGTTATTGTTCTTTATTGATTTTCCATAAAAAACAACTGGAACATGTTCACGGGTGTGATCATTACCAGGCCATGTAGGGTCGCAGCCATGATCTGCTGTTATTAGCACTAGATCGTTGCTGGTTAGTTGCGCCTCAATTTCAGGTATTCGGGCATCAAATTGCTCGAGTGCAAGAGCATAACCTGCAACGTCACGTCGATGACCAAATTTGGTATCAAAATCAACTAGATTTACAAAGATTAGTCCTTCATTAACTTTTTTCATTTCAGATAATAATTGATCAACCAAGCCCATATTATTAGCTGCCTTAACGGTATAGCTGACTCCTTGATTAGAAAAAATATCTCCAATTTTCCCAACTGAAATAACATCTCCACCACCATCTTGAATGTTGTCTAACAGCGTTGGGCCATTGGGCGGCGTAGTAAGGTCTTTTCGATTAGCAGTTCGCTCAAAGCCATCTTTAGAGTTCCCAGTAAATGGCCTTGCGATTACTCTTGTAATTTCTAGTGGATCAACCAAGCGTTTTGCGATGGTGCATAATTCATAGAGCCTATCTAATCCAAAATGCTCTTCATGGGCAGCAATTTGAAATACTGAGTCAGCCGAGGTATAACAAATAGGAAATCCACTATCTATATGCTCTTGACCAAACTCTTCAATTACTTGAGTGCCTGATGCATGTTGGTTTGCAAGTGTCCCACCTATTTTTCCTTCCTCTATAAGGCTAAGAAGGAGTGATTCAGGAAAGCAGTTTTCAGTTTTTGGAAATGTTCCCCATTCAAAAGGAACTGGCAGACCACAAATCTCCCAGTGACCACTCGGGGTGTCCTTGCCTGCGCTAACTTCTTTCGCATAACCAAAAGCGCCCTGAGGCTCAACTCGAGAAATTGGTAAGGGCTTTTTACGGCTTGCAATTGCAGCCTCCCCTAAACCCCATCGAATCAAGTTAGGAATAACTAGGGGGCCATTTCGCTCAGAATTATTAGCACTATTAGAATCACAAGACTCAATAATATGACCTAAAGTATCTGCCCCTGTATCACCGTAAAGATGCGAGTCCTTAGTTGAACCTAAACCTAAAGAATCTAAAACTAAAATAATTGATCTTTTCATCTATAAACCTTCTAATTTGAGCCTAGTATTTCATGGATTAGGGTTGGCGGCTCTATATGTTTAGCTCCTAATGAAATAAATCCAGGAATAGTTTCTTGGAGATAGCTCAATTGTTCTTTATCTCGCGTATGTGCAATTGCAAGTGGCTCACCTTTATCAATCCATTGACCGATTTCAACAATATCACTTAATCCAACGCCATGATCTATTGGGTCGCTAGATTTAGTTCTGCCAGCTTTCAAATGTATCATACTAAGACCAATAGCGCGCGCATCCATTTCCAAAACATATCCAGAAGAGTTTGCTGCTATAGGTCTAATAATGGGCATAGGGACTAAGTGTTTGTGAGACTTTTCTAGTAAATCACTTGGCCCACCAAGAGCAGAAATCATTTGTTCAAATATTGCAGCTGCCTTGCCAGACGTTAGTGCATCTTGAGATTTCACTCGAGCAGTCTCAAGGTCACTTTCAATACCACTTAGCTGCAACATATGAGCTGCTAATTCAATGGTAAGCTCAAGTAGTCTAAGGTTAGCATTTTCAGGTTTGATTAAAAAATTTATACACTCTTTGACTTCTATAGCATTACCTACGCTATGACCAAGAACCTGACTCATATCTGTTATCAAGCAGCTAGTTGGCACGCCAGATTTACTCGATACATTGGCAATACTTTGGGCTAATTCTTGCGCCATTGAATAGTTTGCAGCAAATGCACCATTACCAGTTTTAATGTCCATTACAAGGGCATCAAGTCCAGAGGCTAGTTTTTTTGATAGAATTGACGCGGTAATAAGGTCAATTGACTCAACTGTTGCGGTGACGTCTCTAGTGGCATAAAAACGCTGGTCTGCTGGAGCAAGTTTGGTAGTTTGCCCAATAATAGCGCAGCCAACTTCCTTAACAAGCATTCTAAATTTTGTATTATCAGGAGTTCCATTATATCCTGGAATGCTTTCAAGCTTATCTAGTGTGCCACCCGTATGTCCCAAGCCGCGACCAGAAATCATTGGCACATAGCCTCCACAAGCAGCAACTATTGGAGCCAATATTAAACTTATCTTGTCTCCTACGCCGCCAGTTGAATGCTTATCTACTACTGGACCATCTAAGTTAAGGTCTTGCCACTGAAGCGTATCTCCTGAGTGCATCATGTGCTGAGTTAAACTAACGCGCTCATCCATAGTCATGCCGCATTTAAAAACTGCCATTGCAAATGCGCCTAACTGAGCATCCGTCAAACTGCCATCAGTAATTCCTTGAACTAAAAAACCAATTTCATGGTCATTCAGTATAAGGCCATCACGTTTTTTTCTAATTAGTTCTTGAGGAAGGAATAATGCGCTCATAAATTAGTCACCATATGGAGTCCAAATATTTTTCACTTCAGTTGCATTTCTAAGGAATTCTAAGCTTTCACCCTGATCAGGATTAAGCCAATCTCGATCACTATCTTCATGAACCCACAAGCGTTTTAAGTCGATAGCACTAATAGCTTCAATAGAGGCAATAGTCTCTTGATCCGCCCAACACCATGTTCCATCAACTTCTGCATGACCAACAATTTGCTCAGCAAGCTCACGCTTATTACCGCTAACTATATTTACAACGCCAGCTGGTACATCTGAAGTTTCAATTGTTTGTACTAACTCCAAGGCAACACTTGGAAATCGTTCACTAGGAATTAAAACAACTCGGTTTCCCATAGCTATTGCTGGGGCAACTAAAGAGATTGATGTAAGTAATGGAAGTTCTTCAGGAGCAATTTGAGCAAGAATACCTATGGGCTCTGGAAGTGCCATTGTAATGCCTCTATAAGGCGCACTATGAACTGCTCCGTCATACTTATCTGCCCAGGCAGCATAACTAAAGAGTCGACTGATGCTTTCATCAAATTCAGCTTTAGCTTGTTTTTTTGAAACCCCACAAAGAGTTATAAGTCGTTGAATCCATTCAGATTCGCGTACCGATAAATTTTCAGCAAGAAAATAAATAATTTGAGCTCTGCCGTGACCGCTTTGAGAGCCCCAGGATGATGCTTTTGAGGCTGCACTTACAGCGTTTCTTACATCCTTTCTGTTGCCAGCACCAACGAAAGCTGCATGACTTCCGTCAGCATTGAAAGTTGCAATACTATGACCACCGTCTGGCCTTACCTGCTTTCCGCCAATATAAAATTTTAATGTTCGGTCAATAGCATTATTTTTAGGATTTTTAGTAATTAAAGAAGCAGTAGCCTTCTTTGATGACTTTAAACCGTTAGGCTTAAGGTATTCATAAAGACCTTCTTTTCCACCTTCACGGCCAAATCCAGACTCTTTGACGCCGCCAAATCCACAAGACGCATCAAACTGATTATGACAATTAATCCATACAACACCGGCTTTAATTTTAGGAGCAACATCCATTGTGCGATTAATATTTTCACTCCAAATACTTGCCGCTAATCCATATCTACTATTGTTAGCTAACTCAACTGCTTCGGATTGAGTTCGGAAAGTCATTGAGACTAAAACAGGTCCAAAAATTTCTTCTTGGGCTAACGGGTGACTAGAATCAATATTTGTAATAAGAGTTGGGGGATAGAGGTTACCCTCTGACTCAATATCACATGCCTGATAAATTTCTCCGCCATGTTTTAAGCCATCTTTGACCATTTCATTCACTCTATTAAACTGGGTCTTGCTAACTAAACTGCCTAAGTCTATTGACTTATCAAGAGGAGAGCCTAAGCGTAATTGTTTAATTCTTTCTTTAATTCTTAGATGAAGGTCTTCAGCAACTTCAGCCTGAACCAATAATCTTGATCCAGCACAACAAACCTCTCCTTGGTTAAACCAAATTGAATCAACTAAGCCTTCAACTGCAGCATCAAGATCTGCATCTTCAAACACAATAAATGCAGATTTTCCGCCAAGTTCGAGTGTAAGTTTTTTACCTTGTCCAGCTGTACTTTTTCTGATGGACTGACCAACAGCAGTTGAGCCAGTAAATGCAACTTTATCAACGCCTTTATGAGCTGCAAGTTCAGCGCCAATATTTCCATCACCATTGATCATATTGACAACGCCAGGTGGAACTCCTGCCTGCTCGCATAAGTGCGCAAAAAACATTGCTGAAATTGGAGTTTGCTCTGCAGCCTTAAAGACAATAGTATTACCCATAGCAAGAGCTGGAGCAATTTTCCAAGATAACATTAATAGTGGGAAGTTCCATGGGACAATCTGAGCAACAACACCAATTGACTGGTAACTAGAAAACTCTTTGCCTTGAAGTTGTGCCCAGCCAGCATGGTGGTAAAAATGCCTTATTGCAAGAGGTATATCAATATCACGACTTTCACGAATAGGCTTTCCATTATCAAGTGTTTCAAGTACAGATATTAATCTCGAATGTTTTTGTAGTAATCTTGCTAAGGCATAGAGAATTTTAGCTCTTCCATGGCCTCCAAGCAACTCCCACGAGGGTTGTGCTTTTCTAGCAGCTTCTACTGCTAAATCTAGCTGTTCAGAACTTGCAATTTCAATATTGGCTAGTAACTTACCATTTGAGGGATTTAAACTAGCAATTAATTTAGATTTTTTATTAGATATAAATTTTCCATTAATCAGCTGACCAAAGCGGTGATCATTAAGTTTAAGCCACTCATGCGCCTCTTTATCACTTTCGAGAGCTTCGCTATAATCTAGATCTTTGAATGATTTTAAAAGTGTCATTGTTAAGTCCTATGCTAATGGATGTCTATAAGATGCCGAGTAATAACCACTAGAGAAGTGGTCTAATTGGCGTTCAATATCGCCGAGTAAGCTAGATGCTCCAAAACGAAATAAATCTGGCTCTAACCATCTGCGACCGAGCTCTTCTTGGATCATTGTCATATATAAAAGTGCAGTTTTAGTGTCACTAATTCCACCAGCAGCTTTAAAGCCGATTCGAATGCCTGTTTCATTATAAAAATTACGTATCATTCGAACCATAACTAAACTTACTGGAAGGGTTGCGTTAGTAGGCTCTTTACCAGTAGACGTTTTAATAAAATCAGCCCCAGCCATCATACAAACCTGAGAAGCTTTAGCAATATTACTAAGATTTCCAAGTTCACCCGTAGCTAAAATAGTTTTCATATGCGCATCGCCACATTTTTCACGAAACATTTTTACTTCTTTATACAGTTCTTCCCAGTTTCCTTCTAAAACATGTCGGCGGCTTATAACTATATCAATTTCATTAGCACCCGAATCTACTGAATACTCGATTTCTTTAAGTCTTAATGGAAGAGGGGAGAGGCCTGCTGGAAATCCTGTGGATACCGCGGCTAAATTAACCTTTGAATTATTCAATGCTTTTTTGGCAGAAGCAAGCATGTCATGGTATACGCAAACAGCAGCAACACTTAAATCTAAAGATTCAGTGCCCAGTATTTTTTCAAGCTTGTTGCTAATAGGCTGTTTTGCTTTACTGCAAAGACGCCTAACGCGAGCTTCTGTGTCGTCTCCAGAAAGGGTGGTTAAGTCCATTAAAGTAATAGCTTTGAGAAGCCATGCAGCTTGTTTATCTTTTTTTATACTTCGCCTTGTACCATAATTAGTGCAGCGCCTTTCAACGGCGCTTTTATTAATTGCTATATTTGATATTTTATCAAGTCTAAAGTCTGTCCCTGGATTTCTAATAACACCAGAGTTTTCCTTTAAGCTTTCTGAATCAACTAAATTTGGATAAGAGATAACTTTGCTATCTTTTTGAGGTATTTGAGCTTTAGTAATATTTTTAGTCATATTCTTTGATGCTTAATAAAATCTATAGACTCTTTAGGTATGAAATTAAAACTTTTTCGACAGTGTCTGCAGCCTTGCTTGCAAAGGCAATTGTTTGTTCATGACTTAGTTTTGTGGCACTCATTCCTGCTGCATAATTAGTAATAACTGAAAGAGCACATAGTGGAAGCCCTTGATGGCGAGCTAAAATAACTTCAGGAACTGTAGACATTCCTACAGCATCTGCGCCTAGGGTTTTGACAGCTTTAATTTCAGCAGGAGTTTCAAATTGCGGCCCACTAAACCATGCATAAACTCCTTCATGTAGGGTGATGTCATTCATTTTAGCTGAAGAACGCATATTATCATTTAGCTCAGGATTGTAGGCATCACTCATATCCACAAAGCGCTTATTACTTTCAGCACCAAACAAGGGAGAAACTCCCGTCATATTAATATGATCTGTTATAAGCATAACGCTTCCTGGCGATGCTTCTTTAACTAAACTTCCAGCAGCATTAGTTAGTACCAGGCTTTTGCATCCTATTGCGTTAAGTGTTTGAATGGCAACAGCCATTATGTCTGCTCTTCCGTTCTCATAATAATGAGCTCGACCTTGCATTACAACAACATTGGTATCTTCAACTTTACCAAATAAAAGTCTTCCAGCATGGCCGCCAACACCGGCAACTGGAAAGCCTGGAAGTGAGTCAAAATCTAGACTAGCTATCGTATTGATATTATCGCAAAACTGACCTAAGCCAGATCCAAGAATAAGACCAACTTCAGGCTTAAAGCTAGCAATTGTTTGATTTATGATACCAACACAATCATCAACTTGACTCATTACAGATGCTCCGGCCCAAAAGAATGAGGTAATAATTCAGCAAGATTCATATGGCTCTGAACTCCGCTTGGAGAGCACAGCATAATTTTTGTATTTTCATCCGAAAATTCTCTTATTCTCTGTCTACATCCACCACAAGGTATTCCGCCTTCATCATTCTTTGTCATAACATATATTGTTTTAATTTTTTTCTCACCACCCATTACCATTGATGCAATAGCAGATGCCTCAGCACAGTTTCCAAGCGGGTAGCTAGCATTTTCAACATTACAACCTGAATAAGTATTCCCTTTGTCAGTTATTATTAAAACACCAACAGGATAGTTAGAGTAAGGGACATAGGCTTTGCTCATGGCACTTTTAGTAGCTGCAATATGACTTTCTTCACTCATACTTATAACTCCTTAATATAAGGTTGGGCAGATGCCTTAGGAGGAACTGCTTTGCCAATAAACCCTGCTAATAAAATAATAGTTAAAATATAAGGGGCTGCATCGATCAATTGAACCGGAATTTCACCAATAATAGGAAAGACAACACCTTGAAGTCTAATAGATAATGCCTGTAAAAAGGCAAACAAGAAGCATGCAGCTAAAACCTTGTATGGGTGCCACTTTCCAAAAATTAGTGCAGCTAAAGCAATAAAGCCAGCACCAGCAGTCATCTCTTTTGTGAATTGTGCAGTATATGCAGTTGAAATATAAGCGCCACCAATCCCACACAAAATACCACCAACTAATAATGCTCTGTAGCGCAGACCTTCAACTGATAATCCGGCTGTATCAACCGCTTTAGGATTTTCTCCTACCGCTCTAAGGCGTAAACCAAATCGAGTTCGGTAAACTACCCACCAAACAATTGGAACAATCACAAAGGCTAAGTAAACCAAGATATTATGGCCACTAATGAGTTCCCTATAAATTACACCAATAATAGGAATATGATCAATAATATCAACTCCAGGAAGGGTAATAGAAAGAAATCTTTCGTCATTTTGAAGGGTTGGCGTAATGCCGCCTCTTTTAAACCAGGCTAACGTTAGAATCATTGTCAGTCCAGACGCCAAGATATTTATTGCAACTCCACTAACAATCTGATTACCTTTATAGGTAATGGATGCAAAGCCATGAATCATTGCTAATACAGAAGATGCAAGCATACCCGCAATTAAACCAAGCCATGGTGAGCCAAAAACGCTTGCTGCACTTGCAGCAATAAAGGCTGACATCAAAAGCTTTCCTTCCAGACCAATATCTACAACACCGGCTCGCTCAGCAAACAAGCCAGCCATGGAAGCAAAAATAAGTGGAACACAGATTCTAACTGAGGCGTCAAATGTCAATACAGTAGTTAAAAAGAAGTCACTCATTCTGATGCCTCAACTGGTGCTAAATAGCGAATTAAAACAGGCCTATATAAATACTCTAAGCCACCACAAAACAAGATGACTAGGCCCTGCATAACAACAACAATGTCCCTTGATACGTTTTGTAATTCAAAGTCTAATTCTGCACCACCCTGATAAAGTATTCCAAACAAGAAGGCTGCAATAAGAATACCAACAGGATGGTTACGGCCCATTAAGGCAACCGCGATACCACCAAATCCATAGCCATAATTAAAATTTAAGAATAGGCGATGCTGAACTCCCATAAGTTCATTGATACCAACTAAGCCGGCCAGTGCTCCCGAAATACACATGGTTACAACAATGATTTTTTTTGGATTAATTCCACTATAAATTGCAGCTTCATTGCTTTTTCCTGCAGCTCGAATTGCAAAGCCCCATCTAGTATGCCATAGGAAAAACCAGACTACAGCTGAGAAAAATAAAGCAACAAATATCGACATATTAAGTGGTGATCTTGTAACTTCATAACCAAAATTTGCTAATACATCATGCACAAAAGGGATCCATGAGGCTTCAATAAAGTCCCCACTTTCTGGTGACATCTCGCCAACCTCACGCAATACATTGACCAAGACGTAAACCATTAATGAGGAGGCTATAAAGTTAAACATTATGGTAGTTATAACAATATGGCTTCCACGATAAGCTTGTAAGTAAGCAGGAATGATCGCCCATAATGCTCCAAACAACAAGCCTCCTGAGATAGCCAATGGAATGACAATCCATGCGCTAAGGGCAGGATTCATATATAAGGCAACTAACGCAGTTCCAAGACCTCCAACATATGCCTGCCCCTCGCCTCCAATATTAAATAATCCAGCGTGAAATGCAACTGCTACAGCAAGGCCAGTAAAGACAAAGTTTGTCGCGTAATACAGAGTGTAACCAAGACCTTCATCGTAACCAAGTGCACCATAGATTAATATCTTGGTTGCCTCTATTGGATCGACTCCTATAAATAGAAAAACAATACCGGTAGCTATAAATGCAGTTAAAACATTAAAGAGAGGCAGCAATAAGCCATTTATCCATGATAATCGTCTATCACGTGTCATATTTCAGCTCCTTTGGCTTCTGCCGGAGATTCAAGCGCATTCGCCATCATCATGCCGAGTGTTGCTTCATCTGCATCTGCGCCATTAACAGTACCAGTAATTATTCCATCACACATCACTATTATTCTGTCACTAAGAGACATGATTTCCTCTAGCTCAACAGAAATTAGGACAATAGCTTTGCCAGCATCTCTCATTTGAATAATGCGTTTTCTAATAAATTCAATAGCACCTATATCAACACCGCGTGTAGGTTGGCCAATAATTAAAACTTCTGGGTCGCGTTCAAATTCTCTTGCTAGAATAAGTTTTTGTTGATTGCCCCCTGAAAAGTTTGAGGACATCAAGTTTGGATTTGGTGGACGGACATCAAAGGCCTCCATTATGGAAGCACAATTAGCCTTAACTAGTGATTTTTTTAGCCAAATTCCTTGATTTAGATCCTTATCATTTTGGTATCCCATTAGGGCGGTTTCGCTAGCACTAAATTCAGCAATCATACCCATTTTTTGACGATCCTCAGGGACATGAGCAACACCAAGATTTCGTAATTGCTCAGGATTAAGTCGACTTTTTGGGGATATGGTTTCACCCATAATTTCAATAGAGCCTTTTGTTAATGGGAGTATTCCAGCTAGTGCCTTTAGAAGTGTTCCCTGGCCATTACCGGTGACGCCTGCAATTCCAAGAATTTCACCAGAGCGAGCCTCAAAACTAACTTCTGATACGCGCTTTAATCCTTGTTCATTATTTATTTCGAGATTTTTTGCAACTAAAAGGGGCTTACCAATTTTTGCTTTAGACTTCTTAATATTTAGTAGTACTTTTCTACCAATCATTAACTCTGCAAGTTCTTCAGGGTTGGTTTTACTTGTCTCTCTGTGGGCTACCATCTTGCCCGCTCTCATGACCGATACATGGTCTGTGATATTCATAATTTCTCGAAGCTTGTGAGTAATTAATATAATCGTAACACCTTCATTCTTAAGAGCTTCAAATATACGAAATAACTCATCAGACTCTTGAGGCGTTAAGACTCCTGTGGGCTCATCAAGTATTAAAACCTTTGCGCCCTTATAAAGGCCCTTTAAGATTTCGACTCGTTGCTGCATTCCAACAGAGAGCTCTTCTACTGCGATATCTAGTTCAACTTCCAATCCATATTCTTTAGCAAGTCTAGTCAGCTCAATTCGAGCATTTGCTAGGCTTTCTGTAATCAATGCACCACCCTCACTGCCAAGAATGACATTCTCAAGAACGGTAAAATTCTCAACCAGCATGAAATGTTGGTGAACCATTCCAATTCCTGCTTCAATTGATTGTTTTGAGCTGGTAGCTCTAAAGTCTTTATCAAAGACTTTAATTTGTCCAGAGTCTGCCTGATAAAAGCCGTACAAGATACTCATTAGAGTGGATTTACCCGCTCCATTCTCACCAACAATACCGTGTATTGTTCCAGTTTTAACGCTCAGATTGACCTTATCATTTGCATGCACAGCACCAAAATGTTTGTCAACATTTATCAGTTCAATAGCAATGTTTGACTTAGTCATAGATAATATTTATATAAAAATATGTAATTATTATAGTTGTATGAATTTGTAACTTTAATATATAGTTTTATAAAAATACATATTAAAGTTTAAAAAAAAACATCCGGCCCTAGAGCCGGATGTTTTTAAGAATAAAAACTGCTTCTTATAAAGGGCAGGTATTATCACTCATGTAGTCATGGACCACAATAGAGCCATCAATAATTCCAGCTCTTGCAGTTTCAACTGCGGCAAGCATTTCAGCAGAAACTAGATCTGCATTGTACTCATCCATTGCAGCGCCAACACCGTCTTCAGCAACACCGTTCACTTTAAAACCAGCTTCCCAAGTGCCGTTCATAGCAGCTTCAAAACTCTCATAAGCAGCTAATCCAACTTTCTTATACATAGAAGTAAGCATTGTTCCAGGTTGAATGTAGTTTTGGTTAGAGTCTACACCAATTGCTAATACACCCATGTCTGCAGCAGTTTGGTAAACACCCATTCCAGTTCCACCAGCAGCAGCATAAACTACGTCAGCACCATTTTCAACTTGGCTACGAGTAATTTCACCACCTTTAGTTGGGTTACCCCAAGCAGCTGGAGTTGATCCAGTCATCTGTGCTAATACATTCATTGAGCTGTCTTGATGAGCAACACCTTGCTTATAACCACACTCAAAGCGACTAATTAATGGAATATCCATACCACCAACAAAGCCTACAGTGCCTGTGCTTGATGCCATAGCAGCCATAATACCAACAAGGAATGATCCTTCTTGCTCTTTAAAGACAACATTTTGAACGTTTGGAGCATCTACAACACCATCAATGATAGTGAACCAAGTGTCAGGATACTCTGCAGCAGCTGCAGCAACAGCATTCGCCATAGTGAAACCTACAGCTACAACTGGGTTGTATCCACGTTGTGCAAACTTCTTAAGACTTTGCTCCATCATAGCTTCATTAGTAGGCTCTAGCTCAGTAACAGCAATACCAGTATCATTAGCAAATCTCATGATGCCGTTATAGACCGCCTCGTTAAAAGACTTGTCATTCTTACCAGCAGTATCATAAACTACAGCAGGCTTAATATCAGCAGCTTGAGCAATTGACGCTGATAAAGCAATTGTTGTAGCTATTATTGCTAGACCAGTTTTTTTGATAAATCCACCAAAATGTGAATGTTTCGTGTTTTTCATTGTGTACTTCTCCTTAGTTATTAATCTTAATTTTTCAATAGAACAAAAACCATCATTAAAATAAAGATAGTCTAAAAATATCTTTGTTGTTAACTCAAGCTTTGTATTAAAAGTATATAGAAATAAAATCTCAAGTTGTTAATATTCTATTCTCGATGATGTCCTTTGTCAAAAATATTTCAATGTATTTTCAATCTATTTCTTATAGCTCTAATAATTACCTATATAGTTTGAGCATTCTTTAATATTTAAGTAAAAATAATCATTTTTAAATTCATTGTGAAAAATAATTGTTTACAATAATTATTAATACATTTATGCATATAATTAAATAATTATTTAAATATCAATCTATGAGCACTTCACTTAAAAATAATAGTTGTAGTCAAATACTTAGCTAAAAATTATTATGAATAAAAAAATCATTCAAAGCCTTAAAAGCTATCCCCGAAATATGGTGGGCTATGGGAAGAATCCAATCCACCCCAAATGGCCAAATAAAGCCCGTATTGCAGTTCAATTTGTGTTGAATTATGAAGAAGGTGCGGAAAACTCAATTTTGCATGGAGACAATGCATCAGAAGCTTTCCTTTCAGAGATTGTTGGTGCTAAGGCTTATGAAGGCGTTAGGCATATGAGTATGGAGTCCATTTATGAGTATGGCTCAAGAGCAGGAGTTTGGAGAATATTAAACCTTTTTAAAGAATTCGATGTTCCAGTAACTATCTTTGCAGTGGCTCTTGCAATTGCTCGTAATCGAGAACTTGCAGATTATTTGGTAGAACAAAATTATGATATTTGTGCGCATGGATTTAGATGGATAGATTATCAATTTGTTGATGAAAAAACAGAGCGAGAGCATATAAAAGACTGTATTTCTGTTTTGACAGAATACTTAGGAAAAAGGCCAGAAGGATGGTACACCGGAAGAAATAGTCCAAATACAAGAAGGCTGATTGTGGAAGAGGGGGGTTTTCTTTATGATAGCGACACGTATGACGATGACTTGCCTTACTGGTCAAATGAATTTGGTGCTGAAAAAAAGCATTTAATTATTCCCTATACTCTCGATGTAAATGATATGAGGTTTGCTTCACCACAGGGGTTTAATTCTGGAGACCAATTCTTTAACTATTTAAAGGATACTTTTGATGCTTTATATCTTGAAGGAGAGGTAAGTCCAAAAATGATGTCAGTTGGAATGCATGCGAGAATATTAGGACGCCCTGGAAGAATTATGGCTATGAGGCGATTTTTAGAGTATGTTAAAACGTTTGATAACGTTTGGCTTTGCTCGCGCAGAGAAATTGCTGACCATTGGTATAAGAACTTTTAAAAAGGGCAAGAGATGGAATTACCATTAAATTTAGCGCAACAATCTGCAGAAGCCTTTTTAAAAACTTTTGAAAACTTGTATGAGCATACTCCTTGGTTTGTAGAAAAATCGTTACCTCTAGTTTTAGCTGATGAAAAATATAATAGTTTAGAAAAATTTCATGAGCTACTTTCAAATATTATGCTTAATGCAGATTCTGACTTACAGGATAACTTGATAGTCGCTCATCCAACCTTGGCAGGCAAAAAAGCCCAAAATAACGAACTTACTGATTTCTCAACTACTGAACAAAAATCTGCTGGACTAAGTGATTGCTCTGACTCTGAAATCGAGCTTTTTAAAGAGCTTAATAGGGAGTACTTTGCTAAATTTGACTTCCCCTTTATTATGGCAGTTAAAGAAAAAAATAAATCTGACATCATTTCGCAGTTTAAAGAGCGAAAAGACAATTCAAAAAATCAAGAAAGATCAAATGCTCTAGATGAGATTAATAAAATAGCGTGGCTAAGAATCAAGGAGATTTATGGAATCTGAAAACCAGATTGATGTTGCTAGTTCAAGTTTTGGTACTAAAGTTGTTTATTGTAGTGATGAATTTTTTGCAGACTCAGGCCGTATGCTTCAATCAAGTGAGCCTGTTTGGATTGAAGACAAATACGATATAAATGGTAAGTGGATGGATGGCTGGGAGAGCCGAAGACGGCGAGATGGGAAAAATGACTTTTGTTTTATTAGGTTAGGCGCTGAATCTATTATTAATAGCTTTAATATTGATACAACTCACTTTACTGGAAATTTTGCACCTGGAGTTTCTGTTCAAGGTTGCTCTGTGCCAGGAGGAACTACTGATGACTTAGTTGTTGATGGTACTGCTGTCACAGAATGGTTTGATCTTGTTACCAAAGAATCCCTAGAGGGTGACTCAAAAAATTTATTTAATAGTGCTTCATCAAAGCCAATTACGCATTTAAAAATTACATTACTCCCAGACGGTGGAATTGCTCGTTTCAGGGCTTATGGTGAGATATGGGTTGATGAGAAGAAGTATGAAATTAATGGTACGAACGTAATATCCAAAGAAAGTGGTGCTAAAGCGATCTTTGCTAATGATGAACACTTCGGAAGTTTAAGTAATGTTTTAGAAGAGCATGAACCTTTGAGTATGGCTGATGGATGGGAAACAAGGCGGCGAAGAAAGCCTGGGAACGACTGGGGAATTATTGCCCTCTCTAAGCCCGCAACTGCTGAGGAAGTAGTAGTTGATACTAAATTTTTTAAAGGTAATTTTCCAGATACTTTCTCAATATCAACTTCCAATTCACCAGACGAAGATGATAAAACTTTGAAAGAAAATAGTAAAACTTGGAATAAACTTATTGAAGGAAAAAAATTAAAGATAAACCAAATGCATGTTTTTAAAGGTTCGGACATACTTCATAATGATGTGTTTACTCATATCCGTGTCGATATATATCCAGATGGCGGCATTGCCAGGTTAAAACTTATTGGAAAATTTACCTAGATATGAATACTTTAAAACTAACTCCTGAGGTTCTAACTGCAGATAATTTCCAACTTTTTGGCGAAGTGCTTAGTACTGAAAATAAAGAATCTATTACAATTAATGATGGTTTTGCATCCAAGTTTCCTGATATTGTAAAATTAGATACTAAGGAGGCAGAGGGGGAAACAAGTGTCCATATTTTTGTTGCTAAGAAGAGGCAGTTTCCTCTTCAAATTACTATGCTCGAGAATCATCCTTTTTTTAGTCAGACATTTATTCCAAAAAATAACACGCCATTTATAGTTGTTGTCGCGCCTCCATCACAAGAACCTGTAATTGAAAATATTAAGGCTTTTATTACTGATGGTGATCAAGGTATTAGTTATTCAAGAGGAGTTTGGCACTTTCCTTTAATTAGTTTAAAAGATAACGCTCAATTCGTTGTGATAGATAGGAAATACAATAGTGACAAAGACAGTATGAAGCAGTGCACTGTTAGTAAAATTGAAGATGTTAGTATTTATGTGGAGCTCAGCTTATGATGCAAATATATCTAATGGACTGGCTCAGTCTAGTTTTGAAATTACTCCATATAATTGCAGGTATAGCCTGGATTGGTGCTTCCTTTTATTTTAATTGGCTTGAAAATAAACTTGACCGATTAAATAATAGAGACGAGATAGCTGGCAACTTATGGGCAGTTCACGGCGGCGGCTTTTATCATTTAGAAAAATATAAGAAATATCCTCAAACCCTCCCAGAACCTTTGCACTGGTTTAAGTGGGAAGCTTACGTTACTTGGCTTTCTGGAATTTCACTGCTTTCAGTTATCTATTATTTTAATGCTAGCACTTATCTGTTAGCTTCCAATAGCTCAATATCTGCATTATATGGCGTTGGTTTAAGTCTCTTAGGGTTGATACTTTTTTGGCTTATCTATGATCTTTTATGTAAGTCAAAGTTGGTAACTAAATCCGCAATTTTTTTAGCTATTATTTTTATAGTAATTGCATTTTTTGCATATTTTTATAGCAATATTTTTAATCCTAGAGCCGTTTATATGCAAATTGGCTCAATGATTGGAACGGTAATGGTTGCCAATGTTTTCTTTGTAATTATTCCAGTTCAAAAAAAATTAGTTGATGCTTGTGAAAACTCTACTGAAGTTAGTTTAGAACTGGGAAAAATAGGTTATCTCCGCTCTCGTCATAACAATTACTTTACCTTACCCGTTTTATTTATGATGATAAGTGGCCATTACCCTACAATTTATAGTGGAGATTATGGCTGGTTAATATTAATGGCTGTTATTGGAATTTTGGTAATGGTTCGCCACTACTTTAATTTAAGAGGAGTTGGTAAAGCTAAAAATAGTCTAATCGCCATTATAGTTATCTCAACCTTTGCCTTGATTTATGCTCTAGCGCCATCACCAATTAAGATGCAAGATAATAGCCAAGAGATCGTAACTATTGCTGAGGCCCAAGCCATCATTGAAAAACATTGCGTGAGTTGTCATGCTGCGGAGCCTGCAAACAAAGCCTTTGCGATTGCGCCTAATGGGATTATGTTGGATACTAAAGAAAAAATTATTGCCCATAAGAATCAGATATATCAGCAGTCTGTTTTATCTAAAGCAATGCCCTTAATTAACAATACAAATATGACCGATGAAGAGAGAGCGAAATTAGGGATTTGGATTGAGGCAAATCAGTGAGCGAATACAACCATTATCGAGGAGCAATTTACCACTGCACTGAAAGTAATGGGGTGCTAGAGCCAAACTATTTTGTTGATGGCCTTATGGTTGTTGATAATGATTCTGGAAGCATCATTGAGGTTGGAGACTTCAATCAAATTTCTTCAAAGTGGCCAAACGCTAAATCATCTACTCACTTTAAGGATAGTTTAATAATGCCTGGCTTCATTGACACCCATGTGCATTATCCTCAATATAAAGTTATAGCCTCCTATGGAGCAAGCCTTATAGACTGGCTTAATAAGTATACATTTATTGAAGAGCAAAAGTTTTCAGATGAGACTTATGCCGCTAAGGTTGCAGATTTGTTTCTTGATGAGCTTATTAAAAATGGCACTACAACAGCAATGACTTTTTGTACCTCACATAAACAATCTGTAGATATTTTTTTTACGGCAGCAGAAAAGTTGAAGCTTAGAATGGTGGCCGGTAAAGTTATGATGGATAGAAATGCACCAGAGGCTCTTTGTGATAGTGTGGATGGTAGTTATTTTGATTCGAAAGAGCTGATTGAAAAATGGCACAATAGAGGGCGAATGAGTTACGCCGTTACGCCTAGATTTGCTCCTACATCTTCTTCTGAGCAATTAGTACAGGCTGCTAATTTATTAGAAGAATATTCAGATAATAATGGAAATAAAGGCGTTCTTCTGCAAACACATCTTAATGAAAATATTGATGAAATTGGCTGGGTAAAGGAGCTTTTTCCAGACTCAAAAAACTACTTTGATGTCTATGATAATTTCAATCTATCAGGACCTAATTCAGTTTTTGGTCATTGCATTTATAATACTGATGAAGAATATAAACGTATTGCTGATTCAGGCTCTAAGGTAGCGCTATGTCCAAGATCCAATCTATTCCTTGGTAGCGGTCTATTTGAACTTGATAAATTAGAGGCTTTTGGAATAGGTACTGCACTTGCATCAGATGTTGGCGGCGGTGACAGCTTTTCAATGTTTCAGGTAATGAATGAAGCTTACAAAATATGTCGACTAAATAATTATAATTTAGATCCTGTTAAAGCTTTTTATCTGACAACTCTAGCTGCAGCGAAAGTACTTGATATGGATAATCGTATCGGTAACTTTGAGCCTAATAAGGAGGCAGACTTTATTGTTATTGATTTAAAGGCAACAGAATTAATAAAAAATAAACTCGAAACCTCAGATGATATTAACGATATATTATTTAATTTAATGACTTTAGGTGATGATAGACTAATTAAAGAGGTTTATATTTTAGGTCAAAATATTTACCAAAAATAAGGAAGGCATAATGGGACAACTTACAACACATATATTAGATACCTCTGCAGGAGTTCCTGCAAGTGGTGTAGCGATAAATTTATATCGAAGAGATGGTACAAATTCAGTACATCTTAAATCAATAAAAACGAACTTAGATGGCCGTTGTGATAAACCTTTGTTGTCAGAAGAAGAATTTGATGAGGGTTGTTATGAGCTTGAATTCATAGTGGATGATTATTATGAAGCTAAAAATATTAAGTGCCCTTTTTTAAAAGATGTCATTATTCGTTTCTATATTAGTGAAAAGAGTGAAAACTACCATGTACCTCTTTTAATTTCCCCTTATAGTTATTCAACCTATCGAGGAAGCTAATGTATTTTTTGCTGAATCAAAACTCTACGCCAACAGATCTTGGCGCAATAAATCCAAATACTACTGTCCTAGAGTGGTTAAGAAATAATCAGCTTGTCGGAACTAAGGAGGGCTGCGCTTCTGGAGATTGCGGCGCTTGTACTGCAGTTATTGGTGAGATTGTTACTAATAATAAGTCTAGTAAGGTTGAGTATAAAAGTATAAATACATGCATGGCATTGGCTTATGGACTAGTTGGCAAACATTTAGTTACTGTTGAGGGGTTGGCTGAGGAGGGCAAGCTGCATCCTTCTCAAAAAGCAATGGTGCTAGAGAACGGCTCACAGTGTGGCTTTTGCACGCCTGGCTTTGTTATGTCGTTATTTGCCTTATATCAAAATAAAAACTCAGTAGATCTGCATCAAATAAACGAAGCTCTATCAGGTAACTTGTGCAGGTGCACTGGCTATAAACCAATAATTGCAGCTGCATTTTCAATGTTTAATGAGAAAAGTGACGAACCCTTAGACTACTATAAAAAAAATCAGAAGAATATTACTAAGATTTTAGGAGAATTAAATAATCCTAAGCACATAAGTTTAAGTTATAAAAAGAGTAATAAAACAATTAAATATGATGCTCCCTCAACGATAAATGAGCTCTCTAATGTTCTAATTAATAGCACTTCAGCAAATATTATTGCCGCAGGAACTGATCTCAGCCTAGAGATTACTCAATCAATGAAAGAGTTTTCACATATCGTTAGCGTTAATCAAGTTATTGAATTAAAGGAGATTAAAGATAACGCTAAAGAATTAGAGATTGGAGCTGCAGTAAGTTATGAGGATGCCGCATCTAGTCTTATAAGTAACTGGCCTGACTTAGGTCCTTTTTTGCAACGCTTTGCCTCTTTACCCATAAAGAATTGGGCGACTATTGGAGGCAACATTGCTAATGCTTCACCTATAGGAGATATGCCCCCAGTCTTAATTGCTTTAGATGCAAAATTAAAGCTCAGAAAAGGCCCTGTTAGCAGAACTATTAATTTAGAAGATTTTTTTATTACCTATAAAAAAACTGTTATTCAGCAAGGTGAATTTATTGAAAGTATTATCATTCCAAAGCCTAATGAAAATCAGCGTCTTATTACTCATAAAATGTCTAAAAGATACGAGGATGATATTTCAGCTGTATGCATGGCAATAAATATTACGTCCACAAATAATAAACCAGAATCATTTAAGATCGCCTTTGGAGGCATGTCAGGAATACCTCAAAGATCAAATATACTTGAAAATTTTTTATTAAAGAATTGGCAAGAAGATAATATAGCTGCATTATCTTATAAGGTTTTGAAAGAAGAATTTTCTCCATTTACTGATGTCAGAGCAACTTCAGAATACCGATTACAAGTATCAGCAAACTTAATTAAAAAAACTATATTGATGTATCAAGATCAGCCAGTTGAAAATCTTGCAGAATATTCACAATCAAGTTAATTCAAGGAGTAAGCAAAAATTAATAAAAATATAAAAAATTCTGCTCAGCTTAAAGGCTCAATAATTGGCGACTCAATTGCTCACGATAGTGCTCATATGCATGTCCAGGGAAGTGCAACTTATATTGATGACATGCCGGTCCCAAAAGGCACTCTTCATGTTGCATTTGCGTTAAGTAATGTTGCGCGTGGAAAAATAAATAAGATTGATATTACAGATGCTCTAAAAGCTGACGGCGTTCATAGTATTCTCCTGGCAAAAGATATAGAAAATCTATATATAGGAGCGATTAAACATGACGAGCCTATTTTGGCTGATAAAGAGGTTTTATTCTTTGGCCAAGCAATTGCTGCTGTCTTAGCAGATAGTCATGAGAATGCAAGAACAGCTGCGCTCTTAATCACCTCAAATGTAACGGAGCTAGAGGCTGTTGTTACTATTGATCAGGCAATGGCTAAAAAAAGCTTTCTTGATGAACCACTAGTAGTCTCTATAGGAGATTCAAATAAAGCTATAGATTCATCAAAAAATAAGCTAAATGGAAGTCTATCTATTGGCGGTCAAGAGCATTATTATCTTGAGGGACAGGTTGCTCTAGCAATTCCAACAGAGGACAACGAGATGGTAGTTCATTCTTCTACTCAAAACCCTACAGAAGTCCAACATCTAGTTGCGCATGTTTTAGATGTTCCTCAAAATGCAATCGAAGTAATTACTCGAAGAATGGGTGGCGGCTTTGGTGGTAAGGAGACAGATTCATCTCAACTTGCGTGTGTTTGCGCTATATTTGCAAAGCAAACTAAACTGCCTATAAAGGCTCGGCTCTCTAGAAAAGATGATATGTTGCTCACTGGAAAGAGGCATGATTTCAAGGCAGATTATAAAGTTGGCTATAGTGATGACGGGAAAATTTTGGGGATTGAGATAGATCTTGCAGCAAGATGTGGCTACTCACTTGATTTATCTAAAGCAATAGTTTCTAGAGCTTTATTCCATGCTGATAATACATACTTCTTGCCAAATGCTACTTTTAGGGGTTTTTTATGCAAAACAAATACCGCTTCAAACACAGCGTTTAGAGGCTTTGGTGGACCTCAAGGGATGCTTGCTATAGAAAATATTATTGAAGAAATAGCCATGAATATTGGTGTTGATGCTCTTGAAATTAGAAAATTAAATTATTATCAAAAGGATACAAATAACGTGACGCCTTACGATCAAGTTGTCGAAGATAATATTATTAATGAGCTCTCTAGTGAACTTATAGAAGACAGTAATTATTTAGTTAGAAGAGAAAGTATTGAAAAGTTTAATAAAACAAGTAAATATCTTAAAAAAGGATTGGCATTTTCTCCTGTGAAATTTGGTATTTCTTTTACTACTCAATTATTAAATCAAGCCGGCGCATTGGTAAATGTATATAAAGATGGAAGTATATATATTAATCATGGAGGGACTGAAATGGGCCAAGGCCTATTTATTAAAGTTGCGCAGGTTGTTGCTAATGAATTTGGTGTTAATCTAGAGCGAGTAAAGGTCTCAGCTACTTCTACTGCTAAAGTTCCAAATACATCACCAACTGCAGCATCTTCTGGTTCAGATTTAAATGGTATGGCTGCCAGAGAGGCATGCTTAAGAATTAAGAGAAATTTAACTACTTTTGCGAAAGATTTCTATGGCGAAGGTAATAGTGATATTGAGTTTAAAGACTCTTTTGTTATTATTGGTAAGAAAAAGATAGCGTTTGATGAATTTGTGTCAACAGCATATTTAAATCGAGTAGAACTTTTTAGTAATGGCTTTTATAAAACACCAAAAATTTTCTTTGATGCTGTTAAACAAAAAGGCCATCCTTTTTACTATTATTCATATGGTGCCTGCGTTAGTGAAGTTATAGTTGATTGTTTGACTGGTGAGTATAAGTTATTAGCAGTTGATATTTTGCATGATGTTGGTGCATCACTTAACCCAGCAATTGATATGGGGCAAATAGTTGGAGGATATATTCAAGGTATGGGCTGGCTCTGCTCTGAGGAGCTCAAATGGAATGATTCTGGGGCACTTTTAACGATGGGCGCATCGACCTATAAAATCCCTGCAATCGGAGATACGCCTGAGCATTTTGAGGTCAAAATTAAGCCTAATATTTCTAATCATGAAAATACAATTCATAAATCTAAAGCAGTTGGAGAGCCTCCTTTGATGCTTGCAATATCAACTTGGCTTGCGATAAAAAATGCTATTTATAATGCAGATAATGAAATGCAAACTGGCCTAAATGCTCCTGCAACTTTTGAGCAAGTATTCTTTAATCTCAATAAGAGTCTTAAGTAATAGGTTATGAATAGTTGGTTGAAGCCAGTTAAGACGGCAAGTGCTTTAAATAATGGCTTTGTATTGTTAACAATTATTTCAACTAAGGGCTCAACCCCTTGCTCTAATGGAGATAAGATTGTCTTCTCTGGAGCTGAGTCAGTTTTTGGCAGTATTGGTGGTGGTAATTTAGAATTTAAAGCCTTATCTTTTGCCGAAGAATTATTAAGTCTTAATTCTAATGGTACTTATTTAAAAAAATATCCTCTTGGCGCCTCACTTGGGCAGTGTTGTGGAGGCTATGTGAATGTCATGTTTGAAAGTTTTATTCAGTCTGACGCAACAAATTCATGGATCGAAACAGTATCAAACTTACTTCAAGATAATGAAGATTTTATAGTTGCTACAATTGTAGATAGTAACTCTGAAATTGAATTTAGCAGTAAAAAATTTGTCTACCTAGATGGTAATTTATCTCCAAATATTGATGACAAAAAAATCTCTAGCTTGATTACAAAAAGTGCTAAAGATCTTTTGTTACTTTCTGATAGTCCTACTATAGTGCAATTTGAAAATCAGTCAGGCGCTTTAACTGAAGTTTGCTTTGAAAAAGTCTTGACTAGCGAAGTTCAGCCAGTAGTCGTTTTTGGAGCTGGACATATTTCAAGAGCTCTGATGCCAATTTTAATTAACCTACCTATTAAGATTTATTGGGTTGATGATAGAGCAGAACAATTTGATAAATATCAAGGAGATACATCTCAAATAGATATTATTTGTGATGACTTTGTTCAGAGCATTCCTGACTTGCCAGACAGTAGCTATTGTCTCGTAATTACATACAGCCATCAAATTGACTTCGAGATTTGTGAAAAAATGATTACTCAAAATAACTTCAGTTATTTGGGTATGATTGGTTCAGAAATTAAGGGGAAAAAATTTAGAGATCGGTTTCATCAAAAGAATTTTTCTGAGGAAGTGATTAATAAATTTATCTGTCCAATAGGAGATAAGCAAAAATTCTTAAAATCACCTGCTGCAATTGCCGTAACTATTGCAATGGATTTAATTAACTTTATAGAACATAAAAGACAACCTGAATCTGTATGAAATATCAATTAGAAGTATCCAATATTACTAAGTCTTATGGAGATTTAAAGGCTAATGATAATGTTTCGCTTAGAATTAAGGATTCAAGTATCCATGCTTTGCTTGGTGAAAATGGAGCTGGTAAGTCAACTCTAGTGAAAATTATATATGGCTCGTTATCACCAGATAGTGGTGAAATGAAGTGGGCTAATAATGAATATAGTCCTAAAAGCCCTTTTCAAGCTCGAGAAAATGGAATAGCAATGGTCTTTCAACACTTTTCATTGTTTGAATCGTTAACTGTTGAAGAAAATATAATTCTCGGACTTGATAGTGTAGGTCTAAATGACAATTTTTCTGAGCAAATAATTAAGTACTCAAAGCAATATGGCTTAGATATTAACCCACAACAAGTTGTTGGTGATCTGTCGGTTGGTGCGCGCCAACGTGTTGAAATTATTCGCTGCTTAATGCAAAATCCAAAGTTACTTATTATGGATGAGCCTACTTCAGTCTTGACGCCTCAAGAAGTATCCGATCTATTTGTAACTCTTAAAAAACTTGCAGCAGATGGATGCGCTATCTTATATATTTCTCATAAGCTTGAAGAAGTCCGTGAAATATGCAGTGAAGCAACAATCTTAAGAGATGGTAAATTAGTTCAAAGCTGTATACCTCAGGAGCACAGCCAAAAAGAACTTGCGGAAATGATGATTGGAAAAAAACTAACCGAACTTGCTAGAGCTAATATAGCTGTTGGTGAAAGTATTTTTTCAATCGATAATTTAAGTCGAAAGAGTGATGATATATATGGAGTTAATCTTAATAATATCGCTTTAAAAATCAACAAGGGAAGTATTGTTGGTATAGCAGGCGTTGCTGGAAATGGCCAAGATGAGTTAATGGAGCTGCTTATTGGTGAAATTTCGTCACCCAAAACAACTTTGAATTTTAATGGTCAAGATATTGGCACTCTAAACTCGCATGAAAGAAGACAGCTCTCTATGTTCTTTGTTCCTGAAGAGAGACTTGGGCACGGCGCAGTTCCAGATATGTCGTTAGATGAAAATATGTTACTAAGCAGGCCAGATTCAACTGAAATGACGAGCAATGATGTCATTGACTGGAAAAAAGTTGCAACTCATTCAAAAAATGTTATCGATACCTTTGATGTGCAAACGCCTTCAAGCAGAATGTTAGCCAAATCACTTTCTGGAGGAAACCTACAAAAGTTTATGGTTGGAAGAGAGCTTATTCAAAATCCAGAATTATTAATTGTTGCTCAGCCTACCTGGGGAGTCGATGCGGGCTCTGCTAACAATATTCATCAGGCTTTGATTGAATTGGCTGATAAAGGCTCAGCTATATTGATTATTTCCCAAGACTTGGATGAAATATTAAGTTTGTGTGACAAAATCCATGTCCTATCTGAAGGAAAGCTTTCTGATGCTGTGGACATGAAGAGTAAAGGGTTAGAGAAGATTTCTCAGCTCATGGTTGGAGGAAAAACCCAATGATTAGACTTATTCCAAGAGTTGAGAATTCTACAGCAATGGTTCTGTTATCACCTCTATTGGCTCTCACGCTTACTGCTCTATCAGCTTATTTAATATTTGTCTTTATATTAGTAGACATTCCAGTATCAAGCGTCTTCTTCACTCTATTTGTAGAGCCTTTAATTGATTCTTACTATTTTTCAGAGCTGCTCGTTAAGGCAGCACCTTTGATGATTATTGGGCTTGGCTTGTCAATTGGATTTAGAGCAGGTATTTGGAATATTGGTGCAGAAGGCCAATACGTGATGGGAGGAATTGCAGGAAGCGCGGTAGGACTATATTTTTATAATGTTGAGGCTTTTTGGTTGCTTCCATTGATGACGATAGCGGGTATTTTAGGGGGTATGTTTTATGCGGGCATTGCAGCCTTTCTTCGAATTAAGTACCAGGTCAATGAAATCCTAGTAACTTTAATGTTGACCTATGTTGCCGTTTTGTTTTTAAGCGCAATGCTTCAAGGACCTCTTCGAAACCCATCGGGCTTTAATTTTCCAGAAAGTAGGATTTTTCATGATAGCGCTATGCTGCCTATAATTTGGGAAGGGACTCGATTGCATATTGGCTTGATTGTCGCAATTATTCTCTCACTTGTTGCTTGGTTTGGAATTAAAAAGCATATGTTTGGTATGCAAATAAAAATATCAGGTAGCGCGCCTCGAGCTGCAAAATTTGCTGGATTTGATGACAATAAAACTGTTTGGTATTCACTACTTATATCAGGTGGACTGGCTGGTCTTGCGGGTCTCTTCGAGGCAGCCGGCCCTGCTGGACAACTGACTCCAGGACTGCCCCAATTTTATGGCTTTACTGCAATCATTGTTGCATTCTTGGCGAGACTTCATCCGGTAGGAGTTTTATTTTCAGCGCTACTAATTGCCCTTAGCTATGTTGGCGGTGAGAATGTGCAAATTGAATACAATTTACCAAGCTCGATAACGCAAATTTTTCAAGGCATGCTTTTGTTTTACTTCTTGGCCTGCGATATATTAATTAAATATAAAGTTGTACTTTTTAAAACTAAAAACTAAAGATTATGAATGAAAGTCTATTTATTAACATCATTATTGGAATAAGTATTGCCTCAGTGCCTCTTATTTTTGCAGCTATTGGTGAATTATTAGTAGAGCGCTCAGGTGTTCTAAACTTAGGAGTTGAAGGCATGATGATTGTTGGAGCGCTCCTAGGCTTTGTTGTTATGTCTCATACTCAAAACCCTTATTTAGCTGTTCTGTCTGCCATGCTTGGGGGGATGGCCATAGCATCCATTTTTGCTTTTTTGACTCAATTTCTGCTTACAAATCAGGTTGCAACTGGGCTTGCTCTAACTCTTTTTGGGTTGGGTTTTGCTGCTTTTGCGGGCAGAGGATATACAGAGGAAACAATTCAACTTATCACGGCAGTTCCAATTCCATATTTATCTGATATTCCTTATTTAGGACCTTTACTTTTTTCGTTTAATCCTCTTGTTTATTTGGCATTTTTTATGGTTTACTTGGTTTGGTGGTTTTTATTTAGGACTAAGCAGGGTTTAATATTACGCGCCATTGGCGACAATCATGATGCGGCCCATGCTATTGGTCATAACGTTGTTCGATACAGAGTGATGGCTATTTTATTTGGCGGTGCTATGGCTGGAATTGGAGGTGCATTTTTATCACTCGTTCAAGTTCCTATATGGGGAGAAGGCATGACTGCTGGAAGAGGTTGGATCGCTTTAGGTCTTGTTGTTTTTGCCTCGTGGCAACCTTTTAGAATTATATTTGGAGCAATTTTATTTGGAGGAATAACTATTCTGCAGATTCATGCTCAAGGATTAAACATCAATGTGAGTGCGCAATATCTATCTATGCTTCCTTACCTGGCAACCATTGTTATTCTTGTTAGTCTTAGGATGAGATTAAAAAATAAAACAAATCGCACAGTTCCTAATTGTTTGGGTAGAATATTTCATTCAACAACTTAGTTTGATAAATAAAGTTTTGTAAGAAGTAAAAAAGTAAGAAAATTGTTAAATAACTTAAAGGAGAATAAGTATGTCTAATCGAAGTTTGTCGAGTGTTGTGAAGCTCTCGATATTAAGCGTAGTTTTAGCATTTACTAGTAATGTTTATGCTGACCCTGTTAAAGCTGCTTTTGTATATATTGGCCCAACAGGAGACCATGGGTGGACTTTTGCACATGATCAAGGCGCAAAATATGTAAAAGAAATGATGGGTGACGACGTAATCGTTACTACTGTTGAGAGTGTTGAGGAAAACTCAGATTCAGAGCGTGTTATTACGAGTCTTGCCAGAAAAAATGATATTATTTTTACAACATCATTTGGTTACATGAACCCAACAGTAAAGGTTGCGGCGCGTTATCCAGATGTTAAATTTGAACACGCAACAGGCTATATGCGTCCTACTGATAATATTTCTACTTATTCTGCGAGATTTTATGAAGGTAGACACGTTATTGGTAAGATTGCTGGAAGAATGACAGAGACTAATGTTATTGGTTATATTGCATCTTTCCCAATCCCTGAAGTAATCAGAGGAATTAACTCTGCTTACCTAGCTGCTAAGTCAGTAAATCCTGATATTGAAATCAAGATCGTTTGGGTTTATTCTTGGTACGATCCAGGTAAAGAAGCTGACGCTGCCAATGCTCTTATAGCGCAAGGTGCGGACATTCTAATGCAACACACTGATTCAACTGCTCCTATGACAGTTGCTGAAGAGAAAGGTGTCTTTGCTTTTGGCCAAGCTTCAAACATGCGTGAGTGGGGTAAAAATGCTCAATTAACTGGAATTATTGATGATTGGGGTCCTTACTACTTAGAGCGTGTTCAGGCTGTTAAAGATGGCACTTGGACTTCAACTGATGTCTTCCATGGAGTTGATTCAGGAATGGTTAAGTTTGCTCCTATGAATAATTCAATGCCTTTTGAAGTTAGAAATGAAGCTTCAAAAGCAATTATTGATTTGTCAATGGGCGCGATTCATCCATTTACAGGTCCAATCAATAAGCAAGATGGTAGTGCATGGTTAGCAGAAGGTGAAACTCCACCTAACTTTCCTGACCTACTTACAATGGACTTTTATGTAGAAGGTATTGACGCTAAGTACCCTAACTAATAAAGGTTTATTAAGTAATATTACTAATCGCGTCCTAGGCTTTGCTTAGGGCGCGATTTTTTTTAGAAAAAAATTATGTCAGAGATTTCTCACAAGTGGCTGAATGGTCTTCCAAAAATTGAACTTCATCTTCATATAGAAGGCACACTAGAGCCAGAACTATTATTTAAGCTGGCAAAGAGAAATTCAATCCAATTACCTTTTAATAGCGTCAATGAGGTAAAAAAAGCATATCAATTCTCAAATCTTCAAGATTTTCTAGATATTTATTATCAGGGCGCTGAGGTTTTGCTCCATAAGCAAGATTTTTATGACCTAACATGGGCTTACTTATTGATGTGTAAGCAGCAGAATGTGATGCATGTAGAGCCGTTTTTTGACCCTCAAACGCACACTGTAAGAGGCGTTCCTTTTGAAACTATAGTAAGCGGCATTGCAGAGGCGCTAGCTGATGGGAAAGCAAAGCTTGGAATAACCTCTAGATTGATTATGTGTTTCTTAAGACACCTTAGTGAGGAAAGCGCTATTGAAACTTTAAAATCTTCAGAGCAATTTACCGATGTTATTTATGGTGTTGGTTTGGATAGCGCGGAGATGGGAAACCCACCGGAAAAATTTATTAATGTTTTCAGAAAAGCAAAAGGTATGGGTTATAAATTAGTTGCCCATGCAGGCGAAGAGGGCCCTGCTAGTTATATATGGAGCTCTTTGGACGTTTTAAATGTTCAAAGAATTGATCATGGGATAAGAGCAATCGATGATCCTGACCTAATGCTTCGTTTGATTGAGTCTCAAATGCCCTTAACTATTTGCCCACTATCAAATGTAAAGCTTAGAGTTTTTGATACTATGGCAAGCCACACAATTCTTGATATGCTTGACTTAGGAGTGTGCGTAACGGTTAACTCAGATGATCCTTCTTACTTTGGAGGGTACATGACAGAAAATTTCCTTGCACTTTATGACAGTCTAGAGCTTTCAAGAGACCAGGCAATTAGCCTTATTAACAATAGTATTGATGCAAGTTTTGCTGAAGATAGTCGAAAGAAAGAGCTTTCTAACTTGTTGCAAACGTATATTGCTGATTAGTAATACTAGTTATCTTTTTCTGGCGTACCGATAACTTTACTGTTCATTTCAATTTCAATATCATCCATCATTTCATTGTGAGACTTATCAGTCCAATCCTTGGATTGATTTTTTGAAGCAGCACTCTTATCTGGATTATTTTTACGGACTTTAAAGAAAGAGGAAAAAAACAAGCCAGCTTCAAATAGAAGCCAAATAGGGATTGCAATTAGAAATTGCGAGATCACATCTGGAGGAGTTAATACCATTCCAACTACAAAGGAGCCAATGAAGATGTAAGGGCGATTTTTTTTGAGTTTTTCAGCAGTAGTCGCTCCAAAAACAATAAGAAGGATTGTCACAATTGGGACTTCAAAGGCAGCTCCAAAGGCGAATGAGACTTTCAAGATAAAATCAAGATAGTACTGAATATCAGGGGCAAAGTTAACTGATTCAGGGCCAACACTCGCTAAGAAGTTAAATATAACTGGAAATACAATATAAAAAGAGAACAGAAGGCCAACATAAAAAAGTATTGTTGATGAGATGACCAAAGGCAGCACCAGCCTTTTCTCATTGCGATAGAGCGCTGGGGCTATAAACATCCATAGCTGATACAGCAAGTAGGGCATTGCAATATAGATAGCCAGTATCAATGACATCTTTAAGGGCGTTAAAAAAGGAGAGATTACACCAATTGCAATTAGATTGGAGCCTGGTATTGCTTGAACAATTGGCGCCGCTATGAAGGTGTATATTTCATCAGCAAATGGGAATAATATTAGGAAAAAAATAACTATTGCAGTAACTGAATGAAGTAGTGATCGCCTAAGTTCAATTAAATGTTCGACTAAGGGTAGTTTTTTAGATGCCTCATTATCTATAGTCATAACTTTGAATCATCCTGCTGAGCATCATTTTGATTAAAAAGGTCAACACTTGATTTGGCTTCATTGGTAATGTCAGAGATTATTGATTTTTCATCAGCCATAGACAAGTGATCTTTAAGTTCATCTGTCTTTAGCTCTTCATTTATATCTGCTTTAACTTTGTTGAGGAACTTATTAAGCTTACCCATAATAACACCGGCTTTTCTTGCCAGTGCTGGCAATCTTTCAGGACCCACTACGATAAGGGTAATAACGCCAATAATGGCAATCTCCCAGAAACCAAAATCAAACATATCGCTTTATAAAAAACTGGTTTTTAGGATTTTTTATCAGAGCTTTCATCATCAGCTTCAACTTTAGCTTCAATAATATCTTCTTTCTTTTCGGCATCAGTATCTTTCATAGATGACTTGAAGCCTTTAATTGCGCCTCCAACTTCATTACCAATATTTTTAAGACGTTTGCCGCCAAAAATAAGTAACACAATAACTAAAATAATAATCAGTTCGAATGGTCCTGGCATTCCCATATTTTTCTCCTAAATAACAAATAAAACTCAATCTATACTGATGATAAACAGAGACTTAAGCATTTTACACTTTATAAGTTCGTTTAATTAAGAAGCTGATTGTACTGACTTTATTGCCTTTCTCTATATAAGTTTCATATAGTGGAACGATGTGCTAATATATGGACAAATGTATTCACATGAATTCATATTTATGTATACTTAAATGTGATTTGACATATACAGGTGTATCTTCGTCACAAGAGGTATGTAATCAAAGAGGTTTTTTTATAATTTAGGAGAAAAAAATAATGAAAAAAATATTTAAATCGCAAATAGCTCTCGCTCTAGCCGGTATCTTGGCGGGAACATCAGCTATTGCTGGAACGATTGTCATTAATGTTGACACATCTGATCCAGCGCCAAAGGC
>OJBV01000010.1_pt1 | contig 41774 bp, 43 predicted proteins | sample 1590821 | NCBI WGS metagenome assembly OJBV01 (sample SAMN05416694, study PRJEB24817) | seawater metagenome | isolation source: Sea water | place: Canada:Atlantic | collected 2013-07
GTTTTGTCTCTTTTTGGAACTCTTCCTTTTCTAATTACTGAATCGATTAGTAATCTTTCATTTTCAAATGCATTTTTTGAGTCAATGTCTGGCTTAACAACAACGGGCGCTACTGTTTTAAGTCAGCTTGATGATTTACCCAAAAGTATTCTTTTTTATAGGCAGCAACTTCAGTGGCTTGGAGGCATGGGAATTATTGTTCTTGCTGTTGCAGTCCTGCCTCTATTGGGCGTTGGAGGAATGGAGCTTTATCATGCAGAGTCTAGTGGTATTGCGAAAGATAGGCTTACGCCAAAGTTGCGAAATACTGCGATAGCTCTTTGGAAAATTTACCTTTCGTTGACTGTTTTATGTGCACTTGCTTATTTCTTTTCAGGAATGTCTATTTTTGATGCGGTTAGTCACAGTTTTTCTACGGTTGCAATTGGAGGTTTTTCAACCCATGACAGTTCTATTGGTTATTTCAACTCGATACCAATAGAAATGATTGCTATGTTTTTTATGTTTTTAGCGGGTATTAATTTTTCATTACACTTTGTGGCGTGGAATAACCGCTCACTAGTTGATTACATTAAAGATTCTGAATTTAAAACTTACGCAATGGTTTTATTTTCTGCATCTGCTATTGTAATAATTGCTCTTTCTCTAAATAGTGAATATGGCTCAACTTCAGAAACAATAAGACACAGCTTATTTCAAACTATTTCAATAGCTACCACAACTGGCTTTACTTCACAAAATTATAGCAACTGGCCAGCAGCAATACCCGTTTTCCTAATAATGGTTAGTTTTATTGGTGCATGTGTTGGATCCACTGGAGGCGGAATTAAAGTGGTTCGGGTGCTTGTCATGTTTAGATTAGGAATGAAAGAAATACATAAGTTTATCCGCCCTAATGCTCAGGTTAGTATTAAGTTAAATAATGCTAGTATCAATGAAAAAGCCCTAGTTTCAGTACTTGGCTTCTTTTCACTCTACGCTATTTCTTTTATTTTTATTATGATGTTGTTAATGTTTGCAGGTTTAGATCAGGTAACTGCCTATTCTGCAACAGCAGCAACGATGAATAATCTTGGACCAGGCCTTGGAGAAGTGGCACAAAACTATGGATCTCTGGGCGAAACAGCTAAGTGGATTTTGAGTTTTTCAATGCTGATTGGAAGGCTTGAGGTTTTGACCATTATTGCCATTTTCCATAGAGCTTTTTGGAGGCATTAATAAGTTTATCAGCCCCACCAGGATGGCAGGGCCGATAGAGTATCTTTTTACAATAACGGCGCAATAACTAAACTTACAATCGCCATTACATTGATAAGAATGTTCATCGCTGGACCAGAGGTATCCTTGAACGGGTCACCAACAGTATCACCTACAACAGTAGCTGCGTGAGTGTCAGTGCCTTTACCACCTAAGTTTCCTTTTTCAACATACTTCTTAGCGTTATCCCAAGCACCACCTGCATTAGCCATCATTAGAGCCATTAGAACACAACCAAGAAGAGCGCCACCAAGCATTCCACCAAGTGCCTCAGGACCAATAAGGAATCCCACTATAACTGGGGCTGCTACTGCAATGACTCCTGGAAGAATCATTTTCTTAAGTGCTGCAGTTGTAGCAATGTCAACGCATTTAGCAGTATCTGGCTCAGCCTTACCTTCTAGAAGTCCTTTTATCTCTTTAAACTGCCTTCTTACTTCTTCAATCATTTCAAAAGCAGCATCACCAACAGCAGTCATCGTAAGAGAGGCAATTAAGAATGGAATCGTACCACCAATAAATAAGCCAATTAAAACGTCTGCACTATTTAACTCGAGTATGAAGTTCATTCCCATTGCTGCGTAATTAGCACTAACCGTCTCAGTATAGGCAGTAATAATTGCAAGGGCAGCAAGAGCAGCAGCGCCGATCGCAAATCCCTTGCCAATAGCTGCAGTTGTATTACCAAGCTCATCAAGAGAGTCTGTAATCTTACGAGTATCCTCTCCAAGTCCAGCCATTTCTGCAATGCCGCCTGCATTATCTGCAATTGGTCCATAAGCATCAATTGCCATAGTCATACCGACCGTTGCAAGCATTCCTATTGCAGCAATACCAACACCATACAAGCCAACAAAAAGATTAGAGACATAAATAATTAAGCAAATCATCAATACTGGAATTACAACAGATTGCATTCCTATTGCTAAGCCTTTAATCATTACTGTTGCAGCACCAGTTTTTCCAGATTCCGCAATATCTCTAATTGGCTTTCCAGCAGTATAGTATTCAGTAACAAGACCAATAATGATTCCGCCAAAGCTTCCCATTAGGACAGCTACCCAAATAGAATTTGAGACATCTAAAAAATCGATTAGAAAATAAGATGTAACGATAAATAATAAAGCAGAGCCAATTGTTCCCATTCTCAAAGCAGATTCAGGTGATTTATTTGAAGATAATTTAACAAATAAAATTCCAAGAATTGAGCAAACCAAGCCAAGTGATGCAAGCGCTAAAGGAAGAGACATTAACTCAGCTCGGTTTCCACCAAGTGAAGTAAGACCATCAATAGCAAGAGTAGATGCAATTGCTATTGTTGCAATCATTGAGCCACAATATGACTCAAAGATATCTGAGCCCATACCAGCTATATCACCTACATTATCACCAACATTATCAGCAATAACTGCAGGGTTGCGAGGATCGTCTTCTGGGATCCCTGCCTCTAATTTACCAACTAAGTCAGCTCCAACATCAGCACTCTTGGTAAAGATACCGCCGCCAACACGAGAGAATAGTGCAACAACTGACGCGCCCATTGCAAAACCATGGAGAGCTTCTGAATGCTCTGCACCAAAGAAGTAGTAAAGTCCGCCTAATCCTAATAAACCAAGAGCCGCAACCGATAAACCCATTACTGAGCCACCAAAGAATGCAACAGTTAGGGCAGCAGAGCTTCCACTATCATGAGCCGCTTGAGCTGTTCTTACATTAGCAATAGTTGCTGTGTTCATACCTATATAACCAGCGGTGGCAGAAGTAACAGCTCCGACAAAGAAACATAAGGCACTTAAAGGGCCAAGGAATATATAAAGTAATACTAATAGGGCTAAAGCAAACATGCTTAGCATTTGATATTCACGCTTCATGAAAACAATCGCGCCAATATGAATTTGTTCACCAATTTTTTTAACGTCACCACTTCCACCATCTTGTTTACTTATCCATTGATATATAAATACAACAATAAGTAAGCCCAAAACACCAAGTGCAGGTGCTATTAAATTTTGATCAAAATCCATTTCCTCTCCTTAAAATAAAATGAAGCGGCAATGATATCCTAAAGTGTTTAAAAATTGGAAAAAAAATACCAGTTTTGAATTGAAATGAACTAAATTAGCTATAAATTTATCTTATAAAATCAAATTTATAAATTTTTGTTGTTTTGGATTCAAAATGTTTGTAATTCGATTTGCACTTCTATCCTCTTTTTTTTATGCACTTAATGTAACTATGGTGCCGTTAATTTATACTTTTGAGATTAGCGCTTTTTTATTTTTATTTGTTCGCTTTGGCACAACTTTCTGTACTTCACTGCTTGTTACCAAAAGTCTTTTCTCATTTAACGAAATTAAACATCAAAAACTGGGCATTTGGATTCTTATTCTTTCTGTTTTATTCGGTGTGCAGTCCTGGCTTTATGTTGAAGCAGTAAAATATATGTCGGTAGGGCTTGCTAGTGTTGTGCTTTTTACTTATCCCTTAATTACTTATTTAATAGTTTCACTGACAAAGCGAAGATCTCTCGATTTAATAACAATACTTATGTTTATACTTGCAACTCTAGGAATTGCTGCGCTCTCTCAGAGCTCAGAAGGCTTTTACACAATGGTAATTGGGATAGTTTTAGCCTTACTTTCAGCAATGACCTATTCTTTAATTTTAATTACAACGCCAAAAGTGAGTGGTTTAAAAAACTGGGAAATTGTTAAATACACTACTCTTATTCCAGCGCTTACCTTCTTATACTTATTTATAAATGAAACTGGTTTTTATTGGCCGCAAAATGAAGGAATAATTCTGTCTCTCATTTCGGGAACTTTTTTTGCTACAGGAATGATGTTTTATCACATGTCTGTTCGTAAATATGGCCCTATAAGAACCGCTAATATTGGCTATACAGAACCTCTATTGGTGTTAGTTTTCGGTTTTATGGCATATTCAGATGCAATTACTATTACTCAGGGAATAGGGGTAATCATGGTAGCAATTGCTTCAATTACAATTGAGAGGAGGCAATTGAAGCAAGATAAACGACTTAAGATGTAAACTATCCTTTAGAAGCTAATAGCTCATTTATCTTTAACTGAGAAACAAAGCTAGTCAATTGGAATAGATAAATTTTCTTTAACTTTATTCATAACCACCATTGAACTAAAGCGTTTGATATTTGGATTTTCTAAAAAATATTTTTTTGTAAAATCTTCATAATCTCCCATTTCTTTAAAGGTGGCCATTAAAACATAATCATAATCACCAGTAACGTAGTAACACTGCATAACTTCTGGGGCATCAAACATTGTTTTTTTAAATTGAATATCAGGCGCTGTGCCCTCTATATCACTCAGTATCTGTACTATAATGGTAATTTTTCTATCCAGTTGATTACGATCTAAAACTGATATATCTCTTTCTATAATGCCAGTTTTACGCATTGAATTTAATCTTCTTTGACAGGCCGAAGATGATAATCCCACTTCTTTCGCTAACTGCTGAGAAGTAATCTTATTATTTTCTTGGACAATTTTTAGAATTTTGTAATCAAAACTATCTAATTTATTCATAATACGATGTTATCACATAATTTATTTAAAAAAATCAAAATAATGCGTAAATTATGCAAATTTTAGCAAATCTAAATCTTTCTAATCTTAATGATAGTGTTAAACTTTCCCTTCATAAATAAAAAAGGAGAACTTTATGAAAAAAATCATTTCGATTTTTACATGTTTTTTTCTTGTTTTAGGTTTAGCACAAACATCTTCTGCTGAATCTGATACATTAAAAAGACTTAAGAAACAAGGATATGCAACAGTTGCTGTTGCAAATGAACCACCTTACAGTGATATTAAATCTGATGGCTATGTTACTGGTGCTGCACCAGATGTTGCGCGTGCTGTTCTTGCCGTTCTAGGTGTCCCAGAGTTAAAAGCTGAGGTTATTATGTATGGCGCTATGATTCCTGCTCTACAAGCAAGAAGAGTAGATATGGCAACTTCTGGTCTTTACATTAAGCCTGGCAGATGTGAGTCTATCATTTATTCTGAGCCTGATTTATGTGGTGCTGAAGCTTTTGCTGTTCCAGCTGGAAACCCAAACAACCTATTAACTTATGAAGACATTGCTGCTAACCCAGCTTTAAAAATGACTACATGTGCTGGTTGTGCTGAAGAAAAATATGCTTTAGAGCGCGGTGTAAGTGCTGATCAGATTGTTTATTTTGATGCGCCTCCAAGTGGTATTAAGATGCTACAACAAGGTAGAGTTGACGTTTTTGCTCTATCAGGTTTAGGTACAGCAGATCTACTTAATAAAACTAATGATCCAAACCTTGAGTTAATAATGCCTGTTACAGGTGTTCCAATGGGTTGTGCTGGTGCAGCATTTAACAAGGATGATTTAGAGTTCAGGTCTGAATACAATATGGCTTTAGCTATGTTAAAGGCTACTGGAGAGTTTGAGGCAATTATTGCGCCTTATGGTTTCTCTGCGGCTGCAACTGCTTCGAAGTCTTATTTGACTCAATGTCCTGATGGAATGTAAATTTATTCTTTAACCTTATTCTGCCCTGTAAATATTAGTGGCAGTGTTTGTTTTTAGAGTTTATTTAGTAACCTAATCTGCCCTGTCGTTTTTTACAGGGCAGTTTTTTTTAGAGTTTTTTATGAATGAAGTTTTAGAGTTTTACCCACTACTTATTAAAGGAACTATCACAACGATACAGTTGACTGTAATGGGTGCAATCTTAGCACTCATTGTTTCATTTATTGTTGGAATTGCACGAATATCTTCATTTGCCTCAGTAAGAGTAATAGCAATTGTTTATTTAGAATTTTTTCGTGGCAGTTCAGCTCTTGTTCAAATGTTTTTTATTTATTTTGTTTTACCAATGTGGGGCATTTATTTTGATGCCATAACAGCGGGCGTTATTGCTTGTGGCCTGAATGTTGGTGCCTATGGATCAGAAGCTGTAAGAGGAGCTATACTTGCTGTTAGCAAGGAGCAACATGAGGCATCAAAAGCTTTAAACTACTCAAGTTACGAGAAATATAGATACGTTATTATTCCTCAAGCAATTCCAATTATGATTCCTACATTTGGGAATCTACTTATTGAGCTGATGAAATTAACAGCAGTATGCTCTCTTATTACTATTTCAGATCTTACTTTCATGGCCCAAATAATTAGGGTTCAGACTGCTTTAACATTAGAGCCATTCCTATTAATTCTCATTATTTATTTTATTATTGCTACAGTCTTAGTTCAGATAGTAGATATGATTGCTAAGAAGTTTTCTAAAGGTAGAAATATTATGACTGCAGGAGACAAGTAGTCATGGAATGGAATTGGGATCATGCATATGCAGTCTTACCTCAGCTTCTTAAAGGCTTAGTAATTACAATTGAAGCTACCATTGTTGCATCCTTAATTGCTTATGTTTTAGGATTAGCAATAGCTATTTTCAAGATGTCTAAAAGCAAGTTTGTACGCGTTTCCTTATATTGGATGACAGAGTTTGTTAGAAGAACACCAATCCTTGTGCAGTTATATGTTGTATTTTATGTCCTTCCTGATTTTGGAATTTTCCTAGAAGCCTTTACATGTGGGGTAATTGTATTGGGTATTCACTTTAGTACATATACGTCTGAAGTTTTTAGGGCCGGCATTGATAATGTTTCTAAAGGGCAGTGGGAAGCTGCAAAGTCTCTAAACTATAATCCATATCAAGCTTGGAAGCATGTTATTTTGCCTCAAGCTATCCCCCCTATGATTCCGCCACTTGCAAACTATTTGATCACAATGTTTAAGGAGACGCCATTGTTGGCATTTATTACAGTAGTTGAATTATTTAGAGCAGCGGATCAATATAGTAATAGTTATTACACTTATCTTGAGCCTATGACCCTTGTTGGGGTGTTCTTTTTAATCGTATCTATTCCCTCAGCAATGATAGCAATGAAATTAGAAAAGAAATTTAAGCCAATAAAGGTGACTCGATGAATTTCGTAAGTTCGCACTGGGGAACTTATAATTTTTCAGTAGATAAGAATAAAAAAATACAATTAGATAATTGGGGGTTAGATTCTTCTCCAACAGAATTTGGTTTAGGTCTGGCTGATGCTGCTATCGATAATTTAAGAATCACTCAGCCTCATGTAAGAAAAGGATGGCTAAATAATATAGGTAAAAGTGATGGCAAAAGAGGCCAAGATGAGTTTATACCCGTCAGCTGGGATGAGGCATTTGAGCTTGCATCTAAAGAGCTATTAAAAACTAAAAATGTCTATGGTAATTCAGCAATTTATGCCGGGTCGTATGGATGGGCAAGTGCTGGAAGATTTCACCATGCTAAAAGCCAAGTTAATCGTTTCTTTAATTTATTTGGAGGCTTTAGCTCATCATTTCAAAGTTACTCATACGCCGCAGCGCAAACCCTCCTTCCTCACATAATTGGTTTAGACTTATATACAACACTAGAGGAGCATACGACCTGGAATGCTCTATCTGAGGAGTGTGAGTTAATATTAATGTTTGGCGGAATGCCATTAAAAAACTCTAAAGTTTCAGCTGGAGGCGTAGGAAAGCACGTTACCAAGTTAGGCATAAAAAAGTGCTTTGATAAAGGGGTCGAATTTATTAACATTAGCCCTCTTATAGATGACGCGCCTAAATTTTTAAAAGCACAGCAAGTTCCTATTCGGCCAAATACTGATACTGCTTTAATGTTGGCTCTAGCTCATATTTTGATTAAAAATCAATCTTATGATAAGGGTTTCATAGAGAAATATACTGTGGGATTCGATAGTTTTTCTGACTACGTACAAGGCAAAAAAAATAATCAAGAATGCAGCCCTGAATGGGCATCAAAAATTACAAATATTCCTGTCAAAACAATCTACGAGCTAGCAAATAAAATAATAACAAAAAAAACCATGATTTCTTTATCTTGGAGCCTACAAAGAGCATCGAGAGGGGAGCAGCCTTTGTGGATGGGAATTACTCTTGCGGCAATGCTAGGCCAAATCGGAACTGCCAGTGGTGGCTTTGGATTTGGATACTCTAGTGTAAATAGTACAGGTGATTCATTTGATAAAATTCCTTGGCAAAGCCTACCTCAAGGTAAAAATAAGATTAAAGATTTTATTCCAGTTGCAAGAGTAACCGATATGCTGGAAAACCCAGGAGGGGAGTTTGATTATGATGGAAAGAAATTAACATACCCAGATATAAAATTAATTTATTGGGCGGGAGGAAATCCCTTTCATCATCATCAAGACTTAAATCGACTGACTAAAGCTTGGCAAAAACCCAATACAATTATTGTTAATGAAATTTGGTGGAATTCTCAGGCTCGTCACGCTGACATTATTTTTCCAGCTAACACCGCTTTAGAGAGAAATGATTTAATGCTGAATCCAAGAGATCCAACAGTTGTAGCGAATAAAAAAGCTATGAAAAGCTATAAAAATTCAAAAACTGATTTTGAAATATTTTCAGGACTATCAGAAAAACTGGGCTTTCTAGAATCATTTACTGAAGATAAGAGTGAATTGGATTGGATAAAATTTATATGGAATAACAGCTCAAAAGCGCATCAAAAAAATATAAGTTTTCCAAGTTTTGAAGAATTCTGGGAAAAAGGGTATTTTGAACTTCCAGCCCCAAAGATTGAAAAAATTATGTTTAATGATTTTAGAAAAGATCCAATTAATTTTCCTCTAAAGACCCCTTCAGGAAAAATAGAAATATCTTCTGAAACTATATCTAACTTTCAATTAAGTGATTGCTTCTCTCACCCTTACTGGTTTGAGCCATATGAGTGGTTAGGAAACATAGATGAATATCCATTGCATTTAATTTCAAATCAGCCAACGCATAGACTCCACAGTCAGCTTGATAACGCTGCCAATAGTCAGAACAGTAAAATAAAAGGCAAGGAGCCAGTGATGATTAATCCATCAGACGCTCTAGAAAGAGATATTCAGGATGGTGATATTGTGATGTTATTTAATAAAAGAGGAAGGGTATTGGCTGGCGCAAATATTTCTGATAGTGTTATGCCTGGAGTTGTTGTACTGTCAACTGGCGCCTGGTTTGATCCAGACTATGCTTTAAATTTAGAGAGACATGGCAACCCTAATGTTCTCACAAAAGATGTTGGAACTTCGTCTTTAAGTCAAGGACCAACTTGCCATACAACTTTAGTACAAGTGAAAAAAGCAAAGAGAGAGGAAATTGTGGATGTGAATATTTTTAAAACTCCAGAAACCCTTAATTGATAAAAATACTTAAACAAAATTAATAACTAACTAAAAATTTAATACTATGAATAATATTATACAGTTTGAAAATGTTTCAAAATCTTTCGGAGATTTAAAGGTTTTAGATAAGTTAAATTTGGAAGTGAAAGATGGTGAAAAATTAGCTTTGATAGGGCCAAGTGGTTCTGGAAAGACAACAATCTTACGAATTTTGATGACACTAGAAACTATTGATGATGGCTTTGTTTCAGTTAATGGTGAATATTTATGGCATGAAAAAAATAATGGAAAAATTATCCCGGCCTCTGAAAATCATCTTCACAAAATGCGTGATCATATTGGGATGGTCTTTCAGCAATTCAATTTATTTCCTCATCTAACTGCTATTGAAAATGTTGAACAGCCCCAGATCTTAATAAAGAAAAGATCAAAGCCTGAGGCGAAAGATAAGGCTGAAGAATTATTTAATTTAATTGGGCTAAACGATAAAAAAGATCATTATCCTCATGAATTATCAGGTGGCCAGCAGCAACGCGTAGCAATAGCTAGAGCTTTAGCTATGGAGCCAAAAATTATGTTGTTCGATGAAGTTACCTCAGCTCTAGATCCAGAGCTTGTTGATGAGGTATTAACTGTTCTTCGTAAGTTAGCATCTGATACGGATACTACGATGTTAACGGTTACTCATGAAATGAACTTTGCACGAGAATTTGCAGATAGAGTTTTATTTTTTGATGCGGGTCAAATAGTGGAGTCTGGAAAGCCTGAGAATATTTTTGCAAATCCAGAAAAGAGACGAACTAAAGAATTTCTTAAAAAATTTATTAACAACGTCAATTAATACTAAACCTACCAAATATTTTTACGATTATGATTAAACAATACAAACACTTAGTTCATTCAACAAAACATTTTGAGAATTTAAACATTCAAGCTGACTTTGAATACAAGCATCAGCATATATTGAGTTTAGAGGCATTTGAACGAGCAAATAAAGAAATCACCACGTGGGATAATTATGAGCCAACACCGCTCCATTTTTTCCCTGATATGGCCAAAGATGCCGGCGTTTCATCAATTGCATACAAGGATGAAAACTTTCGTTTCTCTCTCAAAAGCTTTAAAGCCCTTGGAGGTGCGTATGCAGTAGCCAATCTTTTAATTAAGAAACTAAAAGACATTGGAATTACAGCTAGCTCAAAGGATCTTATTGCTGGTACATATAAACATGAAACTTCAAAAATTACTGTCTGCTGCGCAACTGATGGAAATCACGGCAGGTCAGTTGCTTGGGGATCTCTTCATTTTGGGTGTAACTGTGAAATTTATATTCATCGAAATGTCAGTGTTGGGCGAGAAGAGGCAATTGCTAAATATGGAGCACAAGTTAATAGAATTAAAGGGAACTACGATGACTCAGTTCGTTTAGCTGCTGAAGTGGCCGATAAAAATGATTATACGGTTGTATCTGACACCTCCTATGAAGGTTATACGGATATTCCAAAAGATGTAATGCAGGGATACACTGTAATGGTGGATGAGTCTCTCAAGCAGTTGGATGAAATGCCAACACATGTTTTTTTACAAGGAGGCGTTGGAGGATTCCCAGCAGCTGTTGTTTCCTTCATAGTTGAGAGCCTCGAGTTTCCTCCTATTTTCGTGATGGTAGAGCCGACAAATGCTGATTGCTTATTTCAGAGTGCGGTTAATGAAAAGCCAACTGTTATCCACGGTGATCTAGATACCATAATGGCCGGTCTTGCTTGTGGAGAAGTATCTTTATTAGCATGGTCTATACTTGAGAGTTATGTGCCCCACTTTATGTCAATAACTGATGAATCAATCCCTAAAGTGATGCAACTTCTTGCCAATCGAGACAAACCTATTGTTGCTGGAGAGTCTGCTGTTACTGGACTGGCAGGATTCCTCATAGCATGCAATGATAGTGACCTTAAAGAAAAACTGTCAATTAATGAGAGTTCAAAGATTTTATTTTTTGGGACAGAGGGTGACACCGATGAAACGATGTACGAAGAATTAGTGGGCAGGTCTTCATCCGAAGTTTTAAGCGGCCTTTAATTTGACAGGAGATAAAGAAATGATTATTCCAACTAGAGGCTTTGAAGTTTCTGAATATGAAAATAGGCTTAATAAAATTCAAAAACTTATGTTTGAGTCTAAGATGGATGTTATCTTATTGACTACTCAGGTTGATATTGAGTATTACACAGGTTTTAAAACTCAATTCTTTCAAAGTCCAACAAGGCCTTGGTATGTTCTGATTCCAGCCAGTGGCAAACCTCAAGCAATTATTCCTACGATCGGTGAGTCTGGAATGAGAGAAACATGGGTTGATGATATAAAGACGTGGACTTCTCCCAACCCAAAAGACGATGGAATTAGTATTCTCTTGTCTTCAATAAACTCCTTAACGAAGACTCATAAATGTCTTGGTGTTCCTAAAACCCTCGAAAGCACTCTAAGGATGCCACTGGGTGATTACGAATATTTAATAAACGCTTTAAATGGTATTGAGATTAAAGATGCAAACAAAATTCTCAGAAAAGTAAGGTTTGTAAAATCAGCAGCAGAAATTGCAAAGATTAAACATATCTGTCAGTTAACTTCACAAGGCTTTATAGATTTAGAAGGTTTTCTTAAGGCTGGTGAAAGCGAGCGTGAAAATTGCAAGAGATTCAAGCAGCACCTTCTATCTTTGGGGGCAGATGACACTCCTTATATTGTTTCAGGATCTGGACAAGAAGGATATGGCTCAATTATTATGGGGCCAACAGAGAAAATCATTGAAGAGGGCGATCTTTTTATAATAGATACTGGCTCAGTTTTTGACAGTTATTTCTGTGACTTTGATAGAAATTATGCATTTGGACACATAGGAGATGAAGCTAAAAAAGCTTATAGAGTTGCCTATGATGCTACTGAGGCAGGATTTAATGCTGCTCAAGTCGGAAACACAACCTCAGATATTTTTAATGCAATGAATGATATCCTCCAAAAAGGTGGAGCTTTAGGCAACACAGTTGGCAGGCTTGGGCATGGGCTCGGAATGCAGTTAACTGAGTGGCCATCAAATACTTCAACTGACAATACTGTTCTTGAGCCGGGTGTTGTTTTGACTTTAGAGCCAGGAATGGCGTTTCTTCCAGGTAAAGAAATGGTTCACGAAGAAAATATTGTCATTACTGAAAACGGACCTGAGTGGCTCAGTATAAGAGCTGCGGATGAATTACCAATAATTCAGTAGATTTAAATTTTTGCTTCATAAGCTTACATAAAGAGAATTACTCTTATATAATAATGAGAATCATTACTATTTGTATTTAAACAGTGCTTAGTGTAAGTAATTTATCAATTTCGTTTGACGAGAGTCAAGTTTTGGAAGAGTTTAATCTAAACGTTGAAAGTGGTGATATTTTTGCCCTATTAGGCGATAGTGGAAGCGGAAAAAGTTCAGCTCTTCGGTTTATTGCTGGCCTTGAAAATGCAAAGAATGGATCAGTGGTGCTTGATGGAGCTAACTTAAGCCTTAATGGGGCGCATTCAGTAAAGCCAGAGCTAAGAGAAATTGGTATGGTCTTCCAGGATTACGCTCTTTTCCCTCACATGACAGTGTTTCAAAATATTAGTTTTAGTATAGATCATCTATCTAAAAAATCTAAAACTGAGAAAGTTACCTCGCTCCTTGAATTAATAAATCTTAATGGAATTGAAAAAAAATATCCTCACCAGTTATCTGGTGGAGAACAACAGCGCGTTTCATTAGCTAGAGCTTTAGCGAACTCTCCTAAGCTTTTATTACTAGATGAGCCCTTCTCTAGTTTAGATAAGTCCCACCGTGACGAACTGGTTAAAGATGTTCGCTCGATATTAAAGAATCAGTTAGTTACCTCAATCCTTGTAACTCATGATGAAGCCGAAGCTATGGCCTTTGCAGATAAAATTGGAAAAATTGAAAAAAAACAGTTGCTTCTTAATTGATATTGTGTATCATTCGCAAATGATAATCATTATCATTTGATACAAAACAACATTTAACTTCAATTATTTAAGGAAATAAGCAATGAATACAAAACCTTTAATCGTTATCTCTTTAACACTTTCAACTCTATTAATGGGTTCTGTAACTCAAATTCAGGCAGCGTCTGGAGATGATATTACAGTCTACAGTTCAAGAAAAGAACATTTAATTCAACCTTTGTTTGAGCAATTTACTAAGCAAACTGGTATTGAAGTGAATTACTTAACTGGAAGTGGGGGAGATCTAATAGAGCGACTTAAGTTAGAGGGTTCAAATACTCCTGCTGATATGTTTATGACAGTAGATGCGGGTGATCTATGGTATGCCGGAACTCAAAATATTTTTCAAAGTGTAAATACACAAACAATTAAAAGTAATATTCCTTCTTACTTAAGAGACCCAAAAGGATTATGGACTGGTTTGTCAGTTAGAGCTAGAACGATTGTTTATAGCACAGAGCGTGTTAATCCATCTGAACTATCAACTTATTCAGACTTAGCATCAAGCAACTGGAATAAAAAACTTTGTCTAAGAACTAGTAAGAAAATTTATACTAAATCATTAGTTGCTTCAATCATCCATAATCATGGCGAAGAGCAAGCCTCAAAAGTAATTAGTGGTTGGGTAGATAATTTAGCTGCAGTTCCAAATGCTAAAGACTCACATGTAATGGACGCTATAATCGCCGGTCAGTGTGACGTTGGCCTTGTTAATACTTATTATTATGGTCGATTAATTGAGAAAACTCCAGATGCTCCAGTAAAGCTTTTTTGGGCTAATCAAGAGACTACTGGCGTTCACGTAAATGTTTCAGGTGCGGGTATTACTAAACATGCCTCAAATCCAAGTGGAGCAACGCAGCTACTTGAATGGTTATCATCAGCAGAAGCTCAAGCTATTTATGGCTCTCTTAATAAAGAGTATCCTGCAAATCAAAACATTGGTTCTGATGAAATTGTCTCATCTTGGGGAAGCTTTAAACAAGACAAAATGAATCTTTCCATTACTGGAATACTTCAAGCGGATGCAGTCAAGTTGATGCAAAGGTTAGGCTATAAGTAGTAATTTAAATATTAATTTAACTTTATCCAGGGCTTCTTATAAGCCTTGGATAATTTGTATTAAAATAGAAGAAATTTCTACAGCCTTCTATCAATGAAAGAGAACTTCATCAAATCAAATATTTGGCTAGGCGCTTTAGCGTTAGCTATTGCTCTCCCTATATTTGTTGTTGGTTCAGCTTGGTTTCTACCAGGCACTGATCTCTGGTCTCATTTTGCTCAAACATTACTTCCTGAACTAGTTTCTTCGACGCTAATTTTGCTTATTGGTGTTGGTATTGGGGTAAGTGTTTTGGGAACTGTATTGGCATACCTTGTTGTTATGGTCGACTTTCCTGGTCGAGCATGGCTTGAGTGGGCGCTCTTCCTTCCATTTGCGATTCCAGCCTATGTATTAGCTTTTGTCTATCTGGGAGTGTTTGATTATTCAGGCTATGTGCAAGTATGGTTAAGAGAAAATCTAGGGATTCCAGGCTTCGATATACGCTCGGGTCATTGGGCAATAATACTAACATTCGTGCTAGTTTTTTATCCTTATGTTTATATGATGGCAAGAGCCTCGTTCAAGCGACAAAAAATTCAAATGATCGAGGCTGGAAAAATGTTGGGTGCCAAACCTTTAAGAGTTTTTTGGAGAATTTCTGTCCCACTAGCTAGGCCTGCAATAGCTGCTGGATTACTAGTAACTCTAATGGAAACTTTGGCAGACTTTGGTGTTGTTTCTTTATTTAATTACTCAACCTTCACAACTGCTATATATTCTGCATGGGGGGACTTTCGTTCAATAGAAGTTGCAGCGCAGCTTGCTTCATTGCTTGTAGTCGTATCTTTCTTTCTAATTTATTTTGAAAGAAAGGCTAGAGGTAAGGCTAAATATTACTCTTCTGATGTCTCAAATATAAAAGCTTACTATGCAAAAGGAATTACTGGTTGGTTAATTTTTATATTTGTATTTGGAGTATTTATGCTCTCATTTGCAATGCCATTACTTCAAATATTAATTTGGAGTTCTGAAGTGTTTTCATTAGAATGGAGTGATCGTTATTTTGATTATTTTGCTTCAAGTGGTATTCTAACTATTAGCGCTACAGCTCTTATAGTTGTTATTGCTACAATATTGGCGCTCCCTAGTCGCCGAAAATCAGAAAGTAAAACTCTTCAACTATTGATACGATTTTCAACTCTTGGTTATGCTCTCCCAGGATCAGTAATGGCTGTTGGTTTGCTATATGGCGTTCAAAATATCTCATTAATTAGCATTTATTTTGGCGGCTCATCAATTAACCATATTCTATTTGGTTCAGTTGCATTGTTGCTATTTGCTTATGTATCAAGATTTATGGCAATTGCATATAATTCAACTAGCGCTTCAGCTGAGCAAATTAAGCCTGTCTACGGGCAAAGTGCAAGGCTCCTTGGCGCTTCAAGATTCCGCTTAATTAACGAGGTTTACCTCCCAATGATGATGCCTGGAATCTTAGCTGGAGGGTTATTGGTAGCAGTTGATGTCATGAAGGAACTACCAGCGACTTATTTATTAAGGCCTTTTGGCTGGGATACTCTAGCAATTCGTGTTTTTGAGTTAAGTTCTGAGGGACTTTATGAAAGAGCTGCAATACCCGCTTTAATCATGGTTCTTTTTGGTGCAATTATAATGCTTATATTTAATAAACTAGATAGTGAGAAATATTAAAGCATCAATGGCCAGATTATAAAAAAAAATAGCTGTTATTTGAATTAGGTAAAATAATTTTATTATTTACCCTAATAGATTATTTTTATGAGTAATGATTTACTTGAAGTAAAAGGCGTTAAATTCTCCTCTATTGCTTCTGGCATAAAGAAAAATAATGACTTAGATCTGTCATTAATTTCACTAATTGATGGCACTCAAACTGCAGCAGTTTTTACTCAAAACATTTTTTGTGCTGCCCCAGTTATTGTTGCAAAAAATCACTTAAATTCAAATGTAAAAGCCCTTCTTATCAATAGCGGAAACGCCAATGCAGGGACCGGTCAAAAAGGCTTGGAGGCTTGTTTGAAGACGTGTGAGATTTTTGCAGGAAAATTGGATATTAATTCAGATCAAATTTTGCCATTTTCAACTGGAGTAATTGGACAATTATTACCCCTAGAGCCGTTTGAAAAAAATACAGAAAAGCTAGTTGATAGCCTCTCATCAAGTAATATGAGTGATGTATCTAAAGGCATATTAACTACTGATTTAGTTGAAAAATCTTGCTCGATTTCCTTTGCTATAAATGGAAATAATGTCACGCTATCAGGGATTGCTAAGGGCTCAGGAATGATTCGACCGGATATGGCAACGATGCTAAGTTTTATAGTTACTGATATTGGGGCTTCAAAAGAAGAGCTTTATAACTGTTTAGATATTGCAGTAAATCAGTCTTTCAACCGGATTACAGTTGATGGTGATACTTCAACAAACGATGCCTGCACTTTAAGTGCTACCGATCAATCTAGCGTTCAGCTCAACGATTGTAAAGAAGAATTTCAAAATGCACTGAATGAAATAACAAAAACATTAGCCCAAATGATTATTAAAGATGGAGAGGGCGCCACTAAATTTGTAGAAATAAAAGTTGGCGGCCTGTCTTCAGTTGATGATTGTCTGGAAGTTGCGTATACCGTTGCCCACTCTCCATTAGTTAAAACTGCATTATTTGCAAGTGATGCAAATTGGGGCAGGATCTTGGCTGCGGTAGGAAGGTCAAAAGTAGATGAAATCTCTATTGAAAATATTGATATTTTCATAAATGATTTACAAATTATCTCTTCAGGTGAGATAAGTAAAGACTACACAGAGGCCGCTGGAAGCTTGGAAATGAAAAAGTCTGATATCACAATTAGGATTAGTTTGGGGGGTGCGTACACTAGTGAGAGCGTATGGACAACAGACCTTTCGTATGACTATGTCAAGATTAATGCTGAATATCGCAGTTAAGGTTTATAGATATTTTTCAGCCTTCGTATTCTCAATTACAAACTGTTTAAACTTTCTTGCAATTGGAGACAACTCTGCTTCTGCATGATGAACAATATGCCACTGCCTTACAATCGGAAAGGGGGCAACATTAAGTTGCCTAATGATATTGTTTTTAAGTTGAAGATTCACAGAATGCATAGAAACAAAACCAATCCCTAATCCTGCTTGAACCGCCTCAACAATAGCTTCATTCGAGTTAATTTGAATATCTGAATTAAAGTTTAAACCAGTAAACTTTTCAATTGTTATGCGAGTGCCTGAACCAACTTCCCTCGTAAGTAAAGTTTCCTTGGCTAAATCTTTAATTGTGACTCTTTTCTTATTTAGCAGCTCATTCTCAGGGTGAGCGATTGCAATCAAAGGATTTTTCATAAATGCTTGAGAAATTAATGGAATATTTTTTGGAGGCTCTCCCATTATTACGAGATCAGCATTGTTATTTTTTAGGTTGTTAAGAAGCGACTGCCTATTTGTAACATCGATATAGAAAGTCATTTTAGGAAACTCTTTTTTAAACTTTGCAAGTAATGCGCTAATAAATGAATTTGCAGTTGTTGCAACTGCTATTTGAAGATGGCCAGAATCTGGACTGAGTATTTCATCCATTTCAAGTTTTGAATTTTCAAGTGTACTGATCGTTTTTACTGCAGTTTCATAAAGCTTTTTTCCAATAAATGTAGCGCTGATTTTTTTTCCATTAATATCAAATAATTTTGCTCCAATACTATCTTGAAGCTGCTGTATCTGCATATATACTGCAGGCTGAGTGATATGGAGCTCTTTACTCGCACTTGTAAATCCGCCTAATCTAATGACTGATTCATAGCTATAGAGCTGTTTTAATGTATAATTAATCATAATATAAATTGATGATTATTTAAATAAATATTATTTTACATTATTTATTTCACCTACTATAATGATTTCATTTTTATATTAATATTAAACAGGGAGTGGGACTATGGCTAAGAAAGGTTACGATGCAGGTGTAAAGGAATACCGCGATACATATTGGATGCCCGAGTATGAGCCAAAAGATACTGATATTCTGGCATGCTTTAAAATTACGCCCCAACCAGGCGTTCCAAGAGAAGAGGTTGCAGCCGCTGTTGCAGCTGAATCTTCAACAGGAACTTGGACTACAGTTTGGACTGATCTGTTAACAGATCTTGACCACTACAAGGGACGCGCCTACCGCATTGAAGACGTGCCAGGATCAGATGATGCAATTTATGCTTTTATTGCATACCCAATTGATTTATTTGAAGAGGGCTCAATCGTTAACGTTCTTACCTCTCTCGTAGGAAATGTATTCGGCTTTAAAGCATTAAGAGCTCTTAGACTTGAAGATATTCGTTTTCCGATAGCTTACGTTATGACGTGTGGAGGTCCCCCAAATGGAATCCAGGTTGAAAGAGACAAAATGAATAAATATGGCCGGCCGATGTTGGGATGTACCATTAAACCCAAACTTGGCTTATCAGCTAAAAATTATGGACGCGCATGTTACGAGGGACTACGTGGTGGATTAGACTTTACAAAAGATGACGAAAATGTAAATTCACAGCCTTTCATGCGCTGGAGAGATCGTTTCGGTTTTGTTCAGGATGCAATTGAAAGGGCTGAAAGAGAAACAGGTGAAAGGAAAGGCCACTACTTAAATGTAACAGCTCCTACGCCAGAAGAGATGTACAAAAGAGCTGAGTATGCGAAAGAGTTAGGAACTCCAATCATTATGCATGACTTCTTTACGGCAGGCTTTACAGCAAATACAGGTCTTGCAAATTGGTGCCGCGATAACGGCTTATTGCTTCATATCCATAGAGCAATGCATGCTGTTGTAGATAGAAATCCAAATCACGGCATTCACTTCAGAGTGCTTGCTAAGTGTTTACGCCTTTCTGGAGGTGATCATATGCACTCAGGAACGGTAGTAGGAAAACTTGAAGGTGACCGTGAATCCACTTTGGGCTGGATTGATTGCATGCGCGATAGCTTTATTAAAGAAGATCGCTCAAGAGGTATTTTCTTTGATCAGGACTTTGGGTCAATGCCAGGGATGCTACCTGTAGCTTCAGGCGGAATTCATGTCTGGCATATGCCAGCACTTGTAAATATATTTGGTGACGACTCAGTTCTCCAATTTGGCGGCGGAACACTTGGCCATCCATGGGGTAATGCGGCAGGTGCTGCTGCGAATCGAGTTGCTGTTGAAGCATGTGTTGAAGCAAGGAACGCTGGAAAAGACTTAGAAAAGGAATCTAAAGAGATTCTTACTAGTGCAGCAAAACACTCACCTGAGCTTAAGATTGCAATGGAGACATGGAAAGAGATTAAATTTGAGTTCGATACAGTTGATAAGCTGGACATAGTGCACAAGTAATGCATCAATCAACTTTTATTACAAGAAAAACTAATATAAGGAAAATATTATGAGCAAAGTTCAAGATTACCCATCACGCCTTGGCGATAACTCGAGCAGAAAGTTTGAAACATTTTCATACTTACCTGCAATGAATGATAAACAAATTCGACAACAAGTACAGTACATTGTTGATCAGGGTTATAACCCTGGCGTAGAGCATACTGAAGTTGAAAATGCTATGGAAAATTACTGGTATATGTGGAAACTTCCTTTATTTGGTGAGACAGATGTTGATACAATTCTTGCTGAATGTAAGGAGTGCCATGATGCTAACCCAGATAATCATGTTCGACTAATTGGTTATGATAATTACGCTCAATCACAGGGCGCTTCAATGGTTATTTACAGAGGCAAAGGATTTAAATAATCAAGTAAAATTAGGTAAGCTTGATTGGATAAACCCCTGTCTAAGTGCAGGGGTTTTTTTTGAAGAGGATATAAAAATGAATGAATTAGATCAATATAAAATTGCAAAAGAGCCTTTTTACCAACCTCAAAATGATGAAATAGATATGTATACCGCTGCGTATATGAATCGTATGCCGGTTATGTTGAAAGGCCCCACTGGGTGCGGTAAGTCTAGGTTTGTAGAATATATGGCGTATAAATTAGGTAAGCCTTTAATTACAGTTGCTTGCAATGAAGATATGTCAGCCAGTGATTTAGTAGGGAGATTTCTTCTTGATAAGGAAGGTACAATTTGGAAAGATGGTCCTCTTGCAATGGCCGCTCGTTATGGCGGTATTTGTTATCTAGATGAGGTCGTAGAGGCCAGGCAAGATACAACCGTTGTGATTCACCCTTTGACAGATTATCGCCGTACTTTACCGCTCGACAAGAAAGGCGAGTTGATTGAAGCGCATCCTGATTTCCAATTGGTTATATCTTATAACCCTGGCTATCAAAATTTAATGAAAGACCTTAAGCAATCGACTAAGCAAAGATTTTGTGGTTTTAACTTTCAATACCCAGATGAAAAAACTGAGGCACATATTATTTCTAAAGAGTCCGGCGTTGATCCAAAAATAGCATTGAAACTAGTCCAAATTGCTCAAAGAGCTAGAAATCTTGTTGGCCATGGGCTGGATGAGGGAATATCTACTAGATTATGTATCTATGCAGGACAATTAATTGCTAATAAGGTTAATGAAAAGTCTGCCTGTAAAATTGCAATGGTTAATCCTATTACGGATGACTTAGATATTGTCGACACTCTTAATGCTGCAATCGATACTTTTTTTGATTAAGGATTAGTAATGAGTGCGGTTCAACTTTCCGATTTTGAACAAAAGTTTAGAGATTCCTCTGACATTCTTCATGATGCGCTTGCAGGGAGCTTTGTTGAAGCCTCTAAGGTTATGTCCCCAAATGGACTTAAAGTCTATTTAGATGGTGCTGGTGCGCTTCATGCAATGGGTAAAGGTGAAGACATGGTTATCTCTTTCTTGGAAGAGACGCCTATGGTCGTTAGGGAGGTTGGTGAGTCCATAATTGGTGAGATTGTATTTTCAATTATGAAAATGTCTTCACAAACATCCTCTTCTGTCTTGGTGCTGATGATTGCAAGCCTTCCAAACGTTGCAAGGCGGATGAGTGACTTTGATTTATTAAAAGGCTACCTTAGGTTAATGGAGCGAATGATAGCTCTAGCCCCTAGAGGTATGAGGCCAATGCTAAATAATATTGATCAGTTGACTAGTAAGCTTACTCTTGGCGGCCTAAGAAGATGGGTTCTTTATGGAGCTGAATCATTCAAACGAGATTTTAAAGCCCAAATCGCCTATTTTGAATTAAGTAGTGCAGAATCAATGCAAATACTTGAGCAGGAGAGGCGCGGAACGCTATTTATTGATAATCAAAGAAAGTTGCAGTTTTATCTTAGAGCGTTTTATAACCGTGATTTTTTTCTACGACCGACTTCAGGTGACTACGAAACTAAGAAAGGTCTAAGACCTTATATTGAATATGGAGTTATGCATATTCCAGATGCTTATGATGACTATAAGCATGCTTCTGGAAGAATTATCCCTGGTATAGATTGTTATAGGGCGGTTTGTGCTCATGCCGCAGCTCATATTATGGAAACTAGAGTGGCTTTTAAAGGGGATGACTTAAATCCTTTGCAAGTTGCATGCATTTCTCTAATAGAAGACTTAAGGGTTGAGCTTAATACATTAAAAAAATTTCCAGGTATGAAGAAAACTTGGATTGCGCTTCATCCTGAAGATGAGGACTTAAAAGATTTAAATCCTTTCATAGTAGATCTGGTTGATTTCTCAAGGGCTGCATTAGATCAAAAATACACAGTAAAGCAGTCATTTAACAGTGATTTTCTTAAGTTATTTATTAAAAAAATGACCAAAATGCCTGAATCATCAGCAATGAGCTATGAGTTGGGTATGAATTATTACGAGCTACTTAAGACTGAAACAGATGTGAAAATAAGCGCTTCCGCTCTTGTATCAACGCCAATTATATATAGAGATGATAATAGATATATTTGGGAGTACGAAGAGCTTGATTGGTTGTCAGAGGGCAATGATTATGTCCCTGTTAGTCAAAGACAGGTACGTAAAAATGTCAATATTATGGAGATGTATAACGAGCTTGATGTTGAAACCGCAGGTGATGATGCGCAGGAAATTTGGACTTTAGAGTCAGAGTACTTTCCTGATGAGCTCGATGGCGTAAGTATTAATGAAATTGAGGGTAAGGAGCCAGTAAGTGAGCCTTTTCATTACAATGAGTGGGATTATCAGCTTCAGCTCTATCGGCCAAACTGGGCAACTCTGTATGAAAGACGTTTGAGAAAAGGGGATCCAGAGTTAATTAATAAAATTTTAAAAACTCACAAACCTATTGCCAATCAACTTAAAAATGCGATTGATCGAATGCAGCCTCAAGGTCTCGTAAAACTCAAGAAGCAACAAGAAGGAAGTGAGCTTGATCTTGATGCATGCGTAACAGCTTTAGCAGATATTAGATCTGGCATAACCCCATCTGACAGGATTTATGTAAAGAAAGTGCAGCATGTTAGAGATGTCTCTGTGAACTTATTAATGGACTTATCTGAATCTACCAATGATATGGTTATTGGAAGTGATAAAACAATTTTGGAGCTAATGAAAGAGTCAACTTCATTACTTTCATGGGCAATTGACAAGATTGGAGATAATTTAACTATTTCAGGGTTTGCATCGGATTCAAGACACGATGTTCAGTACTATCGCTTTAAGCCATTTCATTATAGTTTTAATGATGAAGTAAAAGGCCGATTGGCTGGAATAAAAGGTGGCCTATCAACCAGAATGGGGGCTGCAATAAGGCATGCTGGGGTCGATTTATTGACTCAATCTTCAGCTAAGAAAATTCTTTTGATCTTAACGGATGGAGAGCCTGCAGATATTGACGTTGATGATCCACAGCATCTTCGTATGGATGCAAAAAAAGCGGTTGAAGAGTTACGAAGTCATGGAATTGTAACGTTCTGTATTAGTTTAGATCCTCACGCTGATGAATATGTTTCGAGAATTTTTGGTAAAAATCGTTTTATGGTAATTGATAATATTCAAAAATTACCTGAGAGACTTCCTCAATTGTTTATCTCATTAACTAAATGATGGTTGCTGAAGAAGACGATAATTTAATAGATTTTGATCCAAAATATCCTTATATTTTGCCAGATGATTGGAAAGAAAAGAATTCCCCAAGTGTTTACGAAATATTAGCTACAACAAATACACTTAAAAGAATGTATGCTGACAAAGTAAAAGAGATTGAAGAGGGCGTTACTAGCAATAAACTAGGAGAAGAAGCTTTAAGAAATATTGCTACAAATTATCAAACTATTAAGTCGCTCCTTTTTCAATCACGCTAGGATGAAAAAATTATGAATCTAAGTCAGTTCAATGAAGAGATAAGAAGTTTAGACAAAGATTTTTTGCAATCGATACTAGATGGCTCTGCGCTGTTGATGGTTGAAGACCAGTCATTGGGTCTGGGTAGTTCAAATGGTGCATTTGTAATTTTTTGGATTGAAGATGAGGTGTTTTCTTCAGTTGAAGATTTAAGAAGTTATTTGGCTGAAGAGGCTGAAGATCTTCACGCGAATTATTACAAACATAGCCCTATTAGTAAGGAATATTTCGAAGCTAAATTATCTAGCTTAATGGATGAATACGGCCAGACTGCATTTGTATCTCAGCAAGGACGCATGCCAGAGAAAACCCTCATTAGTTCAAATGGTGATTTATTAGTCTTAACCGAAGAAGACTATACTTTTAAATATGGCTTATACTTAAACCTTGAAGATAATTTAAGCCCTAAAATTTCAGCCTTAAAGGCAAAAACTTGGCTTCAATCAGGCGCTGCATATAATGACTATATTGCTGTTAATGTTTTTCGATTCAGTTCAATTGAATAGTTATTAAGTATATATTTTCATTTTTTTCAACCAATTCTTTCTAAGAAGCTAGAAAGAAAAAGTAGTATAAAATTAAACGAAAATTATTATTTAGACATGACTCAGCATCAAAACTTTTTAAACTCTCTTATTCAGCGTATCCGTATGGGGCGTTCAAATAAGAAAGTATCCAGTCCTGAAAGTATCATCACGCTTTGCAATCAGTTAGTAAGTAAAAATGGAGAGGCAACATTATTTTCTCTTGCAAAAATAATTTTGGAAGATTTTAATACTCTTTCAGAAGAGCAAAAAAAGTCATTTTTTTTACAGTTTCTTGATCAGTTTGGCGTCGATCGGCCTATTCTCAAAAAAGCTCTCATTGAATTAAATATTGATGATGAAGGCCAGCTCAGGAAACTTCATCAATTAATTGAACCTAAGAGTCATGAGCTTCTTAGAAGGTTAAATCAAGTCCCAAATGGAACATCAGTGCTTTTAAAGATGAGAGAGTCATTGTTAGAGTGCATTAAAGCTTCCCCAGAGCTTAAATCACTTGATTCTGATTTTGTTCATTTATTTAAGTCTTGGTTTAATAGGGGGTTTTTAAGACTTGAGCGCATTGATTGGTCGACAAGTGCTAGAGTGTTGGAAAAAATCATGCAGTACGAAGCTGTCCATGATATTTCAGATTGGGAGGATTTACAAAATAGGGTGGCTGCAGATGACAGAAGGTTATATGCTTTTTTTCACCCAGCACTTCCAGATGAGCCTCTTATTTTTATTGAGGTTGCATTGATGGACGATACGCCAAATTCAATTATGCCAATACTTGATACAAGCGTTAAACCAATTGATCCTTTTAGCGCCACAACAGCAGTTTTTTATTCTATCTCTAATTGCCAGATGGGACTAAAGAGCGTTTCTTTCGGGAGTTTTTTGATTAAGCAAGTAGTAACTGAAATTGAGAAGGAATTCAAACAAATCAAGCATTTTGTTACTCTCTCGCCTGTTCCTGGGCTGAAGAAATGGTCTAACAAAATTAACCTATTAGAAGATAAAGATTTGCCTGAAAATATAATTAATGATATTAGCGAATGTTGTAAAGATAATAAGCCAAATCCTTTAGTATTGAATCGACTAACTTATTATTATTTAACTCAAATTAAACGTAAAAATGGTCAAGCTATTAATCCAGTTGCTCATTTTCATCTTGGTAATGGCGCATCTCTTTATAAAATTCATACAGATGCAAATGTTAATCAAAGTGCTCTAGATGATTCTTGGGGAGTGATGGTTAATTACTTATATGACCTAGAGTCAGTTGCTAAGAACCATGAAGACTATGCAAATCAAGAGCCGGTTGCAGTGTCACCAAAACTTACAAAATCTATTCAAAATAATAAGAAAAAAATCTTAGCTAATTAATTCAATAGGTTGTATGCCAAGCTCACAATGCTAAACAGCACTATCTGGTGAGTTAGATAGATAATTAGAGCATGCTTTCCGATTACTTCAAGCCAATTTAATCGAAAAATAAATATTTTCTGATAATAGGGATTGTGCCCTAGATAAATTCCAATAAAGACAAAAGATAGCCACGGGAATAGAGGGTAATAATCAACACTTCCAAACGGTAAGTAAGGTTCAAGGAGGTATGAAATAAAACTAAGGTTAGGTTGATCAAAAATCGCACCAATAAGAATTAATGCAGCAATTAGCAAGGAGGTCTTAGGAAGATTTACAAAAGAAATTGCTATGATAGTAGAAAACCAAATTAAATGAAGGATTCCAAAATAGACCCATCCATCAGGAAACATTACATAAGTTCCAGCTGAAACAAAAAGAGCAGCAATTCCTAAATATAATAAGCGTTTAAGGAATTTTTTAAATTTAATGCCTTTGCTATGAGCAATAACCAAGCTAATTCCAACAGCGCTCAAGAAAAGAAAAACAATTAAGCAGCGCCATGCTATTCCAGCCCAATGAGTAAATAATGGAATATCAGAAAAGCCAAAAGAATTGAGATCATAGATAAAGTGAAAGGCAATCATCATAATGATTGCAATGCCGCGCATTAAATCAAGTGCTGAATCTCTTGTATTGATCATCAAATAAATTTACTCAAACACTTGAGAGACATAATTTTTATCGATTGTTATGACGGACTCATCAAGGAGCTCAAGACATTTCGGTACAGCTAAAAAAACTGCTCCAAGACATACAGAAATTGCGACTGGCTTGCCAGGAAGATTGATAATTAAGCTATTACCTCGAGTGCCTGCGATTTGCCGTGAAAGAATTGCTGTAGGAACGGTCCTAAGTGAAACAATCCTCATTTGCTCTGCAAATCCATCAAAGATTCTTTCACAAACTTCTTTAGTAGCCTCGGGCGTTACGTCTCGAGTAGTTGGACCAGTTCCACCTGTTGTAAGAATTAAATTACAACCAAGACTGTCACTCATCTCTTTGAGAGTTTTCTCTATTAAAGGCTGCTCATCTTCAATTATTTTTGAAACTACCTCATATGGGCTAGTTACTGCTTTTGATATCCATTCCTGCATGGCAGGTCCACTAATATCTTCATAGATTCCACGTGCAGCTCTATCAGAAATAGTAAGGAATCCAATTTTAATTTTAGAATCGGTCATATAATCTTCTAGCCTCCAGTAACGGGCGGGAAAAAAGCCACCTCATCATCTTCTTTAACAATGGTATCTGACGCCGCCATTTCTTGATTAACAGCGCACAAAATGTTATTTGGAAAGTGTTCACTCCCGTGTTTTTCAATAAGTTTTTGTTTGATAAAAGATATTGAAACTGGGGCGTCAAAGTTCATCAAGTCATGACTTGTCTTTAAGTTTTCTTTTAGGGAGGCAAAGTAGATAATTTTCATCCACCAATCTCCACCATTTGACTACTACTAATATTATCAATTACGGAGTCAAAGAAATGTTTTTCTGGTTTTTTTGTTATGGCGTCAACGATTAATTGCTTAATTTCTGTATCAGTCATTCCTGATCTTAGGGCATCACGAAGTGATACTGAGTCTTTTTGACCAAGGCATAAAATTAGCTCACCTTTAGCCGTTAATCTGACGCGGTTGCAGCTACTACAAAAATTATTAGACACAGCTGATATTGTAGCTACACTGGTGTTGGTGCCTTTAATGTGAAGAGCTTTCGCTGGTCCATCAGTTTGCTGGGCTTTCTTGGATTCAAGTTTACTTCCAAACCTTTTAAAGACTCTTTCAAGAATATCTTTTTCACTGTAGTGTCTATCGACTGCTTCTATGCCAGCAAGCCCAATAGGCATGGTTTCAATAAAACGAATATCAATTCCTCGACCAATAGCAAAATCTATCATGGACTCAATTTCATCATCATTAACACCCTTCATGACAACCATATTAAGTTTGATAGGACTCATTCCTGCAGATATCGCCGCGTCAATTCCTTTTATAACTGTTACCAAGTCACCGTCCCTCGTAATTTCTTTAAAGCGCTCTGGGATAAGAGAGTCAATTGAAATATTGGCTCTATTAACGCCATTAGCCTTTAACTTGGCTGCTAGTGGGGGTAGAAGATGCGCGTTAGTTGAGAGCGGAATATCGTTAAGCCCAGGGATATCTCCAAGCATTTTAGTTAGCTCAAGAATATCTTTTCGTAGGAGGGGCTCTCCGCCAGTAAGGCGCACCTTTGTAACTCCTAGCTCTGAAAATAAACGAACAATTTTTGCAGTCTCCTCAAAAGAGAGGACCTGAGATCTTTTAGTGTGGGTTTGGTGATCCTCATCTCTACAATAATGGCATCTATAATTACAGTGGTCTGTAACTGAGACCCTTAGATAAGTGATTTCTCGATTGTATGGATCAATTAGCTTGTTCATTTTGGTAATATCCAGTGCCCAGACTTGCCGCCTTTCTTTTCTAAAAGCTGGACATTATCAATGAGCATGAAGCGATCGACCGCCTTGCACATATCATAAACGGTAAGAGCGGCAATACTGGCAGCAGTTAGCGCTTCCATTTCAACACCAGTCTTGCCAGTTAGTTTTGCTGTAGCAATAATATCAATGCAGTTATTTTGAGTATTAGGAGTAAGCTCTACGCTCACTTTAGATAGCATTAGTGGATGACAAAGCGGGATTAGATCTGAGCATTTTTTTGCAGCTTGAATCCCGGCAACCCTAGCAACAGCAAGGACATCACCTTTTTTATGGGAGCCAGAGACAATCAAATCTAGTGTTTCAGCTTTCATTACTACTCGCGCAGAAGCCTTAGCTTCGCGTACAGTCTCATTTTTATCGGAAACATCTACCATTTGTGCTTCACCATTTGCGTTGATGTGGGTTAATTTACTCATCTTGTTAATTCACTCATTGAGTAGTAGTTGAGTATAGTCCCAGTTTCAAAGGTTGTATTTTCAGGTATCTCAATAATTCCATCAGCCCAAACAACCGAGCTCATAACATCTGAACCTTGTTTTGGGAAGAGATTCGCTAAAGGAGTCTCCGTTGAATGGTCAATACGAACGCGCGCATATTCACGCCTAGGCTTAGCACGTTTGCAGTCAAAGTTTGTTTTCACCTTTAAAATTTTAGATTCATAGTTACTGTTTCCTTGCATTTTTTTTATAAATGGCAATGAAAAAATACAAAAAGTTACGAAGCTTGATACTGGGTTTCCTGGCAGCCCAATAAATGGAGTCTGCTTAACTTTACCATAAGCCAAAGGTTTTCCAGGTTTCATTCGAATTTTCCAAAGATTTAACTCTCCAAGTTTTTCAACAGCAGGTTTAACGTGATCTTCTTCGCCTACTGAGACCCCGCCAGTTGTCATAATTAAATCACACTGACTCTCAAGTGCTTCAAGTGCTTCACAGGTTGCGTCCAACTTGTCCTCTATATTTCCAAGGTTTATCACATCACATCCAACCTGCTTGAGAAGCGCTACAAGAGCGTAACGATTAGAGTTGTAAATTTTTCCAGGTGTCAAAGGGTTTCCAGGCTCAACCAATTCATCACCTGTAAAAAAAACACCTACTTTAATTTTTTTAAAAACGACCAGTTCACCAACACCAACTGAGGCGGCTAAAGAAATATCTTGAGGCTTGATTTGCCTTCCTGAGCTAAGAATAACGTTATCTTTAAGGATGTCGTTCCCAGTGGGGCGAATATTCTCATTTAAATTAATAGCTCTTTTAACCGTTATCTGAGACTTATCCTCAGAGAGAGTGCATTCTTCCTGCATTACAACCGTATTAGCTCCATTTGGAATTGGAGCGCCAGTAAATATTCTGGCAGCGTTGCCTATCTTTAAGTCATTTCCAGTTGAGCCTGCAGCAATTCTATCGACAACGTCAAAGCTTAAGTTTTCTTGTGCTACTTGGTTGTCATTAAGTGCAATAGTGTAGCCATCCATTGCGCTATTATCAAAACCTGGAACGTTTATTGTTGAATGTATATCGCTTGCTAAAATTCTACCGAGTGAGTCATCCAAAGAAACAGCTTCTGTCATTGCTGTAACACTAGCAGAGTCAATTAGAAAGGACAAAGCATCATCTGCACTCATCAGTGAATCACTAAACATTGCTGAGCTTGAGTTAGTGCTTTGACTATTCATTAGGTTCTATGGATTTAATATTCATACGGTATATTATACAATTGTAAGTAAATTTTCTAATTAAAAATAACTTGAAAAAAGCACAAGCATTAAGTGAATAAAATATCAAAAAATGAGATTTCAGCTGTCATCTTAGCTGGGGGTATGGGCTCAAGAATGGGCGGAAAAGATAAGGGGCTCATTGAGTTTCGAAACCTTCCATTAATTTCATATGCAGCCAGTGTTGCTAAGGATAGGGTAAGTCAAATATTTATAAGTGCAAATAGAAGTTTAGAGGATTATTCTAAATATGGAAAAGTAATAGAAGACGACTTAGAAGGCTATCAGGGCCCGCTAGCTGGAATTTCTAAAGCTTTAAAAGTCTGTACTTCTAATTATTTGTTAGTTCTCCCCTGTGACAGTCCAATGATTGATGTGACCTTAATCGATTCTCTTATTGAGAGAATGGAGTCTAGTGAGTGTGATATTTGTGTTGCTCATGACGGGCAAAGAATGCACGCAACCTTTGCGCTTATGAAATCAAATCTTAATGAAAGTCTTGATCAATTTTTAGCAGAAGGGGGTCGGAAAATGGCTCTTTGGTATCGTCAGCAGCAAACTGAAAGAGTTAATGTCTCAAGTCATTTAGAGCTGTTAACTAATTTAAACAGTCCAGAAGACTTTAATATTTAAGATTTCCAGCGTTTTTTTTGCTTTTCATCTTTGGTTCTCGCACCAACCCACTCTTCATTATTTTCTGTTACTTCTTTTTTCCAAAAAGGGGCATCAGTTTTAAGGAAATCCATAATGAAATTACATGAGTCAAAAGCTTCTTGACGATGCTTACTAGTTGTTATAACCAAAACTATTTGATCGTTAACATCAAGAGTTCCAATGCGGTGAATAATCGTGACATTTTCAATATCCCATTTATCTCGCGCCTTTTTAACAATTGACTCTAAAGATTTTTCAGTCATCCCTGGGTAGTGCTCAAGAGTCATAGAGCTAAGCGATTTCGGTTGAAGGTCTCTAACTGTTCCAACAAAACTTACAACAGCGCCAATACTAGAGTTATTGGCCTTAGCAAGCTTAACTTCAGTGGTTAAGTCGAAGTCATCGGGTTGAATGAGAATTTTATCCATTATTTGATTTTATCTTTATTAAGATTATTACTGGAATTAAATATTTAAAAATGACTCAAACTAGTTTTGCTTTGATAATTTTCCTACAAGAGTTATTCCTAGTGCAACTGATGGCCCAATTCCAAGTGCAAACAATGCCGTTCCAAGCCCAACAACCTCACCCAGTAATTTGTCAATGTTATTAAGGAGGCAGAGAGAGCCAACTACTACTACGCTGATTTCAATCGTTGTTCGAATTGAATATATTGGCATATTAGTTATTCTTTGTAAGCCAATCATTAATCCATCCCTCGGTCCGGCGCCTAAGTTTGAAATCAAATAAAACCCACTACCAAGTCCAATAACAAGAATACCAATAATGACCTGTAAAACCTGCATTGGATACGCTTCAGGATATGGCAAGTAATAAACTGAAAACTCAATTGTTAGTGCTATTATGAAGGCATTGAGAATTGTTCCCATCCCAGGTTTTTGTTTAAGCGGAATCCACATGAATAACACAAATATGCTGATAACAAAAGTAGAGAAGCCAATTGACCAATCAGTAAGGTTTGAAATCCCTTGGGCTAATACAGTGTATGGGCCAACACCAGCACCACTGGTTATTAAAAGACTTTCTCCAAGACCAAATAAAAATAATCCAAATACTAAAAATATAAAAGTTAGTGGCTTAGGCTTAAGATTAAACGAGTCTTCAGAGCTCCAAGCAACTTTAGGAATTGTTTTAATAGTAAAGGTCTCAGAAAAAAGTTTCATGGATCATTGAGGCTGTAAAAAATTACAGTAATAATACAGTTGTTTATGCCAACTCTCGTGCTGTGTATTAATTATTATATTTATCTTCTAAGTTTCAAGTTTTAATGATTATCATAGGTTTATTGAAAATGAACTCATAAATTATCAATACTAACCAGTCAACCCTCATGAAAACACTTCTTACTCAATCAGAAATACAAGACTTTAAAGATGATGGTGTTGTGGTTCTTAGGGGCGTTTTTAATGAGTGGATTGATACTTTATCTAAGGGAGCTGACTTTCATATTAAGAATCCAAGCGAAGGTGCATTGGTACATAAAGGAAAAGATTTTCAAGGTAAGTTTTTGGAGGACTTTTGTAATTGGCAGAGGATTCCAGAGTATAAAGACTTTGTATTGAATTCACCCCTTGCTTCAATTGCAGCAGACTTAATGGAGTCAAAATCAGCGCAATTTTTTCATGACCACTTTTTTTATAAAGAGGCGCTCTCAGGAGCCCCTACTCCTTGGCATCAAGACCTTCCTTATTACTGCGTTTCAGGGCATCAAACGGTCAGTTTTTGGCTGCCTCTTGAGTCAAGAAAGAAGAGTGTTTCATTGAGATCACTGGCAGGAAGTCATCATTTAAATAAAGAGATTCGGCCAACAAGCTGGGCGAACAATGAGAGCTTTTATGAAGATAATAACGCTTTTATGGACATGCCAAATACTGATAATGGTGATTTTGAAATCAAGCAATGGGAAACTGAGCCAGGTGATGTTGTTGTATTTAACTTTAAGACAATACACGGTGCAAATGCTAATAAGGTGGATGATGTCAGCCGCACTCTTTCGTTTCGTTTGCTCGGGGATGATGTGGTTTATCGTAATAGACCAGGGCGAACTTCACCTAATTTTCCGGGTATTAACCAGAAAGATGGTGAACGAATAAGGGAGGACTGGTTCCCTGTTATTTGGGGTAATTAAGATTATGGATTTAGCAAATTACTCTTTGGAGATTCTAACTTTTTTATTTTTCGTTGCCATGATTGCAGGATTTCTTGATACCTTGGTTGGGGGAGGCGGTTTGTTAGCAGTGCCTGCATTACTATTAAGTGGGATTCCGCCTATCTACGTCCTGGGAACAAATAAATTTCAAGGTAGTATGGGCACTGGAGTTGCAACACTCCTACTTTTTCGTAAAAAAAAGCTGAATTGGAGTGCTATTAAGTATTTAATGTTAGTGTCTTTTATTGGCTCGGTAATAGGCGGGGTTATAGTTCAGTTTATTGACACCAAGGCGCTCTCTTTTGCAATACCAATAGTGCTGGTATTTATTTCAATTTATTTTATTATCTCACCTAAGCCTAAAAAAACCTCGAAGAGCTCGGCATCCAGCAAAAGTTTTGATAAATATGCTGTTCCAGCAGTTGGTTTTTACGATGGCATGTTTGGACCTGGCGCTGGATCTTTTTTTGTAATGACAGCAGTTATGCTTAAAAAACTTGAAATTATTCAAGCAACAATTCTAGCAAAGCCATTAAATTTTGCATCAAACATTGCCGGATTTATAGTTTTCTTTAGTTTTGGCCATATAGCCTTTTTAATTGGCCTGGTAATGATGGCAGGACAATTAATAGGTGCTTTTTTTGGAACCCATTATTTATTGAAGGCTAACCCACTTGTTATTCGGTTTTTAATTGTCATTATGTCAATTTCAATGCTTGCTCGGTATTTGTATTCTCTTGTTTAGCATTAATGCTGTCAAAAATAAGATTCTCTTAAGCGTATCATTTGCTCAATCTACTGATTAAGGTAATATTTTTCAATATTAAAAATTATGGAATACAGAATAGAAACAGATTTTTTAGGTGAAATGAAAATACCTTTTGATGCTTATTACGGAATCCATACTAAGCGTGCTGTTGAAAATTTTCCTATAGCGGATGTTGCGATTTCAGTTTATCCAAATATAGTTATAGCCTATGCAATGGTCAAGCTTGCTTGCGCTCGAGCAAATAATAAATTGGGCCTATTAGAGGATGAAATTTTTGAGCCTATAGTCAGCGCTTGTGAGAGAATTATTAATGGTGAATTTCATGATCAGTTTATTGTGGAGATAATCCAGGGAGGCGCAGGCACTTCAACAAATATGAATGCAAATGAAGTCATTGCTAATGTTGCACTAGAAATGATAGGGAAAGAGAAGGGTGATTACGAGTCCATCTCCCCGCTTATGCATGTAAATATGTCACAGTCAACGAATGACACTTATCCTACTGCCTTGCTGGTTGGATTTTTAAAAGAATATGATCCTTTATTGGAGGCAATTAAAGCCCTCTCTGATTCTTTTCATGCCAAAGGCATTGAATTTTCTGGGGTCATTAAAATGGGGCGAACACAACTTCAAGATGCTGTGCCAATGAGCCTTGGTCAGGAATTTACTGCTTTTGGTAATACTTTGTTAGATGACATTAAAAGGCTTAATGAAATGTCACAATTATTTTTAGAGGTTAATTTAGGTGCTACCGCTATTGGAACTGGAATTAATAGCCATTTAGATTATCCAAAAATAGCAGTAGAGGCTTTGGCAGAATTATCTGGACTGCCTTTAGTGCTGGCTCCAAACCCAATTGCTGCAACCTCTGATACTAGTGCCTTTGTGTCATTCTCATCTGTTTTAAAGCGAGTAGCTATAAAGCTTTCAAAAATATCTAATGACTTAAGATTGTTATCATCAGGCCCAATTGCTGGGTTTAACGAAATCAATCTTCCCGCCGTGCAAGCTGGATCATCAATTATGCCTGGGAAAGTTAATCCTGTTATTCCTGAGGCTGTTAATCAAACTGCTTTTCAAGTAATTGGAAATGATTTAGTAATTACTTTGGCAGCTGAAGCTGGTCAAATGCAGCTCAATGCTTTTGAGCCTGTTTTAGCCGTAAATATATTACGCTCATTACGCTATATGACAAATGCGATGGTTATGCTAAGGACAAAGTGTGTGGACGGAATTACAGCTAACGTTGAAGTTTGTGCAAGATATGTTGAACAAAGTCCTGGGATAGCAACATTTTTTACGCCTCATTTAGGCTATAAAGAGTCAGCTCGTATTGCCAAAAAAGCTCTAAAAGATGGAATGACTGTTCGAGAAATTATTATTCAAGAGGGGCTTATGACGGAAGAGCAAGTGAATGAAGTTTTGCATGTGGACAATCTTACAAAGCCTAATATTCGTTGAGTTATTGAAGCTTAAGGGACCAAACTTTAAAGACTTTAAGTTAACCAAGTTTAAATGGTGGGTACTGATCTGTTGTTAATAAAAATGCGTAAGCATTTACTCTTAATGACCAGCGCAAGAAGCCTTCAACAAAATCAAATATGCCTCTAGGATATCTTCCTGTGAATAGAATAGCAAACCAAGCAAAAATAGTACAAAAAACAACAGCAATGAACATAAATACTAAAGCGATGAAGTGTGGGATAGCCAGAAACCATTTGACAAGTGGCATCCATCTATTTAGGTCTTTCTTAGTGTCTGGATAAGGTATATCAACTTGTACTGCTTGTTCATCCTCTGTTGAAGGATATTCATCCCTCATTAACAACCCATAGGCAGCAATTCTATAGATAAATTTAGTAATACCGACATTCCAATCAAACCACCACTTTGGGTATTTTTCTCTAAAGAGGATCATCAAAGCTATTGCAATGGAAAATGCTTCAGCAGGAGCTATCAGAGCAAGAGTCAGAATAATTGGTATGATTAATACTAATCTAAAAAGAGCCGTTAATTTATTAGATTTTTCTGAGTATTCAATCTTTAGGTTTACTGGGTATTGCTTCATTTTTAATCCTCTTAGAAAATTATTTACCAATATAAAAAACTTCTTGTATCTCTTTGTTGAATGCTAATGCAATTTTGAACGCCAACTCCAAGGATGGTGTGTATTTGTACTTCTCAATTGCAACAACTGTTTGCCTGGAAATACCAACTAATTCAGCAAGCTGTTCTTGTGTCATCTCGTTATTATTAAATCTGAGTCTTCTTACAGTATTCTCAATATGAATTTTTTTCTTAGCCATTGTAAATAACTATTTATAGAGATATATTTTCAAAAAAGTACTACAGATGCTTGCTAAGAACACTGACAAAGTTATAGCAATTATTCCAAAGTTTATAGGTAGGTTAAACCACCCTAATAGAGCAAGAATAATTAAAAGGGAGATACCAAATATGACATTACTTAACCTCAAAGCATAGAACTCAATCATATTGTCCCTTTCATCTACGACATTTTTTTCATTACTCTTAGTAATGATTGCTGAAACTATGTGGATAACTATGGCAGAAAAGATAGCTGCAAGTATAGATATTCCAATGCCTTGAACAAGCACTTGAGTAATTGAAGCGATACTCATATTAGCGGCTGCATTTAATTTAGAGTACATCCAAGCAATTGCTATTGCTACTGCGATTATTTCGGTTAAAGTATTTCTAATTTTTATATTCATATCTATATTTATAAGTTATTTAATATGTAAATTATAACATACTTAATGTAATGTATAACATACTTTATGTCAATAACATATTACATAATTGGGGATGAGCTTACTTTAATTTATGAGGAATAATAAAATTTGTATGAAAATGCTTCCATTCATAGCGCTCAGGGTAATGACGTCTATAATCTTCAAACTTTGAACTGTCTTTGAGAACTTCATGGTCATCAAAGAATGAGTATATTGAGTTGAGTGTTTCATGAAGAGAGCTTTCATTAATGGCTCTTATTTCAGGATTAATAAGCGATTCAATTTCTTTATTAAATGGAGCTTTTGTAAAGCTACATAACTCTTTATAAATCATAAAACTACCCATAAATTTTGCATCTATTGAGTGCCCTGCAATGTGAGGTGTCGCCCAGTATGCGTTACTTTGCAGTTTATTATTAATATTGGGCTCGTTTTCCCAGCAGTCTATTATATTTTCTTTTGTTTTGGTCATTTCCCATAGGCTTTCATCGATTATGCCTCCTCGAGCTGCATTGATTAATATCGTATCTTCTTTAATGAGGTTAAAGTTTTGACTTCCAAGAAGGTTATGAGTTGGGTGGGCCCCTGAAAATGTTAGAGGCGTATGGAAAGTTACAATATCAGCACTTAGCGCAACATCAAGGTCAACAAACTTATTTTTTCCTTCATTAGCTTCACGGATGGGATCATTAAGAAGAGTCGTAATCCCAAGTTGATTTGCTTTAAAGTCTAGCCTAGAACCAACATTTCCAACACCAATTATTCCAAGCGTTTTGGTTGATAAATCAAAGTTATGATCATTCGCTAGATTGGAAAGAGCACTAATGACATACTCAGTTACTGCATTGGCATTACAGCCCTGGGCAGATACAAATGAAATAGCATTTTCTTTTAAATAATTTTCATCAACATGATCAAGCCCAGCTACTGTCGAACCAACAAACCTGACTTTAGTTCCATCAAGGAGCTGTTTGTTTACTTTGGTTCTTGATCTGACAATAAGTATCTCGCAATCTAATAAACTCTCTCGGGTAATTAGCCTACCTGGAAGGGTGGTAATTTCACCAAAACCAGAGAAGATTTCTTTGTAACCCCATACAGCATCATCAATCATTAGTTTCATTGGGAAATGCTCCAATCAATAGGCTCTTGATCCGTTGACTTAAAGAAACTGTTTGTTTTAGAGAAATGCTTAGAGCCAAAGAAGCCTTTATAAGCTGAAAAGGGAGAAGGGTGAGGGGCGCTAAGTATCAGATGTTTATTGCTGTCAATTAATTCAGATTTCTTATTTGCGTAAGCGCCCCATAAAATAAACACTAAATTATTTTTATGACTACTTAAAATTTGAATAACTTTGTCAGTAAAGTTTTCCCAGCCCTGGTTGGCATGCGAAGCAGGGCTATTTTTCTCGACTGTAAGAACGCTATTAAGAAGAAGAACGCCTTGGTTAGCCCACGAGACTAAATGTCCATGCTCAGGTTTAGAGAAGCTCACATCATCACTTTGAAGCTCCTTAAAGATATTTCTAAGTGACGGCGGAATAACAATACCTTTTGGAACTGAAAAGCTTAAGCCTTCTGCCTGACCTTCTCCATGATAAGGATCTTGTCCTAGTATGATTACTTTGGTTTTTTCAAAGCTTGAATACTCCAGTGCTTTGAACCAAGAGTCTCTGGGCGGGTAGATATTTAAATTCATTTTTGATTGAAGATAAGAATCTAAAGCTATGAAATATTGCTTTTCTTTTTCAGGATTTAAATAATCTGACCAGCCACTTTTAAAATGGGTCATAATGTTTGATGATTAACTAATATGACTCTCTATTATATCAAGGAATAAATATGACAGACTGGCACAGTAGATGGGAGAGCAATAAAATCGGTTGGCACGCAGACCAAGTTAACCAGAATTTGATTGATTATTTTTCAAAGCTCAACTTAGTCGATGGTGATAAGATTTTTGTGCCACTTTGTGGTAAGAGTGTTGACATGTTCTATCTATTAAAAAGAGGTATCAGAGTTGTCGGCGTAGAGATGAGTGAGATTGCTATTGAGCAGTTTTTTAGCGAGAATAAATTAGAATATTCTGTTTCCAAAGTTGATGATTTAATGCTTTATGAGGGTGATGGAATTCAAATATTCTGTGGTGACTTCTTCACGTTAAAAGCAAACCACTTAGTTGACGTTAAAGCAGTTTATGATCGTGCATCACTTATTGCCTTAGATAAGGCGTTAAGACAGAAATATGTTAATCATTTAAATGATATAATATTAAATGATGTCAGGGTGTTATTGTTAACTTTAAACTATCCTCAACATCAATGGGTTGGCCCGCCTTATGCTGTAAGTAAGTTGGAGGTTGACTCACTTTATGGTGGTTCGTTTCAATGTCAAGAACTTCAAAATATTAGTGATATTGAAAATGAGCCAATGTTCCTACTTCAAGGAGTAGATTTTGTTGAAAAAGCAGTGTATTGTCTGCAAAAAGTGAGAATGTAATGGCTAAAAAAATGACGGGCATAGTCGCCCAATTTGGTACAAAAGGTTATGGATTTATTACGGGAGACGATAATGAAAAGTATTTCGTTCACCAGAAAAATGTTTTTAATAAATCACGCTTAAGAAGTGATACGAGAGTTAAATTTAAAGTTGAAAACTCTGATAAAGGTTTAGTTGCTATTGATGTCAAGTTAGAGAAGGTTGCTCAAGAGTCAGAGCCTTTAACTGATAATGATATTAAAGCAATGTTTGGTGTCTTATTGGTTTTTCAGTTGATTATTGCTTACTTTGTTTTTATTGCTTAAATGAAAAAACTGTTTGTCCTAAGTTTGTTAGTTGTAATTTCTGTTTCTGGGTGTTTTTCAACGCCTGCTAGAGAAGTTACTAACATCTGTAATTTGCTTGATGAGAAGGTGAGTTGGTATCGAGCAGCTAAGCTGAGTGAGGAGAAATGGAAAGTGCCGATGCATTTGCAGATGGCAATCATTCATCAAGAGTCTCGTTTTGCTTCAAAAGCGAAACCACCACGAAATAAAATTTTTGGAATCATACCTGGCGCAAGGCCAACAGATTCATTTGGCTATACCCAGGCTAAAAAAGCGACTTGGGACTGGTATCAACTTAAAACTGGCAACAAGACTGCTAAAAGAGATGATTTTGCTGATGCGATTGATTTTGTTGGCTGGTATGCTAATCAGTCTTCATTACGCTCTAAGATAAGTAAAACAGATGCATATCGCCAGTATCTTGCATACCATGAGGGTCATGGCGGCTTTAATAAGAAAAGCTATGAAAGTAAAGCTTGGCTGATTGATATCGCAAAAAAAGTTGAAAGTAAATCTAACACCTACAAGACTCAGCTTTCTCAGTGCAGAGATGAGCTCGATAGTAATAGAATATGGACGCTTTTCTAGATCACATTGCTAATGTGGTTTAATCCGTTAAAATCCCCTCCATTAATTAATCTCATAGAAGAGATTCATCAGACGCACTAAATTGGATAAAAGATAAGTAAAGTTAATTTATTAAATTTGCTGCTGGTTAAGTTTTGCGTATTCCCCAGAGGCTTTAATAAGGTCTTTATGAGAGCCTTGCTCAATAATCTCACCCTCCTTTAAAACGATAATACGATCTGCATTTTGAATTGTACTTAATCGATGAGCAATAATAATTGTGGTTCGTCCTTTCTGCATTTTAGTGATTGCTGACTGAACAAGTTTTTCAGTTGCAGAGTCGAGCGCTGAGGTTGCCTCATCAAGAATTAAAATAGCACTATCTTTTGCAATTGCCCTAGCAATGGAAAGTCTTTGGCGCTGACCGCCTGATAGGGTTACGCCATCTTCACCTATGTCAGAGTCAAATTTATTATCTAGTTTTTCAATGAACTCTATTGAATTGGATACATTCGCTGCATTAATAATTGAATCCATAGGCATCTTATCTTTCTGTCCAAAGGCAATATTACCACTAATAGTGTCATTAAATAGTCGTACATTCTGATCGACAAAAGAAAAATTTGATCTGAAAGATTCTAAATCAAAGCTATTAATATCTTCATTATTTATAGCAATTTTGCCTTTGGTTGGGCTATAAAAGCGAGTTAATAGATTAACCAAAGTTGTCTTTCCACTTCCTGTGGAGCCAACGAGTGCAACTGTCTCACCTTGCTTAATACTTAGAGTAATATTTTTTAATGAGGGTTTATTGTTGTCATAAGAGAAACTTACATTGTCAAAATAAATATCTCCAGTTACTTGATCCATTTTTTTACTACCAAAATTAGACTCAGCTTTTTCATCAATTAAATTAAAAACACTGACTCCAGCTATCATTGCTTGTTGTAAAGGTTTGTTAATATTGATAAGAGTCTTGGCAGGTTTAATTAGCATACCCATTGCAGTAAAGTAAGCTAAAAAATCACCTGCACTCATGATTAGGTAAGTGGATGATAAATAAACAACACAGCCTAAAGCTAGTCCAATTAAAGCGTTTACTATCGAAGTATTAAGACCGCTTGCCATATCAACTTTAAATCTTTGCTGGCGAATCGTATTAATAATATTAAAAAAATTGTTTTGCTCACTTGCTTGAGCGTTATATATTTTGATTAGATCATTTCCTGAGATATTTTCATCAAGAAGATGTGTCATTTTCCCCATTGATTCTTGAACTTTTTTTGAACCTTTTCTGATTCTAGCGGTAGATAGCTTTACTGCAAAATATACAAGCGGAAGAAGGATTAAAAGAATAAGGCTTAGTAGAGAATTTTTATAGAATAGATAAGCTGTTAATATTACAACAGTAAATGAAGATTTTATAAATTCTAGCCAAATAGTTGATGCTGCAGCAGAGATTTGCTCAACATCAAAGGTTAACTTAGAAAGTGTCTCTCCAGTTGTATTGTTATCAAAGTAAGTCTTTGGAAGTTTAAGAAGTTTTTCAAACATATTAACTCTCAGGTCTAATATTACTTTGTTAGAAATCCAAGAGCTTGCGCTAATTGATATCAAGGCGAATATAGAGCTGATTGCTATAACAGTGAATAGAATTAATGAGTATGAAAATGCAGCATCGCCAGAACGATTAGAAGAGAATAATGTATCAACTATTTGGCCCGTAATCTCAGGTATTGAAGTCTCCAATACCGTAGCAAAAACCATCATTATTGAAGTAAAGGCAAGTTTTCCAATATGATCTTTTAAGTATGGAAAGAGTCTCTTTACGAATTGTCTATAACCCATCATGATTTGTTTGTTTTGATGTGCCCATATTCTACCTAATTTTGTGTATCATAACTATTTCAAACTTTGTTA
>OJBV01000011.1_pt1 | contig 41335 bp, 41 predicted proteins | sample 1590821 | NCBI WGS metagenome assembly OJBV01 (sample SAMN05416694, study PRJEB24817) | seawater metagenome | isolation source: Sea water | place: Canada:Atlantic | collected 2013-07
CCTCTCTATTCGTCGGCAGCGTCAGATGTGTATAAGAGACAGAGATACATAGCCCATAAATCACTTGAACTAACAGTCAAAATATCACCAAACAAAAAAGCATGTATATCTATTTTAATTTTATTCAAAGAAAACATCTCTCAAATAATTCCGATTTAAGACACGTTCGTATACGAACAACTTTAATATAACATAATACTTTTCAATAATCAAGTGATCATTTTTTTTAATATATGAAATTAAATTAAGTCAGATTTAAGATATGTTCGTATACGAACTACTTTAATACAACATAATACTTTTCAATAAACAAGAAACGGTTGTTTTAAGAGTTTAGAAGATATGATAATTGGTGGAGATGGGAGGGGGATTGAACTCTCTACTCAAAATAAACTCTTATTTTCTTCAAGAACGAAGCGCTTAAAAGTCTCTCCACGCTCATTAAAATTGTTAAACATATCAAAGCTTGCACACCCCGGTGAAAGTAATACTGCGCCACCTTCTGCCATTGAAGTTGCCATTGATGCCGCCTTTTTCATTGATTTAACAACTTCCACATGAGGGGCAGTAATTTGCTTTGAAAAATCACTACTGCACTCTCCAATTAAAACAACTGCATTAACTTTTTCATTTATTAATTTGAAAAACTCTGAGTAGTCTTCTTTTTTGGATATTCCACCAGCAATTAATATTAAGTTATTGTATTTTTCAAAAAGAGCATTAACGGCAGTTATGGAAGAAATTGCGTTGGTTGATTTTGAATCGTTGTAGTAATCTATATCGTTTATCGTTGAAACAAATTCCAATCTATGCTCTAAGCCTTTGAAGTCAATTGCAGCCTGAACCATTACTTTTAAGGTTAATCCAAAACGATGGCCTAACGTTAAGGCAGCTAATAGATTTTCTATATTATGTCTTCCAACAACCTTCAATTCATCACTTGTTAGTAGGAATTTGCCTTTGTGTAGAACTTCATACAAGTCACCAATTCGATTTGCACTGAAATCACACCTATCATCAACAGACTCTACCGCATAGAAGTTGTGGCCGCTCAAATCACACAGCAAATCATCGTTGAGATTTATAACTTGAAATTTGCAATAGCTATAAATCGATAATTTAGAGGAAATATAATCACTAAAGTTAGAGTACCTATCAAGGTGATCAGGAGTTATATTCGTAATTACGCCAGTTAATAAAGAAAGCTTATTTGTATAATCTAATTGATAACTTGAAAGCTCAACAACATAGAGTTCAGCTTCATCACTTAAACTGTCCATTACAGGCTTGCCAATATTGCCACAAATAACAGCATTTTTCCCATCAGCAATTGCCATCTCACCTAATAATTGAGTTACGGTTGATTTTCCATTTGAGCCCGTAATACCAATAATTGGTGCCTTTGCATAACGTCCAAATAACTCAATATCACTAATAATAGGAACACTTTGTTGCCGAGACCAGTCAACAATTGACTCAGCTTCTGAGATTCCAGGACTAATTATTATTTCTGTAACGCCTTCTAAAAGTGACTTACTCCATTCACCAAAGTGGCTATCTGAAAGAACACTCTCCTTCTCTGCTATGTCAAGCATAGGTGGCTCTTGACGAGAATCTGCAATGCGAAATGAGATATCTTTTTTAAAGAAAAAACGGGCTACAGAAAGTCCTGTAATACCTAACCCTAAAATAAGTTTCATTAAAACCTTGTGTTTTCGACCAAAATTGACTATATTTTACACTTTTACTTCACTATTTTATTATGCCTACAAATGTTCAAACAACTTCAAGCGCGATTGTAATAAATCGTACGTTAAGAAACACTTATCAGCTTTTGTCTGCTACGCTTCTTTTTAGCGGTTTAATGGCTTACTTATCAATGTACCTTAGACTGCCTTACTTCGGACTTTTAATAACGCTTGGTGGCTATTTTGGTCTCTTATTTTTGGTAGCAAAGCTTAGAAATTCGGCTTTTGGAATCCTAGCGGTATTTGCATTAACTGGCTTCATGGGTTTAACCCTTGGGCCAATTGTTGGCGCATACACAACTGCCTTCTCAAATGGGGCCGAGCTTGTTGGAATGGCAATGACAGGAACTGCGGTTATCTTTTTATCGCTTTCTTTCTATGCCATTACATCTCAAAAAGACTTTAGCTTTATGTCCGGCTTCCTAACTGCTGGAATAGTAGTTGCATTTTTAGCTGGTATAGCGGCGTACTTTTTCCAAATGCCTGCTTTATCTCTTGCAGTTTCATCTGCATTCATTTTACTAATGAGTGGTCTTATTTTGTATGAAACAAGTAATATAATTCATGGCGGAGAAACCAATTACATCATGGCAACGGTTACTCTATACATTTCTATTTACAACCTATTCTTAAGCCTTCTTCACCTATTAGGTGTGTTTTCTGGCGATGACTAGTGATAGATAGCGATGGATATCGCGCAAATGTTGGCATTGTAATTACTAATGAAAAAAGGCAAATACTTCTAGCAAAGCGCTTTAAACAAGATGCATGGCAACTTCCTCAGGGTGGAATTGATACCGATGAAACTGAGCTAGATGCTCTCTATAGAGAGCTTGAGGAAGAGGTTGGTCTTAATCCAGGCCATGTAACTCTTTTAGCTAAAACTCCTAAATGGCTTCGTTATGATCTGCCTACAGAGCACATTAGGCGTCGCCAAAAACCAACCTGCATTGGTCAGAAACAGGTTTGGTTCCTATTAAAGCTTAAATCTGGTGATGACAATATCACTCTTGATTCACACCATGATATTGAGTTTGATGACTGGAAGTGGGTTGACTACTGGAAACCAGTTGATGAAGTGATTGACTTTAAAAGAGCGGTCTATGAAGATATGTTAAAAGCACTTGCACCAATCCTTTTTGAAAATGAACATAGCATTCCAACAAAACTTTCTCGGCCTCTGCAGTTTACTGCCATCAAGCTTTATTAAGGTAGGTTTTTCTTTATAATCTCGACCGGTGTCATTATGTGTGCCTCTATAAGCTTTTGAGCAGGTATGGAATCTCTTTCAAGCACCAATACCATAAGCGCAACATGCTCGTTCTGATTTGCTTGCAGCCTTTCATAGTTAGTAACGTTTTCTTGAAGCCAAAGATTTCGGTATCGGGTAGATTTTTCATAAAGTGATTGCCTTATCTGAAAAAGTCTTGGGGAATTACAACCAGAAACTAATGCTTCATGAAATGAAAAATGTCGATTTTGCCATTCATCCATATCAATATTTTCAGATTTACTATATTTAGCTAATAAATGAGAAGCTGCAATTATTTTTGACTCCCAAAAATCACCACCTTTTTTTATAGCCATATCAAGACATAAGCCCTCTATTTTTGATCTTGCCTGATAAATGTCAGTTAAATCATCAATAGATATATTACTAACATAAAAGCCTTTTTGGTTTTCAGACACAACTAAATCCTTGGCAATTAGTTGTGATAGTGCTTCTCTTATTGGACTTGTTCCAACTTTATAGCGATCTTTTAAAGTTTTAATTTGTAATTTTTCCCCAGGTGGGAACACGCCCTGAATAATATCACTAGTTAATGCATCAAGAATTTTAGAAGCTGTATTTTGCTTAGAAGTATCCATTCACTATTTTTTTATGTAATTTAAAGTTAGATAATTTACAATTTAACTACAGTATAGCTTGAATTATTTAAAAATGTAGTTATAATTTAATAATGTCGACATTATTGAAAAATACTTAATATATTACTATGAACTCAAAAAATACTTTAAATGTTGGTTTTGAATTGAGCCAACACAAAAATAACTCAAGAGTTCAGGTCCTTAAGCTGTCAAAAAATACTGTAGAAAAATTTTCTAAGAAAATAGTTGATCATAATGTTCAATCAATTGAATATAAACCGTTTTTAAGGTTTTATCTTGCTGATTGTCTAAACAAGCTAACCGATGATACTTTAGGTAAATTTCTATTAAAAACTCTTAAGAATCGATCAACAGGGGCAATATTACTGGAATGTGAGCTATTAAATAACTCAACGCTTAACGGAATAGAGTTTATAGATTTTAATGTTCTACTTTCTACGGCAATTTCTCATCTTATCGGCATTCCAAATCTTGATTCAATGTCTGGCAAGTTTTATGCCAGATTTAGTGTTAAAAATGAAGATAATAGTGACAGCTATCTCCGTCAAGCTCATCGCAGAATGGAACTCCACAATGATGGGACTTATGTTGAAGAGACTACTGACTGGGTAATCATGCAAAAAATACTTGAAGTTGATGTCGAAGGTGGTGATTCACTTCTACTTCATGTTGATGACTGGAAGGATTTGGACAAATTTTATCATCATCCATTAGCAAAAGAAAATCTTCAATGGGGGTCGCCCTCTAGTAAAAATATTACTTATAAAACGTCTCATCCAATTTTTTTAGAGGAGATGAGTGATGGAAAGCCAATTATGTCTTTTATTGATCAATTCGTTGAACCTTTGAATATTGAGCAAGGGCTTTATTTGTATGAAATGGGAGAGTCACTTGAAAAAGAGACGAATACTTCAAATATAAAATTACCCGAAGGCAGTATGCTTATTATTAATAATTATTGCTGGCTTCATGGAAGAGACAAATTTATAGCCAAAAAAAACCTTCATAGAGAACTTCTTCGTCAAAGAGGTGTTTTTGCTGAAAATACTGGCGATAATGATAAATAATTTATTCCATATACACTTGTAAAAATGAAGACGGATCTAATGTTCGACTATGTAGTTTTAGGAGGAGGTATTGTTGGCGTATCGACGGCACTTTCGCTTATTACAAAACACCCTGATAAACGCATCCTGCTTGTTGAAAAAGAGGAATCTTTCGCTCAACACCAAACGGGTCACAATAGTGGCGTCATTCATGCTGGTGTTTACTATGAACCTGGCAGCTTAAAGGCAAAATTTTGCAGAGAAGGATTAACAGAAACAATCAAATTCTGCTTGCTTCATAAAATCCCATATCAGCAGTGTGGTAAGCTATTAGTAGCAACTAATGACACAGAATTGAAGCGGATGAAAGAGCTTTATGAGCGGTGCAAATCGAATGATATTGAAGTTGAAATTTTAAACGAAAAAACATTAAATGAAATTGAACCAAACATCTCTGGTATTGGTGCGCTTTTAGTCAAGTCAACTGGAATCGTTAACTATAAATTAATTACAAAGAAAATGTCAGAGCAATTTGAGTCATTAGGTGGCATGTTTCTTCTTAACACTAAAATAATTAATCTTAAAGAAGACGAAGATAAAATTCAAATAATAACTTCGAATGAAACATTCAGCTCAAGATATCTTGTTTGCTGCGCTGGGCTAATGGCTGATCGAATAGCAAAACTACTTAAAATTAAAATTAACTTTCAAATTGTTCCATTTAGAGGAGAATACTTCAAGCTTCCTGAAAAACATAACAATCTCGTTAAGCATTTGATCTACCCAATACCTGATCCAACTCTCCCCTTCCTAGGAGTTCACTTAACCAAAATGATTGATGGAAGCATAACAGTTGGGCCAAATGCGGTTCTTGGATTTAAGCGTGAGGGTTATAGTCAGTTTAATTTCAGCCTAAAGGACACCCTTCAGTTATTATCATTCAAAGGGTTTCATAAAGTACTTATGAGAAACTTTAAATCGGGCTTATATGAAATGAAAAATTCAATCTTTAAGAGAGGTTATTTAAAGGAGGTGCAAAAATATAGCCCCTTAGTAAAACTTAGCGATCTCCAGCCATACCCTGCAGGAATTAGAGCACAAGCAGTTTTGGATGATGGCACACTTGTGCATGACTTTTTATTTGCTGAGAGCAGGCGATCAATCCATGTATGTAATGCACCATCTCCTGCAGCAACTTCAGCTATACCAATTGGAAAATATATTACGGATAAAGCGACTGAGGCTTATAACAAACTAACTTAATTTAAAAAACTGCCTTATAGTCTCAGCAAACTGAGCTGATTGAACGCTTTCTGGCTTCGCTTTAAGCTTAATTAAAGCAGGGTCTACAAATTCTTTTGGAATTGTAATATCCCTTCTAGCCGACAGAAGATCTTTTATAAAATTAACCAAAAACTCTGGATGCGCTTGCATTGTAAGAACTTTATCTTTGATATAAAAACCAGCATTTTCACAAAATTCAGATTTTGCATAAACAGTTGCCCCCTCTGGCAATCGAAGAACTTGATCTTGATGACAAATATTTAAGGTTACCTCTTCCAACAAGTTACTCATGTAACCTGTTTTATTGTTAATTTGGTAAGTATGAAGCCCCAAGCCCCATCCTTTTATTGACTTTTCAACATGGCCTCCAAGCGCTTGGGCAATTAGCTGGTGACCAAAACATACTCCAAAGATTGGTAGGCTGTCCTTATAGATATTTTTAATCAGATCACTGACTACTGGTATCCAAGAGTGATCTTCATAAACGCCATGCGGAGAGCCAGTAACAATCCATCCATCACACTCAAGGTGATCTTTTGGAAATACTGAATCAAGAATATTAAATGTTTTAAACTCAAACACCTTCTCTTCAGAATTAATAAGCGCAATAAGCATTTCTGCATAAGTACCATATTCGTCAACCAAGTCTTCTGAAGCCCTTCCAACTAATAATATTCCAATTTTCATCATATTCTTAAGAAATTAAATTTTTACTTGTTTCATTTTTTGTTTTGCCCTAATAACTAGATAATCATGCGCAATAGTCGCTGCAATAATTGCTGTAATTTCAGCATGATCATAAACTGGAGCCACTTCAACAACATCTGCACCAATAAAATTTAAATTTTCTAAGCCCCTAATAATTCCTAAGGCCTGGGCAGAAGTTAAACCTCCCGAGACTGGTGTTCCAGTTCCAGGTGCATAGGCTGGGTCAAGACCATCAATATCAAACGTAAGGTATGCAGGGCGATCTTTAACGACTTCAATTATTTTTTTAATTACTTTATTTACGCCATTCTCATGAACCCACGGCGCATCAAGAATAGTCACCCCCTTGGTATTGCTATTATGAGTTCTTATTCCAACTTGTATGGAGTGCTCGGTATCAATTAAATTCTCTTTGATGGCTCTTGAAAACATCGTGCCATGGTCAAGCCTTCCATCTTCATCGGGCCAAGAATCTGTATGCGCATCAAAATGAACAAGCGCAATTGGTCCATGCTTTGCAGCGTGTGCCCTTAAAAGTGGATAGGTTACAAAATGATCACCCCCAAAAGTGAGCATCTCTGCCCCAGAGTCTAATATAGTTTTAGCATGGGCTTCGATTTGAGCAACCACATTTCCATGAAAACCATAATCCAATTCGCAGTCTCCATAATCCGTTACCGCTAATGTTTTGAAGGGGTCTATTCCATCTGGAAATGCTAATAATTCTGCAAGCTGAACTGAGGCTTCTCTTATTGCTTTAGGGCCAAATCTTGCGCCAGGTCGAAAGCTCGTTGCAGCATCAAATGGAATCCCACTTACAGCAATATCAACGCCCTTTAGATTCTTTGTATACTTGCGCCTTAAAAAACTAAGAGCGCCGCCATAGGTCATTTCATTGTCTCTGCCATAGAGAGTTTTTTTAGTGAAAGCTTGATCAGTCTTTATTTCTTCAAAGTCATCAGTACTCATTAATTTTTCCTATATGTTGAAAAACTAGCTTCATATTATAATCGGTCCATTAGCGAATAATATAGCATGCCGAGTTTCATACTTGGATTCCTAAGAAACCTTCCACCAGGAAAACTTTGCCTTGGAATCTTTGCCATAATATCAAAAGTCTCCCCATTTCCAGTAATTTTCTCAGAAACTAATTTTCCAGAGTAGCTAGCAAGAGCAACACCTTGACCAGAATAGCCTTGAGCAGATATAACTTTTTCATTATGGAGAGTTGTAAAGAATGGCAGGCGATTCATTGTTATCGCAAGCTTTCCTCCCCAAGCATAATCGATTTTTACGCCCTTTAAAAATGGATAAATTTTCTCTAAAGGCTTAGTAACTATGGGAATAATATTATTTGAAAGTTCTTGAGAATAATTCTCGCCACCGCCAAAAAGTAAGCGCTTATCAGCACTCATTCTAAAATAGTTGATTACAAATCTTGAGTCAGCAAAGGCAATGTCTTTTGGGTTTATCTTTTGAACCGTTTCATCGTCAAGCGGCTTAGTTGCAACAATATAGTTATTCATTGGCAGTATTTTTGATGTTAAGCTTTTTTCAAAATTACCAAGGTAACCATTACAAGCCAGAACAACTCGATCTGCTTTGATGGAGCCATCTTTAATGATTACCTTAACATGGTCATCATTAACTTTATAACTTAATGCAGGAGTATTTTCAAAGATCTTTGCACCTGCAGAGATAGCAGCTTTTGCAATCCCAAGAGCATAATTAAGTGGATGACAGTGAGCCTCACCTTCATCATAACTACCCCCATAATATGTATTTGAGCCAGTCACATCTCTCATTTCATTATCATCCAAATACTCAATGTCATGATAATCATAGTTTTCATTCATATGATCTACATATTGTTTTGACTCTTCGCAATATTTTTGCTTATGATTGGGGTGGGCAATACCTTTTTTATAGTCACACTGAATTTGATATTGATCAATTAGATGTTTAGCGTGATATTTTGATTTCTCGCCAATCTCCCATAAAACTTTAGCATAATCAACTCCTAACGTTTTTTCTAGATAGAACTGATCTCTTCTCATGCCGCCAGACACTTGACCTCCGTTAGCACCAGAGGCTCCAGATGCCAGCTTGTTGGATTCAAGCAGGAGAACATTTACTCCTTCTTTTGCCAAATAAAGAGCGGTCGATAGACCCGTGTAGCCTCCACCAATTATGCAAACGTCAGCATGCACGTCGCCAGTAAGCTTAGGTTGATCAATCTCAATATTTCGAGATGCTAGGTAATAAGATTGCACGCAAAGATAGTATTTACTTAATTGATTTGGCAGTCAAATCAAGACACTTCCAAACCTTTTCAATTATCTCGTCAATATGCTCATTAGTACAAATTAAAGGAGGAGAAATAACCATCTTATTTTTAATTGCCCTCATTACTATGCCATTCTCATAACAAAAATCCCGACATTTTCCAACAATCTCTCCACTATTATCAAATCGCTTGCAATTTTCTTTATCTTCAACAATTTCTATTGCTGCAAGCATTCCAAGTTGTCTAGCTTCACCCACCAAGGAATGATTCTCTAAATCCTTCCACTTACTTCCCAAGTATGGGGCGGTATTATTTTTGACTTGGTGAATTATATTAGTGCTCTCCATTAACTCAAGGTTAGCTATAGCTGCTGCCATACAGGCTGGATGTCCTGAATAAGTATATCCATGATTAAACTCTTCCTTAGCTGAGGCTAATACATCCACAATATCATCATGAACAATAACACCTCCAACTGGCAGATAACCCGAAGTTACTCCCTTTGCAAATGCCATTAAATCTGGCTTAAAGTTAAAGTGTCCAGAACCAAACCATTCCCCAGTCCTTCCAAAGCCACATATTACTTCATCTGCAACTAAAAGGATATTTCTCTCTTTACAAATTCTACTAATCTCTGGCCAATAAGTTTTTGGAGGAATAATAACTCCACCTGCACCCTGAATCGGTTCCGCAATAAATGCAGCAACGCGATCTTCACCAAGCTCGTCAATCTTTTTAGCAAGGCTTTGAGCCATCTTAATTCCAAATTCATCCTCATCAATTTTTCCACCTGCCTCAACACAAGCATCATAATAGTAGGGTTGTTCTACATGTTCAATATCAGCAATTGGTAAGCCACCTTGAGCATGCATGGCGCTCATTCCACCTAAACTAGCACCTGCCATAGTAGAGCCATGGTAAGCATTTTTGCGACTAATAATGACAGACTTAGAGGGCTTGCCTTTTGCATTCCAATAGTGTCTTGTTAATCTCACAACAGTATCATTTGCTTCAGATCCAGAACCACAAAAATAAACTTTATTCATCCCTTCTGGAGTTTTATCCGCAATCATTTCAGATAACTTAATTGCAGAAGGATGACTAGACCCAAAGAAATTATTATAGTAAACAAGTTCTTTCATTTGCTCATTCACAGCCTTAATAATTGATTGTTGACCATAGCCCATATTAACGCACCATAGGCCAGACATACTATCTAAAATCTTCTTACCATCATTGTCATAGATATAAACTCCATCTGCTCGGCTGATGATATGAGTTTCCTCAGGCTTATTGATGTAACTTAAATCACTAAAGGATTGAATTAAATGCTTGGCATTTTTTTGTTGGAGAGCTGATGTGCTTATAGTCATGGGAATTCCTCAATTAAATTATCAACTTAAAATCGCAAGAAATTGAAATTATCTTGCAACACAATTTTAAATGTTATAGTGTAATACTTTTTTGAATCATGAGTAAAAAATAATTTACGATTGTTCAAAAGTAACAAAAATAATTAAATAGCAAACTTTTAAATACATGACTAATATCGCTGAAGAATTTTTAAAGAATAATCCAGATTTAGAAAAAATTGAATTTATATATGTTGACTTTAATGGTATCCCAAGAGGCAAATATGCCGCACCAAAAACGCTAGTTAAAGCTTTTGATGGTGGCCTTAAAATGCCTATATCAAGCTATGTACTTGATGTTTGGGGTGATAACCCTAAGGGAACTGGACTGGTGATGTCAGGTGACGGTGATGCAATATGTAGGCCCGTTATAAGCTCACTAGCAGTCACGCCATGGAGCACTCGCAAGACAGCCCAGTGCCTTGTTAGTATGGAAAATGGTGATGGAGAGGCAATTTATGCAGACCCAAGACAAATCCTATCTTCAGTTCTTGAGCGTTTTCAAAAGCTTAATTTAAAGCCAGTTATCGCACCTGAAATGGAATTTTATCTTGTTGATAAACAATTGCAAAAAAATGGCCATCCACAAATGCCAATCATTCCAGGCACTAACAGAAGATATGAAGATGTTCAGCTTCTCAACTTGAATGAGATGGATGACTTTGAAAGCTTCTTTGCCCTAGTAGAAAAAAGTGCTCACTCTTTAGGGATTCCTGCTGAGACTGCCATCAAGGAGTGTGCACCTGGACAATTTGAAATTAATTTACTACATCATAATGACGCCCTCTTGATGGCTGATCAGGCCTTTTTAATGAAACGCTTAATTAAAAACTGCGCTAGACAATTTAATATGAACGCAACCTTTATGGCCAAACCTTTTTCAGATCAAGCTGGCAACGGTATGCACGCGCACCTTAGCATTATTGATAAAGATGGTAACAATGTTTTTACAGTCGACAAAGATAAACAGCCTCAAGGTATTTTTGCTAACTCTATTGCGGGCCTTTTAAAGAATGCCCCTGATTTTCTTTCTTTTTATGCGTCCCACTCAAATTCATATCGACGTTTAGTTCATAATGCAGATCACGCTCCAACAACATTAAGCTGGGGTAATGAAAATAGGACCGCACTAGTAAGATTACCGGAGGCATCCTCAAAAGCAACGCGTTTAGAGTTTAGACTTCCAAGTGCAGACTCGAATCCTTACTTAGTATTTGCATCCATTCTTTCAAGTGTTTTGTCAGGAATAACAAATAAATATCCACTTGATAAAGAAACCATTGGAAATGCTCATGCGCAGCATGAAGCTGCATTAGGAATAACCTGGAGAGAGGCCGTTGATAAAACAAGTGAATCCCCAGTAGTTAAAGAATTTTTTGGTGAAAAGTTTCAAAAATCCTATCAATGCGTCAAAGAATCTGAGATAAAAAGATTTGAAAGTACAATTACTGACTTTGAATATAACTCATATTTAAGGCATCTTTAATATATGATTGAATTGTAATTTCAAAAAAAAGGTGCATATTAAAGAATAAACTTTAATATAATCCAGTTAGTAAAAATAAAAATAAAAGGAGAGTAATAATGAAAAATAAATTAAATAATCTACTTATTGCTGGAGCGTTAACATTTACCGCTCAAGCTGTAATTGCAGAAGAAGTAGTTAATGTTCTAAACTGGTCTGATTATATTGATGAGCAGGTTAATACAGACTTTACAGCTGCAACAGGTATTAAGGTTGTCTATGATGTGTTCGATTCTAATGAAGTCCTCGAAGCAAAGCTTCTTGCAGGAAGCTCTGGATATGACGTTGTCGTTCCTTCTAGTAGTTTCTTAGCGCGTCAAATTGAAGCGGGTGTCTTCCAAAAATTGGATAAATCAAAATTATCAAATATTGGAAACATGTGGAGCGATATTGAAGAGCAGGTAGCACAATTTGGTCCACTAAATGACTACTCTGTTAACTACATGTGGGGAACAACAGGTATTGGCTACAACGATGGTTTAATTAGTGAAAGGATGGAGAATGCTCCTACAACCTCTCTTGCTATGGTCTTTGATCCAGATGTCGTTTCAAAATTCGCTGATTGTGGCGTTCATCTTCTAAATGCGCCAACTGAAATAATTCCTGCAGCACTTGCTTATCTTGGTGAAGATCCAAGAAGTACTGATTCGGATGTTATAGCTAAAGCAGAAGCTGTCTTGACCAAGGTTCGTCCGTACATTCAAAAATTTCACTCTTCTCAGTACATTGATGCTCTTGCAAATGGAGATATATGTCTAGTTGTTGGCTGGTCAGGTGATATATTTATGGCTCAATATGCAGCCTGGGATGCGGAGAATGGCGTAGAAATCGTTTATTCGATTCCTGATGAAGGCGCTCTAATGTGGTTTGATCAATTGGCAATTCCAGACGACGCTCCTAATGCTGATAATGCGCATAAGTATATTAACTGGATAATGGATCCTGAGCAAATTGCAACAGCAACAAACTATGTTTGGTATGCGAATGGTAATCTAGCCTCTCAACCTCTCCTAGAGGAAGACCTTCTAAATGATCCAGCGGTTTATCCAACACCTGAGGTTATGGAAGGTTTATACATTAGCCCAACATACGATTCTAAATCTCAAAGAGTAGTAACACGTACCTGGACTAAAGTCACAACAGGTCAGTAACTTTAAACTACTATTACCTTCATGATGCTTTGCATCATGAAGGGTTTTTAATAATCATAATTCTATGTCTGAAAATATTAAAGTCAGCCCTTGGCTCGATTCAAGTCAGAAGCCGTATATCCAAATTCAAAATGTCACTAAGCGGTTTGGCGAATTTACAGCAATCGATAATTTAACTCTAGATATCTACAAAAATGAATTTTTCTCCTTACTGGGTCCTTCTGGTTGTGGAAAAACAACGCTCCTTCGAATGCTTGCAGGCTTTGAAAAAATCACTGATGGCAAGATTCTTGTGGATGGAGAAGATATATCTGAAATACCTCCTCACCTAAGACCAATTAACATGATGTTCCAGTCCTACGCGCTTTTTCCTCATATGACTGTTGAAAAAAATATTGCCTTTGGATTAAAGCAAGACAATCTTCCTACTAACGAAATTAATCAAAGAGTAGAAGAAATGCTCGAGCTTGTTGAGCTTACTGACTTTGCTAATCGCAAACCTAATCAGCTCTCTGGAGGTCAAAGTCAAAGGGTTGCTCTTGCAAGAAGCTTAGCCAAGCGTCCAAAATTATTACTCCTTGATGAGCCTTTAGGGGCACTCGATAAAAGATTGAGAGAACAAACTCAGTTTGAACTAATGGATATTCAGGAAAAACTAGAGGTCACTTTTGTTATTGTTACCCATGACCAGGAAGAGGCGATGACTGTTTCTAGTAGGATCGGCGTCATGGATTCTGGAAATTTAGTTCAAGTTGCAACACCCACAGAAATCTATGAGGCACCAATCAACAAGGATGTTGCTGACTTTATAGGTGACGTTAATATATTAAAAGGAATCTATAAAGGACAAAATGAAGTTGGCACTCAGTTGTTTTCTGAAGACTCAAATTCAATTGTGTTTGCAACACAAGAAGTTGGCGCCTCAGTTGAAGATGAAATGTGGTTTGCAATAAGGCCAGAAAAACTTGAAATATCTAAAGTTGCGCCATCTCATGATCACAATATATTAAAAGGAACGATTGAAGATATTGCCTATGGAGGAAGCTTTTCCACTTACCATGTCAAACTAGATAATGGAAGAATCTTAAAAGCAATACGTGCAAATCGTGAAAGAACTAAAGAGCACCATTTAACATGGGATGATGAAGTTTACCTTCAATGGGCTCCGCACTCTGCTGTGGTTCTTCTTTCTTAGCTTCCTGTGAAGCTTATGCAAACAAATCCAAACTTTTTTAAAAGTATCTTTAATGGAAGAAATGCTGTCATTGCAATTCCATATATTTGGCTGCTTTTGCTTTTTTTACTGCCTTTTATCTATGTTTTAAAAATAAGTTTTGCAGAAACAATTTATGCAAGGCCGCCATACTCCTCGCTTCTAATTTGGGGAGATTCATGGCTACCTTCAATTAAAGCAAGCTTTGATAACTATTTATTTCTTTTTAGTGACTCTTTGTATATTAAAGCCTATCTTTCAAGCTTAAAAATTGCTTTTATCTCAACAATACTAACTCTAATAATAGGATACTCAATAGCTTACAGCGTCGCAAGAGCTCCCACTCGATGGAGGGGAATATTGCTAATGCTTGTTATTCTTCCTTTTTGGACTTCTTTCTTAATAAGAGTTTATGCGTGGATTGGAATACTAAAGACGGAGGGCTTACTAAACTTAGCTTTAATGTCCATTGGAATTATTGAAAAGCCACTCATGATAATGAATACTGATCTTGCAGTCTATATTGGCATTGTTTACTCTTATCTGCCTTTTATGATTCTTCCTTTGTATGCAAATCTTGAAAAAATGGATATGAGTTTATTAGAAGCTGCGGCTGATCTCGGGTGCAGACCCTTTAAAACCTTCTGGACAGTAACTGTTCCACTTTCTCTATCTGGAATTATCGCTGGTTGCTTCTTGGTTTTTATACCAGTTATGGGTGAGTTTGTAATCCCAGATTTACTTGGCGGCTCTGAAACGCTAATGATTGGAAAGGTTCTTTGGACAGAGTTTTTCTATAACCGAGACTGGCCAGTGGCCTCAGCAGTCGCAATCCTTCTACTTGCAATTCTCGTTGTCCCAATAATGCTTTACCAAAGATCACAAGAGAAGGCAATCTCATGAAAAAGTTTGGTAGCTTCAATATTTTCTCACTGATTGTTGGATTTTCATTTTTATATATACCAATAATATTATTAATTTTATTTAGCTTTAATGAATCAAGATTAGTTACAGTTTGGGGTGGTTTCTCAACTAAGTGGTATGGTGAGCTATTGCAAAACCAGGGTATAAAAGATGCCGCCTGGGTAACAATAAAGGTTGCCTTTGTTTCTTCAACTATTGCAACAATTTTAGGAACTATTGCTGGCCTAGTAATGACTCGTTTTGGTAATTTTAAAGGCAGGACTCTTTTTTCAGGGATGATCTATGCACCAATGGTTATGCCAGAAGTAATCATTGGGCTATCAACTTTACTTATGTTTGTAGCGCTTGCAATTGATCGAGGTATTTTTACTGTGACTCTGGCTCATATAACATTTTCAATGTGCTATGTTGCAGTTGTTGTGCAGTCAAGAATGTCAAGCTATGATGATAGTCTTACGGAGGCGGCGCTGGACTTAGGGTGCACCCCATTTAGAACGTTTATCCTAATAACACTTCCAATAATCCTCCCAGCAGTTATCTCTGGCTGGCTTTTATCTTTCACTCTGTCACTTGATGATCTAGTAATTGCGAGCTTTACTTCTGGCCCAGGATCTACAACCCTTCCAATGAAAATATATTCTATGGTGAGACTTGGAGTCACTCCTGAAATAAATGCAGTTTCAACAATCTTAGTAGGAGTTGTCACTCTAGGAGTCATAGCTGCCTCATTAATTGGAAGACGACAGAAACAACAAATTCTAAAAACGCAACATACGTGAAGGACATTTCAGATCAATAGAGCATTATAATTAGCACCTTTAAAGTTCAACACAGCTACAAGGATAAATTATGCTAAAAAATACTAGCCTTTTAAAAACTCAGGGCTACATCAACGGACAGTGGGTTGGTGATGATGCTCAATCGCGTTTTGATGTGACTAATGCTTATACAAATGAAGTAATTAGTACTTTGCCAGACATGGGTAAAAAAGAAACTGATGAGGCCATCGATGCAGCAAATGCCGCGTGGCCAGATTGGCGCAGCCGAACTGCTAAAGAAAGAGCAATTATCTTAAAAAAATGGTTTGATTTAATTATGTCTAATCAAGAGGATTTAGCCATATTAATGACAGCAGAACAAGGAAAGCCATTAGCAGAAGCTAGAGGTGAGGTTGGTTATGGCGCATCCTTCATAGAATGGTTTGCAGAAGAAGGAAAAAGGACCTATGGTGACATAATTCCAACGCCTGCAAATGACAGAAGAATACTTGTAATTAAACAGCCAATCGGCGTTGTAGCTTCAATCACGCCTTGGAATTTCCCAATCGCAATGATCACAAGAAAATGTGCTCCTGCAATTGCTGCTGGCTGTCCAGTTGTTATTAAGCCCGCTGCAGAAACTCCATTATCAGCGCTAGCAATTGCAGAACTTGCTGAGCAAGCTGGAATACCCAAAGGAATAATAAATGTAGTTGTTGGAACTAATTCAAGTGAAATTGGACAAGCCTTAACCAGCAGCCCAATTGTAAGAAAACTTTCATTTACTGGCTCAACTGCCGTTGGAAAAATCCTAACACGTGACTGCGCTAACACAATGAAGAAAGTATCTATGGAGCTTGGAGGAAATGCTCCATTTATAGTCTTTGATGATGCTGATATAGATTCTGCAGTTTCAGGCGCACTAATATCAAAATTTAGAAATACTGGACAAACCTGCGTTTGTACTAATCGCTTTTTGGTTCAAGAGGGAATTTATGACGAGTTTGTAACTAGACTTGCTGAAGCGGTTAAAACCCTAAACGTTGGAAATGGAATGGATGAAGGAGTTAATCAAGGTCCATTAATAAGCCTTAAAGCACTTGATAAGGTTAAAGACCACTTGTCAGATGCTGTTGATCGAGGCGCTGTAATTGTTGCAGGTGGAAAACCTCATCAAAATGGCGGCACTATGTTTGAGCCAACCGTAATAAGCAATGTAGATAGCTCTATGAAAATGGCTTCAGAAGAAACTTTTGGGCCGCTTGCACCAGTATTCAAATTTTCAACTGAGAAAGAAGCGATAGATATGGCTAATGATACAGAATTTGGACTAGCCTCTTATTTTTATACAAATGATATTAATAGAATATGGCGCGTATCTGAAGCCTTAGAATACGGAATGGTTGGCGTTAATGAAGGCGTCATTTCTAATGAAGTTGCTCCATTTGGCGGAATCAAAGAGTCAGGATTAGGCAGAGAAGGCTCGCACTATGGAATAGATGACTTTCTCGAACTAAAGTACATTTGTATGGGCGGGCTAAAGTAATATTTTTTTTAAACCTATAACTTTAATCTAGCTCAATAACTCTACTAACATTTTTAAACATGATTTCCAGTGCGCCTTTTCACTGGTTGGTATAATGGCGCATTTGAATTTATAAAATACAATAATGAAAGTTGGAATTCTTGGTCTTGGTACAGTTGGTGGTGGCGTTGTAAATGTATTGCAAAAAAATAGCGAATCTATTGAAAGGCGCACTGGCGTTAAAATAGAAGTTGTTTTAGCAGGCGTTAGAGATGTCAAACAAAAACGTATCTGCGATACCTCAAACATCAAATTAACTATAGATCCTTTTGAGGTTGTCAATCACCCTGATGTTGATGTAGTTCTTGAGCTGATTGGTGGAATTGGACTTACAAAAGAGCTAGTTGAAACAGCCATAAATAATGGAAAACATGTCATTACTGCCAATAAGGCGTTGATTGCGAATCATGGCAATGAATTAATTAAATTAGCCAATAAAAAACAAGTACGGCTTTTATTTGAAGCCTCAGTGGCTGGAGGTATTCCAATTATAAAATCTCTTGAACAGGGCCTGAGTGCAAATAATATTGAATCGCTTGCTGGAATCATTAACGGGACGGGTAACTTTATTCTTACTGATATGAAGGAAAAGGGAAGGGATTTTGACGACGTTCTTAAAGAGGCACAAGCATTAGGTTACGCAGAAGAAGACCCAACTTTTGATGTTGAGGGTATTGATGCTGCTCATAAGTTATCTATTCTAGCTGCAATTGCATTTGGTACTGAACTACAATTTGATAAAGTTTCTACCAAAGGTATCAGTGATATAACGACTGAAGATATCATTCATGCTTCAGAGCTCGGTTATACAATTAAACATCTTGGAATAGCAAAAAGAGCTGGTGAGGGAATCGAACTTCGAGTGCACCCTACTCTAGTTCCAAATAAACAATTAATTGCACAAGTCGATGGCGTGATGAATGCAGTTATGGTTAAAAGTGATGCTTTAGGAACTAGCTTATATTATGGTGCTGGAGCTGGTGATGAGGCTACCGCTTCTGCAGTTATTGCTGATCTAAATGACATCATTAACAACCAAACAAGTAATCATATCTTAGGCTGGAAATCTCAACAAAAACTCCCTGTAATTAAAAGTGATGATATTCAAAGTGAATTCTTTTTAAGGTTATTAGTGAGTGATATTAAAGGAGTTCTTGCTAAAGTTACAGGGATATTTAATGACCATAATGTTAGTATAGATGCGCTAATTCAAAAGCAAGCCGATGAAAACAATAACGCTCATATTGCAATAACAACTGATAAAGTTAGCACTAAAACAATCATGAGTATCAAAAAATCGATTGAAGCGAGCGACTTTAACCAAGCGGAAGTTCAAATTATACATATTGAATTATTAGACTAAACTAATTGAGAGAACTATGAGATATACAGGATTAATTGACAAATATAGAGACACTCTGCCTGTCAGCGACAACACTCGCATCATAAGTCTTGGTGAAGGTAATACACCATTAATTAGACTTGAAAATATCCCATGTGAAATGGGGACGCAAGTTGAACTATATATAAAGTATGAAGGATTAAATCCTACAGGATCATTTAAAGATCGCGGAATGACTATGGCAGTTACAAAGGCTGTGGAAAGTGGCTCAAAAGCAATTATTTGTGCGTCAACTGGAAACACTTCAGCTGCAGCTGCTGCCTATGCTGCAAGAGCAGGAATTAAAGCATTTGTTCTCATTCCAGAAGGAAAAATTGCACTAGGTAAATTAGCGCAAGCAATGATACATGGCTCTACTATTATTCAAATTAAGGGTAACTTTGATGACGGCATGCAGCTCGTTAAAGATGTTGCTGAATTTGCACCCGTTTCAATAGTCAACTCAATCAATCCTTTTAGGCTTCAAGGTCAAAAAACTGCAGCATTTGAAATTATTGAAGAGCTCGGTCATGCTCCAGATTACCACTGCCTCCCTGTTGGTAATGCAGGAAATATTACTGCGCACTGGATGGGCTATACAGAATATCACGAGAAAGGAAAAGCAGACTCAACACCTACCATGCTTGGTTATCAAGCTGAAGGTGCTGCTCCATTTATTCACGGTTCGAGAGTTCATAATCCAGAAACTATTGCGACTGCAATAAGAATTGGAAATCCTCAAAGTTGGGATCAAGCTTTAAAACTTAGTAAAGAATCAAATGGATGGTTTGATGCATTTTCAGATGAAGAAATTTTAGCAACACAAAAGATGCTTACTGAAAAAGAAGGAATTTTTTGTGAGCCAGCATCTGCAATATCAGTTGCAGGAGCCCTAAGAGATATAAAATCAGGAAAAATACCTGATGGCTCTAGCGTTGTATGTACGCTTACAGGTCATGGCCTTAAAGATCCAGATACAGCAATTGCTCAATGCGATACTAGTGCAATGATCAACGTTAATCCAGCACTTGAGGAAGTAAAAAAAGCCATCTTAAACAATATGTAGTTCTAAAGGCTTTAAATTTGTGATAATAACTATCAAATTATGAGCAATAATAACTATAAAACAATTGATCAATGCATAGGAAAGACTCCTTTAGTGAGGCTGCAAAGATTAAATCCAAATCCTAATAATATAATTCTTGGTAAACTTGAAGGCAATAATCCAGCTGGGTCTGTTAAAGATCGCGCCGCCCTTAATATGATTACTGAGGCAGAAAATAGGGGTGAGATTCATCCTGGAGACACTCTTATTGAAGCAACTAGTGGAAACACAGGCATTGCCCTAGCTATGGTTGCAGCAATTAAGGGCTATAAGATGATTCTAATTATGCAAGAAAATCTATCGCAAGAGAGAAGAGATGCGATGACTGCATATGGCGCAGAATTGATTTTAGTGACCAAAGAGCTTGGCATGGAAGGAGCGCGTGACCTTGCAAATCAAATGTGCTCAGAAAATAAAGGCCTTCAGCTTAACCAATTTTCTAATCAAGATAATCCAAGCGCTCACTATGCCTCAACTGCCAGAGAGATTTGGAATGATACAAATGGAGAAATTACACATTTCGTAAGCTCCATGGGTACTACTGGTACTATTATGGGCGTTTCAAGGTATCTCAAAGAAAAAAATCCAGCAATACAAATTGTAGGGATTCAGCCTGATGATGACTCACACATTCCAGGAATTAGGAGGTGGCCTAAAGAGTATCTCCCCACTATTTTTGACTCAACCAGGGTGGATAAAATTATGGATATCTCGCAATCAAGTGCAGAGCAAGCAACAAGGGATCTTGCAACTCGTGAAGGCATCTTCTCTGGTGTATCAGCTGGAGGCGCAGTAGCTTCAGCAATCGAGCTTTCTAAGCAGGTTAATAATGCCGTTATTGTTACAATTATTTGTGATCGCGGTGATCGCTATCTTTCTACAGGGGTCTTCAAAGCCTAAAAATCTAGATTTTTATATGTTTCTATCTGTTTTGAAGGCTAATTTTCTTCAAAAATATGTGTACAATTGTAAATTCGTAAATTCTTAAAATATAAATAGGAGAGACAAATGAGTATTAAGCTAGGCTTTACAAAGTCGTCGATTGCATTTGCAGTCGCGCTATTATCATTAAACATGACAGTTCAAGCAGGTGCAGTTTATGATTATATTAAATCAAACAATGAATTAATGATTGCAACTGATGCAAACTGGGCACCATATTCTTACATTAACGATGCCGGTGAAATGGAAGGTTTTGACGTTGATGTTGGTAGAGAAATTGCTAAGCGTATGGGTGTAGAAGCTCGCTTCATCACTCCTTCATGGGATATTATTACTTCAGGTAACTGGAATATGCGTTGGGACGTATCAGTTGGCTCTATGACGCCAACAGAAACTCGCTCTGAAGTGCTCAACTTCCCTGCAGTTTATTATTACACTCCAGCTGGTTTTGCTGTTCATACAGATTCACCTATAACAACATTGGCAGGTTTAAATGGGAAAAATGTTTGTACTACAGCAGCCTCAACTTGGGAAATGTATCTTGAAGGAAGTCTAGATATGATTGATGCTCCAGCATTTACATATAAAGTTACGCCAGGAACAATTACTTCACTTGCTGACGGTCATACATGTCTTGATGACACTCGCCTAGGTGCTGGTGTTCGTAATGACGGTATTATTGATTCTATTCCGATGATTCAAGGCGCTATAGAAGACGGATATCCAATTCGTTTCTTAGGTGACCCTGCTTTCTTTGAGCCTCTTTCAGTAGCAACTGACAAAGGTAATGATGACCCTGAGTTAGATGCAGAGATTGCTAGAATTATTGCTGCTATGAAAAAAGACTATACATTGACAATGATGTCAATGAAGTGGTTTAAAAACGCAGATGGTAGTTCAAATGACTACACTATTGCGTTTTAATTAGAGCATTTAGTTATATAAGTTTTAATTAGTTTTAGAGAAAGGTATGTTCGTCGATACCGTTATTGAAGATAAGTCGCTGCACAAACCAGCGTTCCTTTTAGGATTATCAATAACGGTATTGGCGTTTTTCTTTGCTTTTAATTTTACCAACACCATATTTGGTGAATTCCTCAGTCCAGTTATTGGAAATCCGCAAGAAAGTGGGTTTTTTGGTCGACTGGTTGTTTCGTTTGTACTTTCAATAATATTTGTCCTAAATTTATTATTAATTAGCTTTGCTAGGTTGAAAATTCAAATATTCATTGTTTGGATTGAATTATTTTTTCTTTTTCTTGCTTTTGCCTACTCTTTTGATCTTGAGTTAGCGTATATATTTATCGGTGAGCCAAGCAAAATTTGGCTTATGATTTCTAAGGGTCTATTTACTACGATTTATATTTCAGCAGTTTCAATTGCAATTGCTACTGCTATAGCAATCGTTGGAGCTATTGCTAAACTTTCAAATAATGGCTTTGCTTATGCGATAGCAAGTTTTTATACGTCTTTATTTAGAGGGCTCCCTCTTCTTCTACAAATTTATCTAATTTATATGGGCCTTCCTCAACTAGGATTCATGATTGATGCTATTCCTTCTGGTATTGCAGCTCTGTCACTTTGTTATGGTGCCTACATGACGGAGATTTTTCGTGCAGGTATTCAAAGCATACCAAAAGGGCAATGGGAAGCCTCAAGAGCATTAGGTTTTAAATTTGGACTGATACTTCGAAAAATTATATTACCCCAGTCAATACCAATTATAGTTCCCCCAACCGGCAACCAATTTATTGCGATGCTTAAGGACAGTTCTTTAGTTTCTGTTCTTGGGATTTGGGAGTTAATGTTCATGGCCAAAAAAATAGGCTCGAAAGATTTCAATAATTTAGAAATGCTACTTACAGCTGCAATGATTTATTGGGCCCTTACAATCATTCTTGAAATGATTCAAGCTCGCATTGAAAGAAAATACCAACAAAAGGCTTGATTGTGAATACTAAAGCTAAAAATGAAAACCCTGTTATATCACTGGATGGTGTCAGCAAATGGTATGGAGATTTTCAGGCGCTTAAAGATATAAATCTTGAAATAAATCTTAAAGAAAAAATTGTCATCTGTGGCCCATCTGGATCAGGAAAATCGACTCTAATTCGATGTCTCAATCGACTTGAGGCTCATCAAGAAGGTAAAATTCATGTTAGCGGAGTTGAGCTTCATGAAACCATGAAAGATGTTGATATTGTTCGACGAGACATTGGAATGGTATTCCAAAATTTTAATTTATTTCCACACTTAACTGTCCTTGAAAACTGCATGGCTGGGCCAAACTGGGTCAGAGGAATTGATAAAAAAGAAGCAGAAAAAAGAGCAGTGGCCATGCTTGAACAAGTCAAGATTCCAGAGCAGGCAGACAAATATCCAGATCAACTATCTGGTGGTCAGCAGCAGCGAGTTGCTATTGCTAGGAGTTTATGTATGGAGCCTAAAGTCATGTTATTTGATGAGCCAACTTCAGCGCTAGACCCCGAAATGGTTTCAGAAGTTTTGGATACCATGGTCGAGCTTGCAAATAGCGGCATGACAATGATTTGTGTTACTCATGAAATGGGCTTTGCCAGACAAGTTGCAGACAGAATAATATTTATGGCAGATGGTGAGATTGTGGAGCAAAATACTCCAGATGAATTCTTTAATAACCCAAAAAGTGATCGCACTAAAACTTTTTTAGACCAAATTCTTATCTAATAATTTAAATATTTTTAAAATACTCTTTAAAAGCATCAATAACCACCAAAATATCTTCTTTACTAATACCTAAGTGACATACTAGCCTTCCTCGATCAAGATTAGAAATTATAATATTTCTATCAAAAAGGTGCTTTCCTAAGCTTTCTCTGTGCTGTTCTGGACAATCTACAAAAACCATATTTGTTTGATTTTCACCATAGTCTATAGTTAATTCTGATAATGATGACAAGCCACTAGCAAGATATTTTGCATTATCATGATCCTCTTGAAGCCTCTTTACATTATTCTTTAAAGCATACATTCCATAAGCAGCGATAACGCCAACTTGTCTCATGCCGCCACCAAGCATCTTTCGTAATCGTAAGGCTCTATTAATGGTAGCTTGATCACTTACTAAAAGAGACCCAATTGGAGCGCCTAAGCCTTTTGATAAGCATATTGATATACTATCAAAACTTTCAGTTAAAGCCTTCAGTGTTAGGCCTGAATGTATATGTGCATTAAATAAGCGAGCACCATCCAAATGTACTTTTAAACCTTTACTATGCGCAGCTTTTGCCAATGCATCAAGCTCCTGTTGAGGCTGAACTTTTCCAGAAAAAGTGTTCTCTAAACAAAGAAGTTTTGTTACAGCATAGTGAGGGTCGTTATCTTTAATTTGACTGAGCATATCGCTTACTTTCATAGATCCAGATGCTGAAGTATCAATAGGACAAATCCCCACACCACCTAAAACTGAAACTCCTCGAGCCTCATAAACATTAGTATGATAGTGTCTTCCAATCAAAACTTCATCACCTCTTTGACAATGGGCGAGCATAGCAGTTAAATTACTTTGAGTGCCACTAGGAAAAAATAAGCTTGCTTCTTTTCCTAAGAGATTCGCTGCATATTCTTGTAGCTCAATTACTTCAAAGTCCTCTCCATAAACATCATCTCCAAGCTTTGTATTATCTATACTTGCAAGCATTTCATGGGATGGCAAAGTAACTGTATCACTTCGAAAATCTATTGGACTCTCTAACTTCTCTTGGTTACTAATATTTTTCTTATATTGGCTCATAACTGATTTACTCTTAAGGCTTGTATTCTGGATAGGCTAAAGTGGCTACAAGATGAGTTCTAGGCTCATCTCCACCATTAAGAGCGGTGTGGTAACCCCTCGTATCCGTAAAATATACGGAGCCATCAGCAGGAAGGTGGGTGCAGTGATGGTTAACTATAAATAAAGAACCTGGGTTTGTATAAATTGGAATATGTATCCTTGGCTCAGGATCTCTATGCCATGAATTGCAATTAAAGCTATCTTTCTCTAATATGCGAACCCTTCCAATAGGGTAACGAGCTGACAGCTCCTTGTGAATGGTTTCAAAATAAGTACCCTTAAACACTTCAACAAGCTCAGTAAATGAACCTTCATCAACTAACTCATCCTTGGCTATCTCTTCATAGCTATCATCTAAGCGAGTATAGTAGCGACCCACAAGATTATTATCAGACTCAACAGAGCTATTCTTTCTGCGAGTCATCGCAAGAGCATGAAACCCTGACGCAGCAGTTTTAAACTCTGACATAGCTTTAACCTCATCAAGCGCTTCGCGCATTTGATTAATATCAAACTTAAGATTTAATTTGATAATGTGCTCATTGCCTTTAAAAGAAGCAACTGATTCAATATCAACTTTTTTATTGATATATGAATTTAACTCTTTTGTGTCTTGCGAGATGCTCATCAGTTTATTTTTTTGAAATAAAGATTTAAATTATATAACTAAATTTTTAAAAAGGCTTAACAACAACAAGAATGATAATGCCAACAAGAAGTAAAACTGGAAACTCATTAAACCATCGATAAAAAGTATGACTACGTGTATTTTTATCTTCAGCAAATACTCTCACCAAATAGCCACAATAAAAATGATACGCAATTAGAACTGCAACTAAAGCTAGTTTAAGCTGAAGCCAATATTGATCAGCATAGACTTCCCAAGCATAGCCATAAAGCATCCAGACGCCCATAAGCGTTGTGATAATGAAGCTTGGCATCATAATGCCTCTATATAGTTTTCGCTCCATTACTTTGAAGCGCTCTATACTAATCTCATCAGTTGACATAGCATGGTAAACAAAAAGTCGCGGCAAATAAAACAGTGCTGCAAACCAAGTTATTACCGTCAAAATGTGAAAAGCCTTAATCCAAAGCATTTGAACTCCAAAATAGTTACATAATACCGTCAGAATACAATGAATTTATAGGATTAATTAAAGAAGTTATATGAAACACTATCTATTGATTAACAGTTATTATGTTGATTGACATAGTAAAATTTGCCTAGTCTTTATAATTGAACTTTAATGCTAAACTTTTTTAAAAAAAATCAAAGTCCTGAGTCTGAAGGTGAGACAAAAAAACCTTCACTAAAAGATCGGCTATTTAAATCCAAAACTAAACTTGGAGATGGTCTTTCATCCCTTCTTATGGGTAAAAAGAAAATAGATGAAGCACTTCTTGAAGATTTAGAAATGCTTTTAATTGGAGCAGATATAGGTATTCAAACAACTGACAAGGTTATTGAATCTGTGAGAAAAAAAGCATCTAGAAAAGAACTTAAGGACAGTGATGGTCTTTATGAACTTATAAAAATTGAACTTGAATCATTCTTAATTAAAGAAAATTTACTACAAACAAATGTTGATAAAACTTTTGTTATTCTTGTTGTTGGTATCAATGGTGCTGGAAAAACTACCACGATTGGTAAGCTTGCTAAGCTATTTCAAAGTGAGGGAAAATCTGTAATGCTTGCAGCTGGAGACACTTTTCGTGCTGCTGCTGTTGAGCAGCTTCAAGTTTGGGGAGAGAGGAATGATATTCCAGTCATCGCTCAAAAAACAGGGGCAGACGCAGCCTCGGTTGTATATGATGCTTACCAGTCAGCGATTGCTAAAAATATTGATATCTTAATTGCAGATACTGCAGGAAGACTTCATACACAAGATAATTTAATGCAAGAACTTGAAAAAATTAAGAGAGTACTTAAAAAGCATAATGAAGATGCTCCACATGAAACTCTCTTAGTTATCGATGGTGGGTCAGGTCAAAATGCGATTCAACAAGCAAATGAATTTCATAAATCCATTAACCTATCAGGACTCGCTGTCACTAAACTTGATGGAACAGCTAAAGGTGGAGTTTTATTTGCAATTTCAGACTCTCTTAAACTGCCTATTCGTTTTATTGGGGTTGGGGAAGCAATCGATGATTTAAAACCTTTTAATGCAAAAGATTTTGTTGATGCTTTATTTGATTAGTTAACTTATTTATGATTTTATAGAGCTACTGATAGTGTCAATCTTCTTAGCAAGCTCAGTATCAAGCTTTGTTATTCCACCCTCACTATGAGTAATCAAATTAATCTCAACTCTATTATAAACATTTGACCATTCTGGGTGATGATCCATAGCTTCTGAGGTAATTGCAACTTCAGTCATAAAACCAAAAGCTTGGATAAAGTTAGAAAACTTAAACGTCTTAGAAAGCTTTTCATTAACGATACTCCAGTCATTATGCTCTTCTAAATATACATTTAATTGTTTATTAGTTAAAATCAAATTAAACCTCGTTTAAGAGCTCTTTTGCTCCCATAGATAATAGCTTATTAGCAACAAGCTCACCTAATACCTTTGGCTTTGATATATCGCCACTTTCTTCTACCCTCAAAATAACTCCAGAATCAACATTACCGACCATACCCTTAAGTCTCATCTCAGTGTTATTACTGGTTGCGTAGCCACCAATTGCAACTGAACATCCACCCTCAAGAGTAGAATTCATTGCCCTTTCAGCACAAACCTCATTCATGGTTTTTTTATTTACAAGCGGCTCAATAAGTCTAATTATGTCCATATCACCTTTTCTAATCTCTATACCTAAAGCACCCTGACCAACTGCTGGTAGGGATTTTTCAGCGCTCAGATGCTGCTTAATTCTACCTTCAAAACCCAGCCTTATAAGGCCTGAGCATGCCAAAATAATAGCGTCATACTGACCTTCATCTAGCTTTCTTAATCGAGTATTAACATTTCCTCTTAAATCTAAAATGGTCAAATCAGGTCTTAATGCTTTTAATTGAACTATACGCCTTAAACTACAAGAACCAACTCTAGCTCCATGTGGAAGTTCACTTATGCTATCAAAATCATTTGAAACAAATGCATCAAAAGGATTTTCTCGCTCCAAGATTGCTCCAACCTCGAATTCCTTTGGAAGCTCATAAGGAACATCTTTCATAGAATGAACAGCAATATCAGCCCTTCCTTCCAGAATACCTATTTCGAGCTCTTTAATGAATAGGCTTTTGCCGCCAATTTTTGAAAGTGGTGAATTTAATATCTTATCGCCCTGAGTAGTCATTTTTACCAACTCAACCTCTATATTAGGATTAAAAAATTGCAGTCTTGACTTTACAAACTCTGCCTGCCAAAGGGCCAGAGGGCTTTTACGTGTTGCAATTTTAAGCACTGTGATAATGTCTCCAATTCAATTTACTACCAACAATATTTTATCGGGTGTTTATTAATAATGTTGGCTTTTGCCAATTATATTTATAATGATAAAAAATATTTTTTTAGTAATCAATACTCACCTAAAAAAGGTTTTTATATTATTTTCAGTAACTTATCGCCTATATAGTGGAATAATGTGCAGTTATTGAAATTCGTATTAATGACAGAGTAAATTGAACTATGAAGTCTAAAAAAAATCATTTATGGGGTGGGCGCTTTAATCAGCCAACAGATGAATTTGTCAAAATTTTTGGCGCATCTGTTACCTTTGATAAAGTTCTTGCACTCTATGACATTGAGGGCTCTATTGCTCATGCAACAATGCTCTATGAAGTTAATGTCCTTACAAGCACTGAGCTAAAACAAATTCTTGAAGGTCTTGATAAAGTCAAAGATGAAGTAGTTAATGATCAATTTAGTTGGTCAGTTGAACTGGAAGATGTTCACATGAATATTGAATCAAGGTTAACTGAAATTTGTGGAGATTCAGGGAAAAAACTTCATACTGGTCGCTCTCGAAATGATCAAGTTGCGACTGACATTAGACTCTACCTTAGAGATCAAGTACGGCTAATTACAAAAGAGTTAGAAAGACTTTTAAATGCTCTTCTTGATCTTGCAGAGCAAGAAAAAGAAACGATTATGCCTGGGTTTACTCACCTTCAAGCTGCTCAGCCAATTAGCTTTGGCCATCATTTACTGGCCTATTTTGAGATGCTCAAGCGAGATCGTGAGCGCCTGCAAGAGAGCTTTAAAAGAATTAATACAATGCCATTAGGGAGCGCTGCTCTTGCGGGAACTAGTTATCCAATTAATCGCGAACGTACTGCTGAACTTTTAGGATTTGAGCGAATAAGCTTAAACTCGATTGATGCTGTCAGTGACCGTGATTTTGCGATTGAGTTTGCTTCAAATGCGAGTCTAATTATGATGCATCTTTCAAGGTTTTCTGAAGAGCTAATTCTATGGTCAAGCGCACAATTTGAATTCATATCTCTTCCTGATAGCTTTTGCACGGGCTCATCCATTATGCCTCAAAAGAAAAATCCAGATGTTCCAGAATTAGTGCGAGGTAAGACTGGCCGAGTAACTGGTAATTTAATTTCCCTATTAACAATAATGAAAGGTCAGCCATTGGCATACAACAAGGATAACCAGGAAGATAAAGAGCCGCTATTTGATAGTGTTGAAACTATTTATTCTTGTCTTCGTGTTTTTGCTGATATGGTTCCAACGATCAAAACTAACAAAGAAAACATGTATCAATCTGCTCTTAAAGGTTATACAACTGCAACTGATTTAGCAGATTATCTTGTAAAGAAGGGTTTAGCTTTTAGAGATGCGCATGATGTTGTTGGTAAGGCTGTCTCTTATGGAATCAAAGAAGGTAAAGACTTAAGTGAATTTTCAATTGATGAGCTCAAAAAATTTAACTCATTAATTGAAGAAGATATTTTTGATGTAATCTCTCTAGAAGGTTCTATTAACTCTCGAAATCATCTAGGTGGAACCTCCCCAAATCAAATTTCAATTGCCATTAAAGCAGGGCGAAAATCCATTAAGTAATGCGCATAGTTTTTGCAGGAACCCCTAAATTTGCTGTCGAATCTCTAGCCATTCTTCATAAATCTAATCATGAGGTAATTGGGGTATATTGCCAGCCTGATAGGCCAAAAGGAAGAGGAAAGGTTTTAACAGCCTGCCCAGTTAAACTATACGCAGAAGAAAATAATTTGCGAGTTATTCAGCCTGAAGATTTCAGTAGTAAGCAAAATCAAAAAATATTTACCTCACTAAACCCAGATATCATGGTAGTTGCAGCATATGGACAGATACTTCCAAGTAAAGCACTGAAAACCCCAAGGCATGGATGTCTTAATATTCATGCATCTCTACTACCAAGATGGAGGGGAGCTGCCCCTATCGAAAGAGCGATCCTTTCAGGAGATAAAGAAACTGGAATTTCAATAATGCAAATGAATGAGGGGCTGGACACTGGAGATGTTTTACTTAAACAAAAATATTTAATTGCCAGCAATGAGACCTCTCAATCACTGACGGACTCTTTATCAATCATGGGGGCTGAATTAATCTTTAATGCTTTAAATCGATTAAATGAATTAAAGGCCACTCCTCAAAATAATAAAGACGCGATTTATGCAAAAAAGATTGTGAAAGGGGAAGCTCAAATAGACTGGCATCAAAGTGCAAAAAATATAAGCCTGATGATTAGAGCCTTTAATCCAAGACCTATAGCTCAAACTTACGCAAAAGCTAAACAATTCGAAAGCAAGGTTATTAGAATTATTGAGGCTGATGAAGTTCAACATGAATCTTCAAAAATCCCAGGAACAATCATTGAGCAAAGTAAAAATAATTGTTATATTGCGACTGGAAATGGCGTCTTAAGCCTCAAGAGAGTCCAGCTTGCTGGAAAAAATGAAGTGTCAATTAAAGACTTTAATAATGCTTACCAATTACTTGAGCTAAGCTAAAAATATATTCTTAGTTAGAAAATCCAACCTGTCTCCAAGCCTCATAAGCTACAATTGAAACACAGTTTGAAAGGTTTAGACTTCTCGAGCCTTTTTGCATAGGTAGAGTTATACCATCATATTCATCCATTATCTCTTTTGGAAGGCCCTTAGTTTCAGAGCCAAATAGAAATGAATCATCACTATGGTATTTAATGTCAGCATAGCTTCTACTCACTTTTGTACTTACAAAATAGAGTTTAGCTGGGTTAGCTTTGTCTAAGTAGTCATCAAAATTTTCATATTCATAAACCTGAGCTAACTCTTTATAGTCAAGCCCAGCTCGTCTTAAGCGCTTATCATTAATCTCAAATCCATAAGGCTTTATAAGGTGAAGATTTGCACCCATATTTGCTGACAAACGTATTAGACTTCCTGTGTTACTGGGTATCTCGGGTTGGTATAAAACTAAATTTAACATACAGCTACTTTTCACAAATAACATTATCATCCCATAGAACATAAACCAATTACCAAAACTCGCTTGTTGATATAATATTAAAAATGAAATATTACATAGAAATTAGAAGCTTTTTACAATCTCAAGCAACCTAAATTTACTCCATGTCTATAAGAAAATCGACTAAAGACTATCTTAAGATGGATGTCAAAGATATATTAAAACTCTTATGTTTAGCACTTGATCAAACTAAAGAGCAGTTGTTTTCAAATCTGGATTATGAGCTAAATAATGCAGAACTTAAAACACTCGATAGTTTAATTAAGCAAAGAAGTAATGGCAAGCCTTTTGCCTATCTCAAAGGCACTCAAGGATTTTATGATCTTGATTTTATAGTCTCACCTGCAACTTTAATTCCAAGACCCGAAACAGAACTATTAATCGACATTGCACTTGATACGTTTGATACATATAAAAAAATAAGCGTACTAGACCTAGGAACTGGAAGCGGCATAATAGCCATAACTCTTTCTGAAAAGCGTCCAAAATGGAAGATTTCAGCCACTGATCAGTCGATTGATGCGCTGAATATTGCCAAACTCAATTCAACTAAAGATATTGATTTTTATTGTGGCAGCTGGTTTGACCCATTACCTCTTTCAAAATTTGATTTAATTGTCAGTAACCCGCCGTATATTAATGAGCATGACCCTCACTTAGAAGATTTAAAATATGAACCTATTGAGGCCTTAGTCTCAGGCGATGATGGGCTTAATGACATCAGAGAAATCATCACCAAATCAACAGAATTTCTTAACATTGGTGGATATTTACTGCTTGAGCACGGATATGACCAAAAGGATAGAATTATTAAGTTATTAGAAGAGTCTTTTACAAATATCAAAACATTTAAAGATCTCAATAAGCTCGACAGGGCAATCCTTGCAGAACTAAGGTAACTCAAAAAATTCTGCCTTTTTCTTTGAAGACTTTTGTTGAGCTAATATAACCCCAGAAATAACGATTAAAGCTCCAAATGCTTGGTGCCATATCCAGCTATCGCCAAGAAGAAACAGCATAAACATGACGTAGAATGGAACAGCATTTAAATGAAATGACGCCAAACCAATTCCGAGTTGACTAACAGCCTTTATCCAGAAAATTTGAGAAATTCCCAACCCAAGCCAAGCGTAGATAAGCACTAAGCCTAAATGCTCAATAGTAATAATTGACGTAGCATTAGTTAAATCAAAAAATACACTACAGACAAAATATAAGAATATTGATAGCCCCGCCATACCAAAAGATGTGACTGCTGTTTGACCTAGGTTAGACATGCCAGGAAGGCTTTTGACTGTTGCTCTGGAGCCCCATGCAAATAATGCAACTCCAATAATTCCTATGAGAGCAGCTATGCCAACATTATCCTCTCTTAGTGAGGCGCCTGAAGCAATATAGCCACCAAGTAATACTAGAACGACACCAAAGAAAAACCATAATGTCATTTTGCGTCCATCAAGTAGCATCTCCAAACTCACAGCAAAAACTGGCATTGTGGCTACCGCCAGTGCTGCGATTACTGGTGTTGTTAATGATTGAAGCATAAGGATTAAAAAAGCCCCAATTCCAAATCCTGATAAGCCTATTAAAAAACCCTTTAACCATTTAGCAGATTTGACTTTTTGTATTCCTTCAATAAATAACCAAATTATAAAAATTAAAATAAAGGAAAAAACATTTCGAGCTGTGATTACGCTAACAACATCCCAGTCCTTTAATAAATATTCAGCAGCAGGAAAGCCCGTTGCAAAAAGAAGTATAGAAAACACACAAAGAAAGTTAGACTTAACAATTGTTGTTTTGTTGTCAGTTGACTCTTTTGAGGTAGATATACTCATAGTTTTAAAGAGTTGAATGTGGTGTATTGCAGACTCGCAATATATCAGAAACTATTAATTTAGCAATATTTATTTACTGCTCTAAGTTTATTGAAATCTCGATCAATATGAAAATTCAAGATTGTCAAAAGCATCGAAGTGGATGTATAATAATTTTTATCAAGATAAAGGCTTATTAAGCGCTGCCTTGAAAATAGGATTTAAGTGATTTATTATCATTTTTTTTTATACTCAACGCAACTATAAGAGGTTACTTATGCTTGAAAAAAAACACATCGGTCAATCCACTCAAAGTATTTGGGGTGGAGAGCAAGAGCACGAACTATATGAGCGCTCAACTCAAGTACCAGTCGTTCACAGCGTTTCATTTGCCTACGAAGATATTGATACTTGGCATAAAGTTGCCCTAGGTGAAGCTGAAGGCCATATATACTCTCGAAATACAAACCCAACAGTCCGCGCTTTTGAGGACAAAGTAAAAGAACTTGAAGGTGCTGAAGCGGCAACTAGCTTTTCCTCGGGGATGGCGGCAATTAGTAATACCTTAGCCACCTTTTTAAAGCCTGGCGACCGCCTTGTTTCAATCAAGGATAGTTATGGGGGCACAAATGTCATTTTTAATGAATTTTTACCGCCACTTAATATTGATGTTAGCCTTTGTGAAACAGGTAATTATGAGCAAATAGAAAGTGAAATTGCTAAAGGCTGCAAGGTGTTATATTTAGAAACGCCAACCAATCCAACCATTAAAATTACTGACATCAAACGCTTAAGCGCGGCAGCTAAAAAAGTAGGCGCCCTTGTCGTTGTTGATAACACATTTGCAACGCCAATCAATCAAAGACCGCTTGCGCTTGGTGCTGACATTACGCTGCACTCTGCCTCTAAATACCTAGGGGGTCACGCAGATGCTCTTGGAGGGGTTATTTGTGGGAATCAAGACTTAGTGAGGCAAGTTTATCATTACCGTGAAATAAACGGTGCTACTCTAGCCCCAATGGACGCCTATAGCCTCCTAAGAGGAATGAAAACATTAAAGCTTCGAGTTGAAAGACAAAATGAAAGCGCTATGTTAATTGCAACGTTCTTACAAAATCATCCTTTGGTTGAACAGGTTAATTACCCTGGATTGGAATCTCATCCTGGGCATGAGATAGCTAAAGAGCAAATGAATGGTGGATACGGCGGAATGTTAAGTTTTTCTGTTAAAGGTGGTCTAGATTCAATTAAGAAATTTTTACCAAAACTTAAATATGCCCATATGGCGGCTAATTTGGGATGCGTTGAAACGGTAGTTGGTCCTCCATTAACGACAAGTCATGTAGAGTGCAGCGCAGAAGAGCGAAAGGCTGCTGGAATACCTGAAGGCTTAGTCAGATACTCAACTGGAATTGAGGATGTAGAGGATTTGATTGCTGATTTAGAGCAGGCATTTAAAGAAATTTCTTAAGAATTTTAGGAGAATACAATGAAACAAGAAAGAAGAAGATTTTCTCAAGAGGAGTACCTTGATAGACAATTAAAGACTCGCAAGTCTATGAATGCTTTAAACGTAGAAGTTTTAATTGTTTATGACCCTGCTAATATGTTCTGGTTAACGGGTTATGATGGCTGGTCATTTTATGTTCATCAATGCGTTGTAATTACAACAGATGGTGGTCTTTTTTGGTATGGCAGAGGGATTGATGCAAAAGGGGCAGAACTTACTACAGACCTTGAGTTAAATAATATCCTCTCATATCCAGATGATTATGTGATGAGCCCCGAGAGACATCCAATGGAGTTCCTTGCCAATATCCTAAAAGAGAAAGGTCTGCATAATAAAAGAATTGGCCTAGAAAAAGATAACTATTACTTCTCTGCTAGAGCCGCAGAGTCATTATATAGCTCACTTCCTGGAGCAACTTTTAGTGATCAGACAGGGCTAGTAAACTGGCAAAGAGCCGTTAAATCTGAAACTGAAATTACTTATATGAAGCGTGCAGGTAAGGTTATTGAAGGAGTTTATGAAAGGGTTATGCAGGTGGCAGAACCTGGAATGAAGAAAAATGACTTGGTTGCTGAAATATATCACGCAGGCGTTCAAGGACACCAAGGGCATTATGGAGACTATGCCTCATTCGTTCCTCTTATTGGTGCAGGAGAAGAAGCGGCGGCCTGTCATATGACATGGAATGATGAGCCACTAAAAAATAATGAAGGTATGTTTTTAGAGCTTGGAGGAGCGTACGCAAGATATCACTGCCCCTGCTCAAGAACTTTATTTTTAGGAACGCCCCCTCAGCAGTACTTAGATATTGAAAAGGTTATTAATGAGTGCATTGTAAATGCTATCGAGATGTTCAAGCCGGGCAATACCTGCGCTCAGATTTCAGACAACTTTACAGCGACTCTGAAAAAATATGGCTATGAAAAAAATAACCGATGTGGCTACCCTATTGGTTGTAGTTACCCACCTGACTGGGGCGAGCGCACAATGAGTCTTCGAGGAACTGATCAAACAGTTTTAGAAGAAAACATGACATTTCATTTTATGCCCGCGATCTGGTTTGATGACTGGGGCTTTGAAATGACTGAGAGTATTCGCGTTGGAAGTAATGGCGGTGAATGCCTATCTAATGTTCCCAGGAAACTATTAGTTAAGTAAGGTTTCTCTTCACTAAGTCTGACTTTTTGATTAAGCCTTCAGGAATAACATCAGTATCTTTGATTTTATTCAAGACTGCATAACTGAAATAACGCCTCATCCCAATATCTGCCTTTAAGACTCTCTTAATGAATTCTTGGTAACCAGTAACGTCTTTAACAAGGACTTTTAATATGTAGTCTAGACCTCCGCCCACAGACCAGCATGAGAGTACTTCATCAAAGCCCAGTATAGCTTCTTCAAATCGTGCAAACTGGCCTTGCTTATGACTCTCAAGTTCAACCTCAGTAATTACTAGATGAAAATTGTCTAAAAATGAAGAAGACAGTCTTGCGCCGTAACTTTCAATAATCCCAGCTTCCTCTAATCTTTGAAGTCGATCCCAGGAAGGGGTAAGTGATAAATTAAGTTTTTCTGCAAGAGCAGTTTTAGTTATTCTTCCTTCTTTCTGAAGAATAACCAGTATTTGAATGTCTCTTTCATCAAGCTTATGCATGGAACTATTATGACTCTAAATGGTATTTAATTTACCAAAAAAATTCACTTCTGTGTGAATTTATGATAATAATCAGTACTTTACAGGCCTTAGAGATGCTTTAGTCTGGCTAATTAAGACTGCCTATAATTTGAGAAATTTGATCAAAAGTAGCTTGGTTTGAAGTAAAAACTGGTTTACCAATAGCCGCTTCAATTTCAGGAATTATTTCTGCTGATCTCATTGCTGTGCACGATATAAAAATCGCATCCGCATCCTCATGAATTGCTGCCTTTGCTGCTGCAATGATTTCATCAGCGGGGAGCATAGCAACATCTCTGTCATCATCCATATCCATATGCATTGACGACACCATTTCAACACCATTGCGCTCTAAATAACCCCTCAAAAGAGAGGAAACTTCTTCACTATAAGGCGTTAAAACGCTGATTTTTTTAAAGCCTCGCGCCTTAAAATTTGCAACAACCGCTTGAGAGGTAGAAAGAACTTTTGCAGTTGGCTTACTTTCATGAATTGCAGACTCTATTGCCTCATCGCCAACTATGGATGATGAAGAGGTGCAATTAAATACAACTAGATCGAGATCATAATTAGGAAGTATTAGTGCTGCAGCTTCAGTCAAATCATCGCCAATTGCCGCTAAAGACTCTGGGGTCATAGGGTTTGCAAAATGAATTCGGTTGAAATAAAAGTCATAGTCTGGTTTTTGCTGTGCGTACATCCTTACAAAGTCACGCTCAAAGGTGAAATCTGTATTTAAAACTATCAGTCCTACTGATGGCCTATCCCTTCTCTCGCTCAAAGCGTCAGATATTTGATATTTTTTTGATTCTATAGTCATAATAAATTAATGTTTAATTGATGTTGAGAATAGGTGCATCACAACCACACCTGAAATAATTAACGCCATACCAATAAATGAGGCAAGATCTGGCATCTCCTTATAAATAATTGCCCCAGAACATGCAACCAAAACAATACCTAAACCAGACCAAACAGCATACACCACGCCTAACGGCAATTCTCTTAAAGCAAGAGTCATTAGCCAAAAAGAAATAAGGTAGAAGATAACCAAAAATGTGGTTGGTACGAGTCTAGTGAACTCTTCTGTAGCCTTTAAAAGCGTTGTTCCAGCTACTTCAGCTACAATAGCAAGCGCTAAGTAAACGTACGTCATAAAGATTAAATTGACTGTAAAAATCACAGTATAACCTTAAGAAATAAACTTTACAAGAACTATAAAAAATAATTGAAGTTGGCCTATAAGCCGGGTTCTGTATGACCAAAGTCATGATAGTCATTCATCTACGATACTTGTCACCAAGCATCTTTAGCACTCTACCCGAAGACAACGCGAGCAGCGCCAATGCCTCCCTATTTGAGCTTGCTCCAAGTGGGGTTTACCATGCCACACTTATCACTAAGTGCGCGGTGAGCTCTTACCTCACCATTTCACCCTTACCTATCGAAACAGGCGGTTTATTTTCTGCTGCACTTTCCGTCGCATCACTGCGCCTAGCCGTTAACTAGCACTTTACTCTTTGGAGCCCGGACTTTCCTCCTAGCGCAATTGCACTCGGCGACCATCCGGCCAACTTCAAGGGAAAATTATACGCTAGGAATTCACCGTTTAAACAGTGCACTAAGATCGAATAAAGACTTTATCTAATTCTGAAATGTTATAGGAATATTATCCAGCACTTGATGGATATTTTCACCATCAGTATCAACTGCGACAGTTACCGGCATATCTTTAACTTCAAGTTCATAGATCGCCTCCATTCCCATCTCCTCAAAGGCAACAACTTTTGCCTTCTTAATGGACTTAGAAATTAAGTAAGCAGCACCGCCAACAGCAATCAAATAACTTGCCTTGTGCTTTTTAATACTTTTAATAGTTGATTCACCGCGCTCAGCCTTACCAATCATGCCCAAAATTCCTGTGTTTTCTAGCATCATGTCAGTAAATTTATCCATCCTACTCGCGGTTGTTGGGCCTGCTGGACCTATCACCTCATCACCCACAGCATCTACTGGCCCGACATAATATATAAATTTGTTATCAAAATTAACGCCTTTAGGAAGCCCCTCTCCATCATCAATCATTGACTTAAGGCGCTTATGGGCAGCGTCCCTTCCAGTAATAATTGTTCCAGATAGTAGCAGTGTGTCTCCAATATTCCAATGCTCCATTTGAGATTGAGTTAGGTTATTTAAATCTACCTTTGTGTACTTAGAAACGTCCATCTCCAAGTCTGGATAGAGACTTAAATCAACCTCTGGCAATTCAGCAACTCCAGAGCCATCTAACGTAAAGTGGACATGCCTCGTAGCAGCGCAGTTTGGAATCATTGCAACTGGCAGTGAAGCTGCATGCGTTGGATAATCTTGAATCTTAACGTCAAGAACTGTTGTTAAACCGCCCAGACCTTGAGCGCCAATTCCAAGCGCGTTGATCTTATTAAATAAATCAATTCTTAGGGATTCTATTTCAGTGGGATCACTTTTATCTTTAATTTGATTAATATCGATTGGATCCATGAGCGCTGATTTGGCCATTAGCATGGCTTTTTCAGCAGTTCCGCCAACTCCAATACCTATCATTCCTGGAGGGCACCAACCCGCACCCATCGTTGGAATTGTTTTCAGAACCCAATCCGTCAGATTATCATCAGGATTTAGAACTGTAAACTTTGATTTGTTTTCAGAGCCACCTCCTTTTGCAGCAACCGTAATATCTAATTTATTTCCTTTAACTAATTTGGTATGGATAACTGCAGGAGTATTGTCTTGAGTATTTTTTCGACTAAACAATGGATCACTAACGATTGAAGCCCTTAAGCGGTTATCAGGCTCATTGTAGGCCCTCCTTACTCCTTCATTGATCATCTCTTCGAGGGTAAGCTCAGACTCCCACTGAATGTCCATTCCAACTTCAACAAAAACATTAACAATCCCAGTGTCTTGACAAATTGGCCTCTTACCCAGAGCGCACATCTTAGAGTTAATTAAAATCTGAGATATCGCATTTTTTGCACTTTGATTGGCCTCTCTTTCATAAGCCGAAACCATTGCACTAATAAAATCAGGTGAATGATAATAAGAAATATACTGCAATGCAGAATGAATACTCTGTACTAAATGGTCTTGTTTAATTATCATATTTATTTGGATTCACCTATTGTCTAGTATATTAAAGCAAGATATATTATAATCTCTTTTCATTTTAATCATTTTTTTGCTAGGATTCCCTTATGTTCAATTTATTCAACGGCCAAAATCTATCAATCGATCTTGGAACAGCTAACACACTTATTTATATGGACGGTAAAGTAGTCCTCAATGAGCCTTCAGTTGTTGCATTAAGGCATGAAAAAGGTGCTTTAGAGTCAACAGTCATAGCTGTAGGTCAAGAAGCAAAAAATATGCTTGGAAGAACTCCTGGCTCAATTGAAGCTATTAGACCAATGAAAGATGGCGTAATTGCTGACTTTAAGGTCACTGAAAAAATGCTTCAATACTTTATGAAAAAAGTTTTAAAATCAGGTTTTTTCTCCCCAAGTCCTAAGGTGTTAATTTGTGTCCCATGCGGCGCCACTCAAGTTGAAAGGCGCGCGATCAAAGAAAGTGCTGTAGGCGCTGGAGCAAGAGATGTTTACCTTATTGAGGAGCCTATGGCGGCAGCGCTTGGTGCTGGGATGGCCATTGAAGAGGCTTCAGGTGCAATGGTTCTTGATATTGGCGGCGGAACCTCTGAGATTGCCATACTATCTTTAAATGGAATTGTTTATTCTGACTCCCTAAGAGTTGGAGGAGATGTTTTTGATGACACTATTGTTAAATTTATAAGAAGGGTCCACGGCATTATTATCGGCGAGGCAACTGCTGAGCAAATTAAAGAAGAGGTTGGAAGTGCTTTTGAATCAAAAATTATACGAAAAAACGAGTTCAGAGGACGCGCAGTTTCTACTGGTCTTCCTGTTGCTTTTGAAGTCACTAATTCTGAGATATTAGAGGCTTTGAGTGAGCCTCTTGGAATGATAATTAGTGCACTAAGAACTGCACTTGAGCAAACGCCTCCTGAATTATCTTCAGATATTGCACAAAATGGCCTAGTTATTACTGGCGGTGGTGCACTTTTAGAGGGTCTTGATAAGCTAATTCATAATCAAACAAACTTGCCTGTTACTATTGCAGATGATCCACTTACCTGTGTTGCAAGAGGCGGAGGAATTGCCCTAGAAATGATTAATCAGCATGATATGGGATTTTTAGCTGCTGAGTGAAACAAAATAAGTCGAGGAATTAATAATGCGGCTTGTCAAACTTTTCGTACCAGTACTTCTTTCAATTATCTTAATTGTATTAGATACTCGTTTCTCTTACTTAGATAATTTTAAAAAATTCACCTTAACTCTTCTCAGCCCAATTTATGTAATTGTTGACTTACCCAGCCAAGTTATTAATTGGGTCAACGATAAGGGCGCTGATAATGAGATTCTAATTGGTGAAAATGATTATCTAAAAAGTCAATTAATTGAACTTAAAGCAAGACTTCAGACGTACAATAATCTAGCTTTAGAAAATCAAAAAATTTCAGAGCTTTTAGATTCAAGCTATGAAATACCAAATCACGATGTTTTGCTTGCACGTGTTAAGTCAATCTCACAGTCCAGACTGTCCAAAAAAATAGTTATTGACAAGGGTTCAAATGATCAAGTATCTTTATCTCAACTTATTATTGGCTCAGACGGGGTTGTGGGTCAAGTTACGCAAGTTACTCCTATGTTCTCAACGGTTCGTCTTCTAACCGACCCCACCCAATTTATGCCCGTTAAAAATTCAAGAAATGGAATTCGAGGTATCTCCAAAGGAGTGGCATCAAATGAAGAAGGCATGATAGTTGAGTATGTGCCATTAGATTCAGATGTTAAAGTTGGAGATTTATTCCTTACTAGTGGAATTGGTAATTCATACCCATCTGGCTATCTTGTGGGAAGGGTAACTTCAATTGATGATTCTGTAGATGCCTCATTCTTATCAATTACGCTTCAACCATCTCAAAATATGAATAAATTAGAAATGGTCCTTATTATTAAAGGAAAAAATGACTAATTCTAATCACTTCT
>OJBV01000016.1_pt1 | contig 37145 bp, 42 predicted proteins | sample 1590821 | NCBI WGS metagenome assembly OJBV01 (sample SAMN05416694, study PRJEB24817) | seawater metagenome | isolation source: Sea water | place: Canada:Atlantic | collected 2013-07
AGGTCTCGTGGGCTCGGAGATGTGTATAAGAGACAGGATTATGACAGCTCTTATGGGCGAAAAAGTAGAAGACTAGTATAGTTTTCTTAATAAAAAAGGGCAGCTTAAGCTGCCCTTTTTTTATGGCTGCAATCAAACCTATAAACACATTGAATTAGACCTCTTTTCAAACTTTAATATAACTAAATTAGTAGAATTCATAATGTAATTTGTACCAATATTAGAAACACTCACTTAATTATGTATGGTATATTTCGTTTTGTTATATAAAATTTTATTGAATTAAGCTCAATTTAAGCTTTATACAAAGCCTTCAATAGGCAGTTTGAATAAAACCTAAAAGTTTAATATAATGTAATTATTTAGTAACTAAAACAGACGGTTAAAAGCCGCCTTTTGGTGTTTATTTTTGTTTAAAAAAAGTGTTTATCTATGAGTAATAAAGAACCGCTAGTAAAGTTTGAAAATGTGCAAAAAAGTTATGATGGTGAAATACTTGTTGTTAAAGACTTCAATTTAGACGTTGCACCAGGCGAGTTTGTTACAATGCTTGGGCCATCTGGCTCTGGAAAAACGACCTGCCTAATGATGCTTGCAGGATTTGAGCCAACAACTAATGGCACAATTTATTTAAAAGGAAAGCCAATTAACAATGTCCCTCCTCACAAACGAGGCATTGGTATGGTATTTCAAAACTACGCCCTCTTCCCGCACATGACGGTTGCTGAAAATTTAGCATTTCCTCTTGAAGTACGCAAATTTGGTAAAGCCGAAAGAGAAGCAAAGGTTAATCGCGCTCTTGATATGGTCCAGCTCGGTGAATTTGGTCAAAGACGCCCAATGCAGCTATCAGGCGGTCAGCAGCAGCGCGTTGCTGTAGCGAGATCTCTTGTATTTGATCCTGATTTAGTTTTAATGGATGAGCCCTTAGGCGCTCTAGATAAAAACTTAAGAGAGCAAATGCAGTATGAAATTAAGCACCTTCATGAAAGCCTTGGATTAACAGTAGTCTACGTAACGCATGACCAAACTGAAGCGCTAACAATGTCGAACCGAATTGCTGTTTTTAATGATGGCGTGGTTCTTCAGTGCTCTTCCCCAGAAGATCTTTATGAAAAACCTGAAAACTCATTTGTTGCAAACTTCATTGGTGAAAATAATCGCCTAATGGGAACCGTTGAAGCCATTAAAGGAAATACAGCCACAGTAAAAACAGACTCTGGAGATATCGTTGTTGCCACCAAGGTTAATGTTGGCAAGGTTGGAGATCGCGCCACACTATCATTAAGACCAGAGCGCATCATGGTTGCACCAAAGAAAGGAAAAACGCCAAACACATATTCAGCCAAGGTAGAAGAACTTATCTATCATGGCGACCATATTCGCACACGCTTTAGTGTGTGTGGACACGACGATTTTATCGTCAAAATTCCTAATTCAATCGATAATGTTGACCTCAAAAAAGGTAAACAAGTTGATATTGGTTGGATGTCGGAAGATTGTCTTGCTTTAGATGGTTAGAGCTTAGACTTAACTTTAGGAGAAATATATGAAAAATGTAATAACAAAAACTCTGGTTGCCGGTGCTATTTCAACAGCGATGTTGGCTGGTGCAGTCCAAGCAGAAGTAACTTTTGTTTCTTGGGGTGGTGGCTATTCAGCTTCACAACAAAAAGCTTACGTTGACACTTACTCAAGTGGAGATGTAAATATGATTAGTTACAACGGTGGTTTGGGTGAGGTTCGTGCTCAAGTTGAATCTGGAAGTGTTCAGTGGGATATCGTTGACGTACTTGCATCGGATGCTCGTATTGGTTGTGATGAGGGTCTTTTCGAAGAGCTAGATCGCAGCATGTTCCTACCTTCGCCTACTGGCGTTGCAATGGATGATGATACGATGGTACCGGTTCCAAATGATTGCGTAGTTCCGCAAATTTGGTGGTCATACGTACCATTCCATCATGCTGACACCTTCTCAGGTGAACAACCATCAACTATACAAGACTTCTTTGACGTAGAAAAATTCCCAGGCAAGCGTGGTATTCACACTTGGGCTTCTGCAATAACAGAGATGGCATTGTATGCTGACGGTGTTGCTATTGATGATATCTATGATGTATTAGGCACTCAAGCAGGACAAGATCGTGCTTTTGCTAAACTTGACACAATCAAAGATCACGTAGTATTTTGGTCTTCAGGTGCTAAGCCACTTGATCTAGTTAATTCTGGTGAGGTTTCTATGTCACTAGCGTATAACGGCCGTATCGGTGGTGCTGTTCTTAATGACGGCGCTGACTATGTTACTGTATGGGATGGACAAGTACTTGAAGAGGAATGGTTAGTTCTTCTTAAAGGTGCTCCAAACCGTGCTGCAGCTATGCACTTCTTAGTTCATGCTTCTAGCTCTCAGGCGCAAGCAGATCAAGCTAAATGGATCAACTATGGTCCTATGCGCACATCTGGTCTTGATATTATGCAAGCGGGTGAGCCATGGTTCAATACTGGTGTAGCAATCATGGAGCATATGCCTAATACTGATGAGCATATGGCAGGTGGCATTATGGCCAATCCTGATTTCTGGGCAGATAGTGGTCAAGCAATAAATGATCGTTATGCAGCTTGGATGGCTCAATAAGTAGCTAACCTAAAACGAGCTTATTTATTTAACCTCGTTTAATAAAACAGGTCGGTTTTTATAACGACCTGTTTTTATTTTTTAAAAACTAACAAACAAGTTATAGATTTAATGAATATTTTATGAGTGATACTTCGATAACAAATTCTCAAGAACCACTTCTAACAAATGATGGTGTACCGCTTAAAGTAAGCTTACGCAAATCTTTGCGTAGAACAAAAATTCGCTCTTTTCTGTTAATTCTACCCCCACTATTATTCTTATTATTAATGTTTGTAACGCCTATAGGCTCGCTTCTATCAAGAAGTATTGATGACATCCAAATTAATAATGTATTTCCACAGACATTTGCTCAGTACGAATTATGGGAAGATAAATCCCAACTCCCTAGTGAAGAAATGTTTGCCGCAGTTGTAAACGATATTAGAGTCACAATCAAAGTTAAAGATGGTGAAGGAAATGTTATTGGTAAGAATTTACTCGGTAGATCTGGCACTCGAATGACTTATGAGTTCTCTGGCTGGAAAAGTTTAATAAATAAAACAGTTAAAGAAGCTCTAAAGGTTGATAAAAAATCAAAGGAAGCAGTTAAACCTTTTAAGTGGGAGGCGCCCTACAAAGAAAAGATGATTAAAAGAGATAAGCGCTGGGCCAAGGTTGAATTCTGGCAGTCGTTAGGGGCAATGAAAGACCCCTACACGATGGGCTATTATCTAAACGCTGTTGACCTGAAGTATGACGCCAATAAAAATATCATTCAGAAGGCAGAGTATTTAAAAATTTATAACACAATTTGGATTAGAACTCTCCAAGTAAGCCTGATGGTGACTATTTTCTGTTTACTGCTTGCCTATCCAGTTGCTTATTTACTAGCAACACTTCCAATGAAAACCTCAAATCTATTAATGATATGCGTATTGATGCCATTTTGGACGTCGCTCCTAGTAAGAATTGTTGCTTGGATGATTATGCTTCAGCAAAATGGTGTTGTTAATGACACCTTAATGTACATTCTGCCTTGCTTTGAAGGAATGGTGAACCTGCCATTTTTTGGTGCTACCAATATTGACCTTTGTTTTAGTGATGAAGATCGACTTCCTATGATGTACAACTTTACTGGAACCATTATTGTAATGACGCAGGTACTTCTGCCATTTATGATTTTGCCAATCTATAGCGTCATGAAGGGAATACCTCCAAGCTACATGAAGGCAGCTCAAAATCTGGGTGCCACTCCTACGCGAGCCTTTATTCGTGTTTATATGCCTCAATCAGTTCCAGGTATTGGCGCTGGATGCATATTAGTATTTATTGTTGCCATTGGCTACTACATCACGCCAGAATTGGTTGGCGGAAAAGATGGAATAATGATCGGTAACTTTGTTGCGCGTGAAATGCAGAGAACATTAAATTGGGGTCTTGCTGCTGCTATGGGAGCAATTCTTCTAGCTGCAGTTTTGGTTCTATATTGGGCATATGACAGACTGATTGGCCTTGATAACTTAAAAATGGGATAGTCATGAAATTTCCTACTTACACAACACCTCGAGAAAAACTATGGCACTATACTTATAGGATATTTTGTGGGCTTGTATTGTTTTTCTTAGTTGCCCCGCTGATTGTTGTTATCCCACTATCATTTACTAATTCTGTTTTCTTGCAATTTAGCCCTGAAATGAAATTCTTTAGCTTTGAGACTTGGTCTTTTAACTTTGATGGCTATGGAACTCGCTGGTACAAAGAAATGTTTGGTATTTGTTCTGAAAATTCAGGAACAACTGTCTGCACAGATAGGTGGATGATTGGCTTTAAAAATAGTGCTATCATTGCAATTTTTGCCACTTTCTTTGCAAGTGTCTTAGGCACATTAGCAGCACTTGGTTTGTCTAATAGACATATGCCGTTTAACCGTTTAATAATGGCGCTTATGATTTCTCCAATGATTGTCCCGCTTATCATTACTGCTGCTGGAATGTTTTTCTTTTTTGCTAAAGTCAACCTTGTTGCAACCTTACCAGGCCTTATTATTGCCCATACTATTTTAGGGATACCATTTGTTGTCATAACAGTCTCTGCTTCACTCTCTGGATTTGATAGTAACTTACTGCGCGCTGCTTCAAGTTTAGGCGGAACACCGCTAAGAAATTTTTTCAAAGTTCAAGCGCCACTAATAGCGCCAGGGGTTATAGCAGGCGGACTATTTGCATTTATTACCTCTTTTGATGAGGTCGTTATTGTGCTCTTTGTTGGTGGCCCCGATCAGTACACGCTTCCAAGACAGATGTGGTCTGGAATTCGCAATGAGATAAGTCCAACGATTCTAGCTGCTGCCACTCTTCTTGTGATTTTCTCGATTGTATTACTTTCCACACTTGAATGGCTTCGCCGTCGCTCTGAAAAGATCCGAGGCATAACCCCTCACTAAAGCTTTTAATTTTTATCACATTGATGATTCTTAATGTATAGTCTCATTAATGGAAAAACGTACCCCTTTAGATAAGAATAAACAATCCTTAGTTATCATTTCGTGCCTTTTAATTACTTTTTGTATGGGCACTATTCATGCATTTAGTACTTTAATTGAAGGCATTGAACTGCAAATCAATGCAGGCAGGATGGCATCAAGTCTTATCTATTCAACTGGGTTAATCAGCGTAACAGTTGCTGTATTTTTTGGATCCACCCTATATCGTAAACTGTCTCCATCATTGATCATCGTTTTAATAGCAATATTGCCCTTAATTGGCGTCCTTATATCAAATACAGGTAGTTGGATTGGATGGATAGTTGGCTATGGCTTTTGCTTTGGGTTTGCAAGTGGCCTAGGATATGGATTTTCACTGTATGCAGCCTCCTCTGTAACCTCAAGCCAAAAGCTCGGCTTGGTGCTTGGCGCTGTGTCAGCATCCTATGCGTTTGGTGCTGTTATTTTCTCGATGCTTTACCCACTACTTTTTAGTTATTTTGACTTTAAAGCTGGCTACATGATTGGCGTTTCAATACTATCCATTGTTATTATTATTAGTTTAATTCTTTTTCGATTAGCAAAAAAAGACTTAACTGCAAAAACAAAATCCATTGGCAAAAATCAAAGTGTTAAAGGAAAAATTATTAAGCTATGGCTGGCCTTTTTCCTTGGTGTTTTTGCTGGCCTTATGACAATAGGTCATGCAGTGCCAATTATTAAAGCATCAGGAGGGTCATCTGAAATTGCAATAACTGCTATTTCCCTAATGGCTCTTGGAAGTGGAATTGCAGGTATATATGCTGGCTGGCTTGCAGATCGATTTGGTTGCAAGCGCCCTATTTTAGTAATTTTGACTATAAGCTCTCTCGCCCTATTAAGCCTTTCAACATTTACAAGTATTAATCTAATGTTAATATTTTTGACTCTTATCGCTTCTCTTTATGGCGCCTTAATTGCAATTTATCCAACCTTAGTGAATCACGTATTTGGACCTGATTACTCAGCTTGGGCCTATGGAAGAATTTTTACCGCATGGGGAGCAGCGGGCTTAGTGTCGCCTTCTCTTGCCGGCTGGTTATTTGATCAATATAATAACTACAATTCATCATTATTTTTTGCCTTCATTTTATCCATTTTTGCTGGATTAATCATTTGGAGTCTCAAATATGACGTTAATGGTGCAACACATTAACTATTAAAGAGTTCTCCAAAAAAATGACGATCCAGAATATAATAAAACATATTTATTACTTAAATCTATCATCATGAAAAAACATATTATTTCCACCAATAAGGCCCCTGCTGCAGTAGGAACATACTCTCAAGCTGTTGCTGTTACAGGCGGAACTACGATCTATCTTTCAGGGCAAATTCCTTTGGTTCCTGAAACAATGGAAGTAGTGGAAGGCGGCATTGAAGAGCAAATTCACCAAGTATTTAAGAATTTATTAGCCATGTGTCAAGAATCAAAAGGCAGCTTAAGCGATATCGTTAAACTTAACATTTTCTTAACAGACCTAAGTAATTTTGCTACATTAAATGAAATTATGGCTACCTACTTTACAGAGCCATATCCAGCCAGAGCAGCTATTGGTGTAAACGAACTCCCAAAAGGTGTGAGCGTTGAAATGGATGGCGTAATGGTAACTGACTCAAACTCCTACAGTTTCTAATTTTATGCCTTCACTCTCTGATCCAATTATTTCGATTAGTGGATTAGGACAGAAGACTTCAGATAGGTTAAACCAACTAGGGATTCATACGCTTGAACACTTACTGTTTCACTTGCCGAGTCGTTATCAAGACAAAACAACTATAACGTCGCTTTCCAGTGCAAGTGTTGAAGACGAAATCCTAATTGAAGTAACGATTGATAGAATTGAAGTCATTCCTGCAAGGCAGAGACAGCTTCTTTGTTACTTATCGGACAATCAAAACCAAAGAGTTCTATTACGATTTTTTCATTTTACGCAGTACCAAAAGCAAGCACTTATTCGCGGTGAGACTATACAGTGCTTTGGTGAAATAAAAATCGGCCGCCAAGGCCTTGAAATGCACCATCCTGAATATCGAATTATTTCGCAAGATCAAAAGCCACTCCTTGAGTCAACCTTAACACCGGTTTATCCTCTTTGCGCCGGCGTTAGTCAAAATAAAATGAAACAATGGGTAAATAATGCTTTAGACGTCTTAAAAGCGAGCGTAATTGATGATTATTTTGAAAAGATAACACAAAGTACGATGCCAAGCTTAAAAGACTCTTTATTCTTGCTTCATCACCCTAATAAAAATGAAGATTTATCAAAAATTGAAGCCTTTACTCACATTTCTCAGCAGAGATTAATTATTGAAGAGCTGGCAGCCCACCAACTCAGTCTTCTGAAAATTAAAGAAGCAAGAAAAAGTAAAGAATCAAAAAAAATTTCTATTAAAAATGCATTGAGCAATAAACTTCTAAGCTCACTGGAGTTTGATCTAACTTCTGCTCAATCTCGATGCATTAGCCAAATTAATGAGGATCTATCAACCTCTGAGCCAATGCATAGATTACTTCAGGGTGATGTAGGTTCTGGAAAAACAATCGTAGCAGTGTTTGCACTTCTTCAAGCAGCTGAAAATAATTTCCAAACTGCCGTAATGGCGCCAACTGAAATTCTAGCTCGACAGCATCTTCAAAATTTTAGTAACTACCTCACCCCACTTGGTATTCAAATTGCTTTTCTCTCAGGCTCTCAAAATACTCAAGAAAGAAAAGATAACTTAAGTCTTATAGAAAATGGAAAAGCAAAAGTTATTATTGGCACTCATGCATTATTTCAAGAAAATGTTTACTTTGAGGATTTAGCATTAGTGATCATTGATGAGCAGCACAAGTTTGGAGTTCATCAGAGACTATCACTTTCTAAGAAAGCCATCTTAACACCTCATCAATTAGTCATGACCGCTACGCCAATCCCCAGATCATTAACGATGAGCGCTTACGCTGACTTAGATACTTCAATTATTGATGAGTTACCTCCAGGTCGCCAAACAATTGAAACTGTTGCACTAAGTAACGCTCGAAGGGATGAATTAATTACCAAAATTAAACAAATTTCAAAGGAAGGACGTCAAATTTATTGGGTGTGTACTTTAATTGAAGAGTCAGAAGCTCTTCGAGCGGAGTCCGCTGAAAAAACATTTACATATCTCACAGATAACCTTAGAGATCTAAAAGTTGTAATGATTCATGGGCGCTTAACAAAGTCAGAAAAAGAAATTATTATGTCAGACTTTTCTAAAGGAGAAACCAACCTTCTCGTTGCTACAACTGTAATTGAGGTTGGGGTCAATGTCCCTAATGCAAGTCTGATGATTGTTGAGAATGCAGAGCGTCTCGGTCTGGCTCAACTTCATCAACTAAGGGGCCGGGTTGGAAGAGGCTCTGAAAAAAGTGCTTGTGTCTTACTGTATCAATCACCCCTTAGTCAAACAGCCAAAGAAAGGCTTGATATTCTTCGTCAGAGTAATGATGGATTTTTGATTGCTCAAAAAGATTTAGAGCTGCGTGGTCCGGGTGAAATTTTAGGGACACAGCAAACGGGTATTGCATCAATGAAAATTGCAGATATTGTTAGAGATTCTTACCTACTCAAGCAGGTGGGATACTACTCATCAAAAATGCTAGAAGCAGAGCATACTAGTCAAAATGCTCTAATGACGCGCTGGATTGATGAAGAGAAAACTCACTATTTCGATGCCTAATGTCTTCTAGAACTCATTAAAATTAAAGACTCTTGTAAAATACCTAACCTATGTTCAATCCAGATAAGTTTCAATGGCGAATTTTTAATCCTCAAGAAGGGGTGCCTGAGCACGTCTGCAACTGGCTACTGGATGGCCAATCTTTAACTGCTAAACTTAGAGATAAATATGAAGATTTCAAAGTTAATGTTCTCTCTCAAGAGCAAGATAATCCCTATGATTGCGAATTAAAGCTTCTCGCAGCTAGTAATAATCAGACTTTTATTGTAAGAGAAGTTGAGCTTATTGGATCTCAAAGACCCGTTGTTATTGCGCGCTCATTAATCCCGTTGACAGCAGATACAAGTGAAATTCTAAAAATTGGAGCCAAGCCATTGGGAGAAATTTTATTTAATGATCCTGAGATTAAACGTGGTCATCTTGAAGTTGGAAGTTTCAATAAATCATGGGCCAGGCGTTCAACTTTTAAAATTGGGAAAACCAAATTACTTGTTTCTGAAATTTTTTTGGAGTCACTTTATGCGTGATAAATTGTTTAACAGTATTGTTGATATAGCTGATTTTCGTTTCGATGCAGATGTGGTTAAGGTATTTGATGATATGGTTAGAAGATCTGTTCCTGGATATGACTCTATGATTCAAATGGTTGGCCTTGTCGCCAGAATGTATGGGCAAGATAATACTAACTATTATGATCTTGGCTCGTCGACAGGAGCAATATCACTTGCGCTAGCACTAAATAATAAAAATAAAAATAACAAATTTATTGCTATTGATAATTCAGCTGAAATGGTAAAAAAATGTCAAGCAAACTTATCTAATAAAATTGATAACTTGCAAGTGCTTTGTTCAGACATTACTGACACCGAGATCAATGATGCGTCTATTGTTGTTTTGAACTTAACGCTGCAGTTTATTGATGTTGGAGCAAGAGCTGCGCTCTTAAAAAAAATATATGACGGCCTAAACCCTGGAGGCGTATTAATAATTAGTGAAAAGATACACTTTGAGGATCCTGAAACACAAGATCATATTACAAAGCTTCACTTAGATTTCAAAAGGGAAAATGGCTATAGCGAGCTCGAAATTGCAAACAAACGACAAGCGATTGAAAACGTAATGATTACTGAAACTAAAAAAACTCACATTGACCGACTAAGAGATTGTGGCTTTAGGGAGACTAGCTGCTACTTTCAGTGCCTCAACTTTGTATCATTTTTATCTGTAAAATAAACTTCGTTTAATCGGCTTTAAATTAGGTTTTTCTATGTTACTAATGATCGACAACTACGATTCATTTACTTATAACTTGGTTCAGTATTTTGGTGAACTTGGTCAAGAAGTTGTCGTCTATAGAAATGATGAAATCTCTATTAATGAGATTGAAAGTTTAAACCCTAACTATATCGTAATATCGCCAGGCCCATGCACTCCAAATGAAGCTGGAATTTCTTTAGAGCTAATCAAAAAGTTTGCTGGAAAGTTTCCTATACTAGGCGTATGTTTAGGTTTTCAGGCAATTGTTCAATCATTTGGTGGAAATATTATTGGCGCCCAGAAGATTATGCATGGTAAAGTTTCACCTGTTCATCACACCTCTAAGAGCGTTTTTAAAGGCCTTAAAAATCCTCTTAATGCAACTCGTTACCACTCACTAGTAGCTGAAAAGACGACCTTACCAGATTGCTTTGAGGTAACCGCTTGGACTAATACAGAGTCTGGAGATATTGAAGAAATAATGGGCGTTCGTCATAACTCTTACCCAATTGAAGGTGTCCAATTTCATCCTGAATCTATTCTCACAGAACATGGACATCAAATGCTTAATACTTTTTTACAGGACAATCAATAATCATGGAATTAATTCAATTTTTACAAGGTGAGCTTTTACTCACTGGAACCTTACTTGCTCTTATTATTCTTCTTATAGTAAACATCTATGGAGACACGTTTAAAAAATATGCAGTAGTTGATACCCATGCTGCAGTTTCTTTGATGGATGATGATGAGCTGATCATTCTAGATGTGCGTGAAGAAAAAGAACGCTCTTCTGGATTTATTAATAATGACATTAATATCCCTATGAGCCAAGTTAAAAATAAAATGGACTCACTTGATAAATCAAAAAATATACTTGTCTATTGTAAAAGTGGCACTCGATCTGATCAAATTTCAGGCTTTCTTTCTAAAAATGAATTTCAAAATGTATCTAGCCTAAAAGGCGGCTTTAATGCTTGGCAAAAAGCTGAATTACCAATTCAAAAATAACTAATATGAAAAAATCTTTAGCGATTATTGGAGCTGGTGCATGGGGAAGTGCTCTTGCAATTGCTCTAAGTGAAAAATTTGAAAAAATTTTTCTAATTACAAAAGATAAAGCAAACACTAAGGGACTAGGTAATCAGCATGAAGCACTATCCGTCAAGTTTAACTCTAACATCTCTATAGGCAATAGCTTTGAGGTTATTGAGGAATCGCAAGCCGTTCTTATTGCAACCCCAAGCTCATCATTTAATAGCGTACTTAAAAACCTCAGCCCTCATGTAAAAAGTAAACCCATTGCTTGGGTAACAAAAGGGTTTGATCCAGACAATGGACAACTCCTTCACGAATCGTTTAGTCAAAAATTTCCTAGTCATCATCCCTGCGCAATATCTGGGCCAACTTTTGCTGCAGAAATTGTTGAAAAAAAACCTGCTGCCATAGTTGTTGCCTCTCAAGATAAAATGACAAGAGATTTTTGGGCTGAAACAATACAAACTAGCAATTTACGGGCTTATACAAATTCTGATATAGTTGGTGTTCAAGTTGGTGGCTCTGTAAAAAATATTCTAGCAATTGCTGCCGGAATTGCAAATGGACTTGGTTTTGGTGCAAATACACAAGCCGCTCTGATTACAAGAGGCTTGGCCGAGATGACTCGACTAGGCGAAGCTCTAGGAGCAGATAAGGTTACTTTCCAAGGACTCTCTGGAATGGGTGATTTAGTTCTCACCTGCTCGGATGATTTATCTAGAAATCGTCGTTTTGGTAAAGAACTGGCTAATAATATACCTACCGATAAAGCTCTAAAAAATATCAATGCTACAGTTGAAGGGTTTAAAGCTTTAGAGCTGGTAATTATGATTGCAAATAATCATCAAATCGAAATGCCAATTTGCGAACAAGTTCTTGCAGTAACTGAAGGTAGGACCACTCCCAGGGAGGCTGTTAATGAGCTCCTTTTAAGAAAGCCTAGCGAAGAGTAACCCAATTCAAATAAAACCCTTAAGGCGTGCCTAAAAAATGAGCCTAATTAACAGAAAAATTTCTAGTACTGAAAATATTCAGAAGCAAGACTTACGCCTCCTGCTTCGATTAGCACCCTTTTTAAGACCCTATAAAAAAATTGCCTTAATTGCTATTATTGCGCTCATTTTTAGTTCATTAGCATTTTTATTATTTGGACAAGGCATTAAATTATTTATAGATGAGGGGATTTATACGCTTGATAATAAGGCAATGCTACTCATTGCAGTAGTTTTAATCACCATGGTAGTAGCAACCTTTATACGCTTTTACTTCGTCTCATGGATTGGCGAAAGAGTCAGTAATGATGTTCGCCTAGCAGTATTTAATCACTTACTTACTTTACACCCTCATTATTTTGAAGTAAACCGAAGCGGAGAAATAAATGCACGATTAACAACTGACACCACTTTGCTTCAATCTATTTTTGGTTTCTCAATATCAATGGCCCTCAGTAGCGTCCTTCTATTTTTTGGTGGACTCACAATGATGATTATTACCAATTTAAAACTTGCTATTATTGTTCTTGTTAGCGTCCCCATTATCCTTCTCCCTATGGCAATATATGGACGACGCTTAAGATCGCTTTCAAGAAAGAGTCAAGACACAGTCGCAGATATTGGAACCTACGCTGGAGAAATAGTACAAAACATTAAAGTAGTCCAAAGCTTTACTCGTGAGCCTGAAGAATCTCAAGCATTCAGCGAGGAAGTTGAAAAAGCTTTTGCAGTTGCAAAAAAGCGAATAATGCAGAGCTCCCTGCTAATTGCAGCGGCAATGATTCTAGTTTTTACGGGTCTAGGCTCTATGATATGGGCTGGCGCTAAAGATGTTGCAAATGGACAAATCACAGCCGGTGAACTAGCTGCGTTTGTTTTTTATGCAATCATGGTTGCAAGGTCCGTAGCTGTTATTTCAGAGATTTATGGGCAGCTCCAAAGAGCAGCTGGTGCAACAGAACGACTTCTTGAATTACTAGCAGAAAAATCACAGATTTTTGCCCCAGTTGCACCTAGAAAATTAGATAATGGCGCCCTCTCTCTAAGCTTTAACAATGTTCACTTTAGCTACCCATCAAGACCAGAACAGTCAGCCCTTGAAGAACTTACGTTTAAAGTTAAGGAAGGTGAAACAGTTGCAATTGTTGGCCTCTCAGGTGCAGGCAAGACAACTATTTTTGAGCTACTACAAAGATTTTATGATCCATCTAAAGGCAGTATTGATGTTAGTGATATTAACCTAGTTGATCTGGATCCTAAGACTCTTCGTTCAAGTATTGGAGTAGTGCCGCAACAACCAACATTGTTCTCAGCTGATGTCACGCATAATATTGGATATGGCAACCCAGCTGCAAATATAAATCAAATAAAGGATGCTGCAAAAGAAGCCTATGCGTTAGAGTTTATAGAGCAGCTTCCTGATGGCTTTGATAGCTATCTTGGTGAGCAAGGTGTTCGCTTATCAGGAGGCCAGCGTCAACGTATTGCTATTGCGAGAGCAATACTCAAAGACCCATCGATTCTTCTTCTAGATGAAGCCACCAGCGCTCTAGATGCAGACAGTGAACAAAAAGTGCAGGACGCTTTAAAAGTCTTAATGGAGGGCAGAACTACATTAATAATTGCTCATAGACTTGCAACAATTATGCATGCAGATCGTATTTTACTGATCGATAAGGGTCGATTAATTGCTGAAGGGAGTCATCAAGATTTATTATCCAGCTCAAAGCTCTACAAGAAGCTTTGTGAGCTTCAATTTAACTTCTAGCACAGTCATATAATTTGAAGATCTATTGGGATATTAAAGACTAGTTATTATTTTTAAAATTAGAAAGATAAAACTTTGTTTTTACTGGATAATAACCTTAAATTTCAACTGTGAATTGATTAATTAATGGTCAATAAATATAGAAATATCAAAAAAATTCTAAAAAACCTCTGTCTTTTAGTTACGCTATTTTCAGTAAGTACTCTTGTCTCTTCAGCATCACTTTCATCGTTTAAACCTAGTTTTGATTCCATTGAAAACACTGTTGTAAGAAAAGAAGTTTTTTTTAATTACCTTCTTCCAGCAATTCATCAAAAAAATGCTGAGATAATTGAGCTTAGAGATTCTATATTAAATAATGAATTAAGCGTCAATGAACTCGAAAAATTAGCATCAAAGTATCGGGTCAAACATCCAGCTACTCAAGAAGAGTTATTAAAAGTTATTGATATCCTCCCCCCTTCCCTTGTTCTTGCTCAAGCGGCAAATGAGTCAAATTGGGGAAGATCAAGATTTGCCAAGGATTTTAATAATTATTTTGGAATCTGGTGTTTTTCTGAAGGTTGTGGAATAATTCCTAAAGAAAGAGATCGGAGCGCAACGCATGAGGTTGCGAGCTTTAATTCCTTAGAAGAGTGCATAGATTACTATGTACTTAATATTAATCGAAGCTATGCCTATGAAGAGCTTCGACAGATAAGAGAAAAGCAGCGCAATGATATGCAGCCCATTAAAGGAATCGTTCTAGCAGAAGGTCTAGGTAATTATGCATTTCCTGGCATTGAATATATTGATTCAATTAAATCAGTTATCCAATTCAACCAACTGGGTCGTTACGACTATACAAACTAAGTCAATAGAAATTTAGGTATAAAAAAACCCGCGAGTAGCGGGTTTTTTTGAAGTAGATTTTGTTTGCAAGATTAACGTTTTGAGTACTGCTCACTCTTACGCGCCTTCTTCCTACCAACCTTCTTACGCTCAACTACACGTGCATCACGTGTCACTAGTCCAGCACTTCGTAATCCAGGACGAGTCGCCTCATCATAAGCCATCAAGGCTCTAGTAACTCCAAGTCTAATAGCACCAGCTTGACCTGTATCACCACCACCTTTAACCATGATAGTAAAATCAAACTTGTTATGCATTTCAACCACATCTAGCGGTTGGTTGATAATCATTGAAGATGTCTCTCTACCGAAATATTCAGCCATAGGCTTTTTATTAACTGTAAAAACACCCTTACCTTTAGTCATGTAAACACGGGCAACTGATGTCTTTCTTCTTCCAGTTGCGTAAAAAACTTCTTTATCTGCCATAATAATATGCCTTAAATATCCAATACTTGTGGTTGTTGAGATTGATGGGTATGTTCACTACCAGCAAAAACCTTCATTTTTCTAAACATTTCTCTGCCTAATGGGCCTTTTGGCAACATTCCTTTAACAGCTTTTTGAATAACTTCCTCAGGCTTTTTAGCAAGAAGATCTTTAAATGGAACTGATTTCAGATTACCAACATATCCAGTATGATGATGATACATTTTGTCATTAAATTTATTTCCAGTCACGGTTATTTTAGCCGCATTAACGATAACAATATAATCACCTGTATCCACGTGAGGCGTAAATTCAGGCTTATGCTTACCACGAAGACGAGATGCAACTTCAGTTGCTAGACGCCCAAGAGTCTTACCATCTGCATCTACTAAAAACCACTCTCTTTTTACTTCTTCAGCTTTCGCACTAAATGTTTTCATAACTTGCTTCTATATGTCGGATCAGAATAATCGGACTATTATAATCACTTTTTATTCTTGATGTAAGTTTTCATATGGCAAACACATGAAATATCTATACATAAAATGAGAAAGAATTTCCAGACTATTTTGCCATTAAATCAAGACTCTTATCATAAAGCTTAGTTTCAACGTCCATTAATCCCAATAAAGTGTGAAACAAATTATCATGGGAAAGAGGAAGGTCTTCTTTATTCTTTATTGACTCAACATCAAAAACCTTAGACATAGAATCATTAAGCCACATCAATGCTGGAACATCAATCTGCTCGTCTGGGGCCATAAAATATGGCATTCCATGCAAATAAAGACCGTTTTCTCCTAAAGACTCGCCGTGATCACTAACATAAAACATTGCTGTATCTGACTCTTGTGAATTTCTCTTTAAAAGCCCTATAACTTTTGAAAGAAAATAATCTGCATAAAGAATTGTATTGTCGTAAGCATTACTTATTTCTTGATCATTACACTCGTTTAACTGGCTTGTTTTACATACAGGAACAAATACTTCAAATTCCTCTGGGTACCTCTTGTAATAAGCTGGACCATGACTCCCCATAGTGTGCAGAATAATCAAAATATCTTTATCATTTTGATCGTCAATATAGCTTTGTAAATTAACCAGCATCCCTTCATCTCTGCACTCAGGATTGCATATAGAATTTTGCTCTGATGTTCGATAGTCTTCAAAAGTAATTCGATCTGCGACACTCTTTGAACTGGAGTTGTTTTCATACCAAATAACACTGGCACCTGCATGGCTTATTAGATCGAGAATATTACTCATATTTTTTCCCTTTTCATGAGAGTATTTATCACGACCTAGTAAAGAAAACATGCATGGAACAGACCAAGCAGTATCTGTTCCACACGAAGTCAAATTCTTGAATGAGATGATATCCTCTTTTTCCAAATAAGGATTAGTTTGAAGGCTATAACCATTAATTGACATATGGTCCCTTCTCACAGTCTCTCCTATGACAAAAATCACCAAACGCCTTTTGTCAGACTTCTTGTTAATTTGTGCATCGAGACCAATTACCTTAAAAGGAGTTGAAGAAGTCACCATCTTTGAATCAATAAACTTAGCTGCAGAATATAAGTAATATGTAGGATTGATATAGAGTCTTAAATCACGATTTTCTCTTGCAAAAGATGTATAGTGCTTTGAAAATGACAAGACAACCACTACAAAAACAACTACCAAAACTATGAAATATTTAAGCCTCTGAAGAAATTGTGCATTTAACTTTAATTTTTTTAACTCAACTTTGAATACAATAAAGGAAGGTAGAAGCCCCAAAACTAGAAAATATAAAATTGATTTATAATTTACCAAGTCAAGAAATTCACTAGTGTCTGTTTCAAATGTATTGGTTATCATGTTATGGTCAAATACAATGCCATAATTATTTGTACTGTAACTAACTAGTGATGAAGTTAATAGTAATAGAATTAAAATTGGCTTGGTTGACTTTCTATAGCAAATCAAAAGCAGTAAAGCAGCCAAGAAAGTAAATAAAAATAAAAATAAAGACCCTAAAAAAAACAAGTTCTCAAAAAGAGGATAAACCAGCAATGTTTTTTCGAAAAATGTAAAATTACCAGTTAATGTTAAAAAACCTGCAATAAGCAAAACTAGATGAATCTGAGATAATTTATAAGAAAAAAGTTTCATTTGTTTTGTTTACAAAAAAATATTATTATATTATCCATTAGATTAAAAAGGAAGTAATGCTTAACTCACATATACACTTAGATTTTGATAATGTTAACTCCCCTTCTAGCTCTACAACTGGGGTTATTGTTCCATCAACTGGGAAAGATAACTGGGATAGCGTTATTGCTTGCTGCTCAGCAGACAATAATAGTCACTTTGCACTTGGAATTCATCCTTGGTTTATTGAAAATCATCAAATGATCGATTTATACAATCTTGAAGTTCGTATCGAGGAAGAAAAGCCAGTTGCGGTTGGTGAGTGCGGCCTTGATTATGTTAAAGTTAAAGATCAGAATACGCAGAGATTTATGTTTGATGAGCAGATATCTTTGGCAACTCGCTTTGATCTGCCTTTAATAATTCATTCAGTCCAAGCAACTGAAGATGTGACTGACTTACTTAAATCGCACTCTAAATCTCGAGGTGTAATTCACGCATATTCAGGCAGTATTCAACAAGCTGAAAATTTACTTAAAATTAATTTTTCGTTTGGTTTTGGTAATACATTAACCAATCCTCAAGCTTACAAACTGCATGATATTGTGAAGTTTTTACCAATTGAGTCTATTGTGATTGAAACTGATGACCATAAAAACCCTGATGAATTAATTCAGGTAGCTGAGAGAGTTGCAAGAATTAAAAAGCTCACTGTTGATGAGGTAATTGATCAGTGTGACCAAAATACACGCAATATTTTTAATATAGATTAATGTCAGGAAGTTGTGCACGTACTGAAATATTAGTTGGCCAACTAGGCCTAGCTCAATTAGCAGAATCACATGTTGTCATTGCTGGATTAGGCGGTGTTGGAGGAGCATGCGCTGAATCACTCTGCAGGGCAGGAATTGGAGAGTTGACTTTAATTGACTACGATACTATTTCAAATACGGATCTTAATCGTCAGGTAATTGCTCTGCATTCAACTTTAGGTGGCTCAAAAGTCAAAGTTCTTGCGCAGAGACTTAGAGATATTAACCCTGATACTGTAATCAATGAAAAAAACCTTTTTATTGATAGCAAGGAAGCAGAATCAATAGCCAAGAATGAAGATTTAAATTTTGTTGCGGACTGTATTGATGCAATTGCCTGTAAGACAAATTTAATTGATGCCTGTAATCGCTCAGGCAAACCAATAATTTCTAGCATGGGAGCTGGGGGTAGACTAGACCCAACTAAAGTTACAATCTCTAGAATGGATAAAACAGAATATTGTGGTCTTGCTAGAGAGCTAAGAAGACAACTCAGAAGTAAACACGCATCTTTAAAATTTCCAGTTGTTCATTCCACAGAGGTTCAAATAAAAGCCCTCCCACATGAAGATTTGGATAAAAACGAATTGTGCCCTCCAGGAAGACCAAGAGCGGTGAATGGAGCAATATCATATATGCCTAATATTTTTGGATTAATGATGGCAGGACACATCATCCAAACTATATTAAAATCATAGTCATTAGGATATTGAGAAAATTATGGTAAGGACTGAAAGCCCAATTTGTGATTTTAATTTACCCGCAATTGAATTTGAGCTGAAGGGGGTTGATGGGAAGCTTTATGACCTAAATAGTCTTAAAGGATCCAATGGCTTACTAGTAATGTTTATCTGTAACCACTGCCCTTACGTCAAATCAATTATTGATCAAATAATTCTTGACACAAAAGAGCTTTCTGAATTAGGCATAAATAGTGTCGGCATAATGTCAAATGACCCTAATGAATATGAAGAAGATTCATTTGAAAATATGAAAAAAATTTCTTCCGATTTAAATTTTCCTTTTCCATATCTAATTGACGAAACGCAGGAAGTGGCAAAAGCATTTGGCGCTGTATGTACACCAGACTTTTTTGGTTATAACAAAAACCTTGGACTCCAATATCGTGGGAGACTTAATGAGTCAAGAAAAGAGTCAGTTGATGGAGCGAAAAGAGAGTTATTTGAAGCCATGAAAGAAATTGCAATTTCAGGAAATGGTCCTAGCCATCAGACTCCCTCAATGGGCTGCTCAATCAAATGGTTTTAATTTATTTTTATGAGCTTCATGCTAGTGATAAATACTGGTTATAGATGTAAAATTTCAAATTAAGGTATAATACGCACCTTTTTACTCCCCCCACTTCACATGTCTGAACATGAATCAAGCGTAAATTTTAAAAGTTTTGGTCTTTCCGAGGCCTTAATAAAGGTGCTTGATGAAGTTGGTTATGAAACGCCTTCAGCAATTCAAGAGCAGTGTATACCTTACTTGCTAAATGGTCACGATGTTATTGGACAGGCGCAAACTGGTACTGGCAAAACAGCAGCATTTTCACTCCCATTAATTGATAGAATTGATATTAGTACTAATCAAGTTCAGCTTTTAGTGTTAACCCCGACAAGGGAGCTAGCAATCCAAGTTTCAGAGGCCATTCAAACCTATGCTAGGCATCTTAAAGGACTGCATGTACTTCCTATATATGGTGGACAGTCTTATGATATTCAGCTAAGGCCATTAAAAAGAGGAGTCCATGTTGTTGTAGGAACTCCTGGAAGAGTAATGGACCATATAAAAAAAGGCACCCTTAAGCTTGGCTCACTAAAAGCATTGGTGCTTGATGAGGCTGATGAAATGTTAAGAATGGGCTTTATTGATGATGTAAAGTGGGTAATGGAAAAGCTGCCGAAAGAACGTCAAATTGCACTTTTTTCAGCAACAATGCCTGACGTAATAAGAAGAGTTGCAGAAAAATTCTTAAACGATCCAAAAATAGTTAAGATAAAAACAAAAACCGCTACAGCACAAACAATTAGTCAAAGATATTGGCTGGTTAGTGGCGTTAATAAGCTAGATGCGTTGACTCGAATCTTAGAAGTAGAAACATTTGATGCACTTTTAATATTTGTAAGAACAAAAACAGCAACAGTAGATTTAGCAGAAAAATTATCTGCAAGAGGTTTTTCATCTGAAGCGATTAATGGTGATATTGCTCAAAATCAAAGAGAGCGAACAATCCAGCAACTTAAAAAAGGGAAAATTGATATTCTAATTGCCACCGATGTAGCTGCTAGAGGATTAGATGTTGAGCGAATTTCTCATGTTGTGAATTATGATATTCCTCAAGACCCAGAGTCTTATGTTCACAGAATTGGAAGAACAGGTAGAGCAGGTAGGGAAGGAAAAGCAATACTATTTGTAGCGCCAAGAGAAAGAAGAATGCTTCAGACAATTGAAAGAATTACGCGTCAACCAATCACACCAATGCAGCTTCCTTCTGCCAAAATTATTAATGAGCAAAGGGTAACAAATTTTAAACAAAGAATAAGTGATACTCTTAATAATCAAGAGTTGGGAATCTTTGAAGAACTCATCCTAAGTTTCCAAAAAGAGCATGAAGTTGATGCTTTTAAAATAGCATCAGCATTAGCATTGATGGCGCAAGGTACAGAGCCATTACTTCTTAGTGAAAAGGAGTTAAGCCAAGGCTCATTTAAGGAAGGCAGTAAGGCTAAAATTTCTATTTCAGTTCATGCAGATCCGCTAAAAAATAACCCTTCAATTAAAATGCGAAGGTATAGGCTAGCTGTTGGTCATAAAGATAACATTAAGCCGGGTAACGTCTTGGGTGCAATAGCTAATGAGGCTGAAATTAGTAGTGAGTTTATTGGAGCAATCCAAATATTTCAAGACTTTACCACAATTGATCTACCCGATGAAATGACAAAAGAAACGCTTGCTATTTTGAAAAAAACTAGGGTTTTTGATAAAAAACTTAATATTGAAGAGCTATCAGAAAAAAATAATACGACCTCTCCTCATCAAAAAAGTGATGATTTTAAAAGAAATTCTTCAAGAAGGGGTGGTGAAAGGAAGTTTGAGAGAAAGCCAAGAGGCAAAGGTGGAGATAGGCCTAATAGACATAAAGATAAGAAATTCTCACGAGGCAAGCCAAAAAGAAAAGATTAATTGCTACTAATTACAAGCAAATAGGCGTATTTAGGGCAAAAATATAGGTTAAAATCACATTGCTGGTTAAAATACAGCTAATTTAATAGTGTGTTGTTGCTTCGTAGTAAGTCGGTTTCACAGTAATTTGGGTTGGTTGCGTCTTTTCCATGTTTTATTTATTTTTAGGAGACGGAATGTCTACAACAACAGGACGCGTTAAATGGTTTGACGCAAAAAAAGGTTTTGGTTTTATTGAGCAAGAAAGTGGTGACGATGTGTTCGTTCACTTCAGAGCAATCCAAGGTGATGGTTACAAATCACTAGAAGAAGGTCAAGAAGTTGAATTTGAACTTGAAGATGGTGCCAAAGGACCTCAAGCTGCCAACGTAGTACCAAAATAATTTAAGAATTATTTAATGAAAACCCAGCCTAAGTGCTGGGTTTTTTATTGCCTGTCTTAAATCAAATTGCTTTCATTTAATCTTCTATCGTTTAAAACCTCTATGACCTCATTTTTTTAGTCAAAATAATATCTCTTTCAATTACAAGTATTTGTTACATATATAATTAATCCAAAAAAACAATCTATGAAAACATTCTATTGGTACGATTATGAAACTTTTGGATTATCGCCAAAAGTTCAAAGAATTGCACAGTTTGCTGGCATTAGAACTGATGAAAATCTTAATATTCTTGAAGAACATATGTTCTACTGTAAACCAACCCATGATTCCTTGCCTGCGCCTGAGGCATGCGCAGTCACAGGCATAACGCCACAATTATGTGAGAAAAAAGGATTAATAGAGCATGAGTTTATCAAAAAGATACATCAAGAATTTTCAAAACCTGAGACATGCATTGTTGGTTACAACTCTATAGCATTTGATGATGAATTTACAAGGCACACTCTATTTAGAAATTTCATAGACCCATATTCTTGGCATTGGCAAAATGGTAACGCAAGATGGGACATTCTCAATGTTGCACGTTTCTGTTATGCTCACAAAGAAGAGGGAAGCCTTAAGTGGGTTAAAAATGATAAGAATAGGCCAATTTTCAAACTGGATACACTTGCGCCTGCAAATAACATTGAGCATACTAATGCGCATGATGCTATGGCTGATGTAAGAGCCACAATTGGGATTGCAGCTATTATTAAAAAAAGTCAGCCCAAGTTTTTTGATTATGCCCTTAGCTTAAACGATAAAAAAGAAGTTAGCAGACAAGTTCGTTTGCTTCATCCAATGCTTTTAACAAGCTCACCCTTTGGCTATAAATCATCTTTTACTCGATTAGTAACTGCAATATGTTATCACCCCGATTATTCAGATCGCGCAATCGTCTTTAATCTTAATCAGGATCCTGAAATTCTAATGGAGCTTGAGATTGATGAATTGAAAACACTCACATTTTCTAAAAAAACAGACCTCCCAAAAGGGATCAATAAATTAGAGCTAAATGAACTAGTTTTTAATAAAAGTCCGATGTTTGTATGTAGTCCAAATTCAACTAGTTTTAAGTTGTCTCCAGCCCTTGTGGAGAAGTTTAATTTAAATATGGAGAATTGTTTAAAAAATTTACTTTACATTCAAAACAACATAAAAAAAATTGAAGAAAAGGTCCAATCGATTTATAATGATAAAGGGGAAAGAGAGCCAAGTAATGATGTTGATCAATCTCTATATGATGGCTTTATTAGTAATAATGATAGAGCTATATGCAATCAAATTCAAAGCCTTTCAGAAGAGGAAATAAAGCACTTTGAACCAAATTTTGAAGATAGGAGGCTCACAAAATTATTCCTGAACTTTAAAGCTAGAAACTATCCCCAGTTATTAAATGAATTTGAACAGGAGCAGTGGTTTGAAATTGTTCAATCACGAGTGCAAAATGGTGAGAATGGCTTCTTATCAATAGATAGTTTCGAGCGCAGCTTATTTAACTTAAAAGAAAAATCTCCTGAGAAACAAAATTTATGGAGAGATCTTGAGAACTATGCACAGACATTTCTTTAATCAAAATACCTTGCTATTGAAAAATAAGTAAAGTTTAAGTATAATATTCGACCTTAGTTTAACGAAAAAAGGTTCAAATGAACGCAGAAACTAGAAGTGAAATGTTTGCTAGGCTTTTAAAGCAGATTCCAAACCCGACAACTGAACTGAACTACTCAACATCATTTGAATTATTAGTGGCTGTGACATTATCAGCGCAAGCAACTGATAAAAGTGTAAATCAAGTTACTGATATCTTATTCCCTCTTGCAAATACTCCTGAAAGCATTTTTGAGCTAGGTGAGGATACGCTTAGAGACACAATTAAGTCGATTGGCTTATTTAATTCAAAAGCAAAACACATTATTCAAACTTGCAGGATATTAATAGATAAATATAGCTCAAATGTTCCTGAAACTCGAAAAGAATTAGAGGCGCTTCCTGGCGTGGGCCGCAAGACTGCAAATGTAGTTCTTAATACAGCATTTGGACAACCAACTATTGCAGTTGATACTCACATATATAGAGTAGCCAATAGAACAGCAATAGCCTCAGGAAAAACAGTTCTAGAAGTTGAAAAGAAACTAATTAAGTTCATACCTGATGAATTTAAAGTCCCAGCTCATCATTTAATGATTCTTCATGGAAGATACGTCTGTAAGGCGAGATCACCTCATTGCACAGAGTGTAAGCTTTTAGACTTATGTGAGTATGAAGAGAAAAACCTTTAAAATCTAACGAACTATAGTGTTCTCACAAGATAGATCTAAACAAAGAGAATTTCTAGCCAGCTCATGGCAAAAACATATCAATGGCGAAATACTAGAGCCTCTTGAGCTTCAGCTTGCGTTGATAGTTCAGAAGCATCCAGAGTATCACGCCCTCATTAATGACATAAATTTAGAATATTTCCCAGAGCAAGGAAAAACAAATCCATTCCTTCACATAAATCTTCATTTAGCTCTTCAAGATCAGCTCACACTTGATCAGCCGATTGGAATTAATGATATACACAAAAAACTTATTGCAAAGCATAGTGACACGCATGAAGTTGAACATCTGATGATGGAATGTATAGCCGAAATGATATTCAATTCTCAAAAGAATAACACTACTTTAGATCAAGGTAATTATTTAGTCAATCTTAAAAAACTAATCAAAAGCTAATTTACTATGTCCAATTAGTAAAGTTTTTAAGTAGTTGCAGCCCATCACTTTGTGACTTTTCTGGATGGAATTGCACGGCAAAGAGTTGATCGATTGCAATTGCAGATGTAAAAGTATGTCCATAATCTGTCGTTCCGGCAACACAACTTTCATCGACCTCTTCTACATAATAACTGTGCACACTATAAAAGCGACTGTTATTGTCAATTTTATGCCATAGTGGGTGATTCTTTACTTGATTTACTCTATTCCAACCCATATGTGGTATTTTAAGATCACTATTTTGAAATTTTATGACTTTTCCTGGAACTATTGAAAGCCCTTCAGTTGTATTATTTTCTTCACTATAGTCAAATAATAATTGCAAACCAAGGCATATTCCAAGAAATGGTTTTGATTTCGAAGCTAATTTAACTTCATCAATTAGTTCATTTGAAGCAAGAGCGCTCATGCACGAACCCATCGCCCCTTGTCCTGGAAAAACAACACGGTCAGAATCTCTTATGACTTTTGGATTATTAGTAAGAAGGCACTTATCATTTGGCGCTACATGCTCAATAGCTTTTTGAACAGAACGTACATTTCCCATTCCATAGTCAACAATTGCAATTGTTTGCATGTTGCTCTTCCTAATTGTCTTCTAAAGTGAGCCCTTGGTCGAAGGGATTGTATTTGCTTGCCTCTCATCTGGAGTCACAGCCATTCGAAGCGCTCTTCCAAAAGCTTTGAAAACAGTTTCTGCTTGGTGATGAGAATTTATGCCTTTCAAATTATCAATATGGAGAGTAACTAGGGCATGATTTACAAAACCCTGGAAGAATTCTCTAATTAAATCTAAATCAAATGTACCTACCCTATCTCTTGTAAATTTAACCCCAAGATCCAGCCCAGGTCGGCCAGATAAATCTATAACTACTCTTGATAATGCCTCATCTAAAGGAACATAGGCATGGCCATAACGCGTCAATCCTTTTTTATCACCTACAGCATCAAAGAACGCTTGTCCAAAAGTTATTCCAACATCTTCAACCGTATGATGATCGTCTATTTCATTATCACCATCACATTTAATTGAAATATCCATTAACCCATGGCGAGCAATTTGATCTAGCATGTGATCTAAAAATGGAACGCCTGTTTCAATCTCAGCTTTTCCACTTCCATATAGCTCTAGACTAACGGCTATATCAGTTTCATTTGTCTTGCGTTCTTTAGTAATCATAATTTGATTTTATCTTAAGCAATATAGTCTCTGATGAGTATTTCAGCTATTTGAATACTATTAAGAGCAGCCCCTTTTCTAATATTATCTGACACAACCCATAAATTTAAACCTTTATCATGACTGATATCTTCCCTAATTCTGCTTACATATGTAGCGTCAGTATTGGTTGCTTCAACAAAAGGTGTTGCATATCCACCATCTTTTCTTTCGTCCATAACAATGACACCTTCTGCTTTTTCAAGTAAATTTCGAGCATCAATCGCAGTAATTTTTTCTTTAGTCTCGATATGAACAGCTTCTGAATGGCCATATACTACTGGAATCCTTACTGCAGTAGGATTAACAAGAAGGTTATCATCCTCAAATATTTTTTGAGTCTCCCAAACCATTTTCATTTCCTCTCTTGTATATCCATTATCTTGAAATGTATCAATATGTGGAATAGCATTAAAAGCAATTTGTTTGGTATAAACATCTACCTCTACATCATTACCATTTAATAAATTAGCAGTTTGATTAGTAAGCTCAGTAATCGCTTCTTTTCCACTTCCAGAGACCGCTTGGTATGTTGCAACATTAATTCTAGAGATTCCAACAGCATCATATATCGGCTTTAAAGCAACGAGCATCTGAATTGTTGAACAGTTTGGATTAGAAATAATATTTCGATTAGTGTAATTAGCTATCGCGTGAGGATTAACCTCTGGAACAACCAGCGGAATGTCATCATCCCTTCTAAAGTGAGATGTGTTATCAATTACAATGCACCCTTGTGCAGCAGCAATTGGCGCATATTTTTCTGAAATATCGCCGCCAGCAGAAAATATACCTATTTGAACTTTAGAAAAATCAAAAGTATCTAGATCCCCAACAATCCATGACTTTCCTTGGCATGAAACCTTGCTTCCAGCCGAGCGTTTGGATGCTAGTGGGTACAAATTTTCAATAGGAAATTTTCTTTGATCGAGAATTGAGATCAATGTTTCCCCAACTGCACCAGTTGCGCCAACGATAGCAATGTTATATTTTTTGCTCATAATAATTTGAAGAAACTAAAAAAACTATAGATTATACGAAGGACTGGGACTAATATTCATAAATATATTCAATACTTTAGGATATTTATTTCATTCAGCCAAGTCAAAGTATTGTTATTTTAAATAAATTAAGGAAGGCGCCATGGCAGAACACCATCATTAAATGATGCAGTATAAAGCTCAAACCAAGTCTCACGATCCATCTTAACCTTCATTGCATCAGAAATTTTTGCAATCCTATCTAAATTATTTGTACCCATTACAGGGCAAATTTTGGCTGGATGAGCTAATATCCACGCAACGGCAACAGCTGCCATATCAACATTTTGATTAGCTGCAATCTTTGCGAGTGCCTTGCCAAGTAATCCATTATTACTCATCAATTTCCCGCCACCAAGTGGTGACCAAGCCATTACAGTTGTTTTTTCCTCTTGATGAAAAGCAAGATCTCCATTTGTAAACGCATCAGTTGCAGCTAAAGACATCTCAATTTGATTTGTTATCAATGGGCTTTTCATGCCTGACTGCAACAACCTATAATCCCAAGGCTTAAAGTTTGAGACGCCCACTTCCTTTACTTTTCCAGACAAAACAAGATCATCTAACGCCTTTCCAGTCTCAAGATGATCCATATAAGGATCTTGTCGATGGATTAATAATAGGTCTAGATAATCTGTAGACATATTCTTTAAAGATGCATCAACAGAGTCAAAGATATGCTCTCTTGAAGTGTCATAATGACTAAATGTTGCACTAGAGTATCTATCAGAGGGATTTACTATGCCGCATTTTGATACGATTTCAATCTTATGCCTTAAGGATGGAGTTTCCTTCAAAACACTCCCAAATAAGCCTTCTCCAGTATACAAACCATATACTGCAGCTTGATCAAACGTTGTGATTCCCTGATCTAAGCATAAATTAACTTTGTTACTAATATGTTTGGTTGATGTATTAGCGTCATTAGCTAAACGCCACATCCCATAAATGATTCGACTAAAGTTAGAAGAACTAGAAAAATTTAACCGCTCCATACTAACTCCAAATAGTAATAAGATTAAACAGAATTATCAACTTCAATATAGTGGTGTTGTAATTTGAATTGAGAGCAAAGATGTTTGCATAGAGCCTGCACCCCATATCTTTCTGTCGCATGATGGCCAGCAGAAATAAATGTAATATTGTTTTCTTTAGCAACTGCAGGGGTCTTTTCTGACACCTCTCCACTCAAATACAAATCGACGTTAAGATTGATTGCATCCTCAATAAAACCTTGAGCAGCTCCCGTGCACCAAGAAATTTTTTTAATCTTCCCACTCTGTTTGCCAAATACTTGAGGCGCCCTATCTAGTTTTTCTTCAATCAATTTTGAAAAATCACTTATATTAGTATTTAGCTCCCCTTGCCATAGCAAACCCCCTGCAACAGGCTCCATATTTTTTATCCCTAAGCGCCTTCCAAGCTCGACATTATTTCCAACCTCATCGTGGTCATCAAGGGGAAGGTGAAAACCAAAAAGATTGATATTGTGTTTAAGCAATAAAGCAATCTTAGCTCTCTTTGCGCCAGATATTGTTTTTGATTCGTTATCCCAAAAAACACCGTGATGAACAAAAATAGCATCTGCTTTTTCTTCAATAGCTCTCTCGATAAGCTCTAGATTAGCACTAACACCACTTACAATTTTAGTGATATTTAATGAACCTTCAATCTGAAGTCCATTAGGGCAATAATCCTTAAATTTATCAATATCAAGATAGGTATTACAGTAATTTTTTAACTCTTCACGATTAACCATAGTAATCCTTGATGCACTCTAAAAGAACATTATTCTCTTTTGCTTCACTAACACTGATGCGTATGAAATTTTCTAATTGCGTACCAATTGCAAAACCCTTTATAAGAATTCCACTTTCTTTTAATGATTCTAATAAAGATTTTGCATTGTCAGACTTTACTAAAAGAAAGTTAGTTTGAGATGGATAGACAGTAAGTCCTGGAATTAAAGAAAGCTCGTCATAAAGTCGGCCCCTTTCATTCATAATTATTTTGGCATTACTTACAATACGCTGACTATCTTTAAGTAAAAAATTTGCACTCACCTGAGTCAAAATATTTATATTATATGGAAGCCGTAATTTGTTTAATTGTTCAATAGTTTCTTCGCTTCCGACTAATAAACCAAGTCTTAAGCCTGCAAAACCAATTTTTGAAATGGTTCTAAGTACCACTAGGTTTGAAAAATTGTCAATTTCAGTCAAAAAACTTCGCTCCGAATATGCATAGTAAGCTTCATCAAGAACCACTAAGGCATCAGTAGACTGAATAATTTCTCTAATCACATCATAATCAAAAGCATTTCCGGTTGGATTGTTTGGATAAGCTATAAAAATTAACTTTGGTTTTTTAGTTTTAATAGCTAATAGCGTAGCGTTTAAATCAATATCAAAATTCTCATCCAATGGAATTCCATGATAATTTAATTGTGCAAATTTTGAAACCAGTTCGTACATCACGAAACTTGGCTCAAAGCTCATTATCGAGTCACCACTGCTGCAGGCTAGTGACAATAGTTGAATTAACTCATCTGAGCCATTTCCAAGAAGCACGCCAAAATCTTTTGGGATGCCCATTAAGTTTCTTAGAGTAGCTTGAAGTTCTTCAGCACTTGCATCTGGATAGCGATTTACTTCTGATCTTGATATATACTCTAAGAATTCATCTTTTAATTCTTCAGGAACACCAAATGGACTTTCCATTGCATCCATCTTGAGCATATTCTTTGCAGAAGGAACATGGTAAGCATTGATATTTCTAATATCAGATCTTAGCCATTGATCAATAAAGGTCATAATTGTTTAGGAAAAGTTCTATTTGGATGATACTGCATTTTACCAACCTTTTTAGCGCTTAATAAAGATTGGTAGGTATAGTCAAGAGCCTTTTTACAGGCATCTTCAACAGGTACATTATCTGCCAGCAAAGCTGCAATGGCACTAGATAATGTGCATCCAGAACCATGATACTGGCCTGTCAATTTCTTATAGGTAAATTTACTTACCAAATTAGCATTATGATATAAACGATGTTCAACTTGAATTTCAGAGCTATCAGAAGTCGTTAAAAGTACCCAAGGGCAATTTAAACTAGATATTGCTGACTCTTCATTGAGTCCAGGAGCCAGAGCGTTTAATTCAGCTAAATTAGGTGTCACTATTAAGCACAAAGGGATGAGCTCATTCTTCATGGCATCAATCATCTCTTTGCTGCTTAGAATATCATCTGTACTCGAACTTATTATTGGATCAAGAACGATATTTAGTCCCTGCTTGTTAGATAGCAATTTTGAAATAGTTTTAACTTGTGACGATGTGCCTAGTAGTCCTATTTTGACTGTATTAAAACTAATATCCTCATCAATTAACTTAAACTGCAATTCTAAAAGGCTATTTTTTGTTGGCTCAAGAGATAGAACTCGCTGAGTATTTTGAGCAGTAAGCGTAGTGATTATTGGAAGTGGAGTCACTCCAAATTGATTTATTGTTTCAATATCTGCTGAAACCCCTGCTGCTCCAGATGGGTCTAGCCCCGAAAATAATAAAACTGAATCGGCTTCAAGCCTAACCATATTTATTATTGAGATTCTTTTTGAATTAGATAGTCAATTACTTCAAAAATTTTCTCAGAACTTCCAGCACTGGTTCCATTAACCATATACTTGCCATTTACAATAAAAGCTGGGACTCCAGGAATACGATATTTATAAGTATTAGCCTTTGCCTTATTAACAGCAATTTTTACTGGGAAGGAGTTATAAACTTTATTTGCCTTCTCTTCATCTACTCCATTAAAAGCGAGCCATGCAACAAAGTCTTGTTGTGTTTTAAACTGTAATTTTTGAATATGGATTGCATTAAATAGGGCTCCGTGTAATCGATCCACTTCGCCTAATTCCTCAAGAATATAGTAAAAACTAGCTCCATACTCCCAACCTGGAAAAACTGCCGGCTGAAGAATAAATTGAGCAGAACTATCCATTGTTTTTAACCAATTATCTAGCAAAGGATGAACAGTGAAACAATGAGGACAAAAATACCAAAAAAGTTCTCTAACTTCCACTTGACTGCCAGTCTCAGTTTCAATTGCCTTATCTAAGACAATATAATTTTTACCAGCAACAAATTCTGCTTGAGTGGTGTTTGTAAAAAACACAAAAACTGAAAGAATGATCAGAGAAGATAGTGCTGTTATTTTTTTCATATTTGTACTCATTAATCAAAAAGTTTATCAATATTATACTGGTTTAAGTCAAATTCCTTGCTTGATTGGAACTCCTTCCAAAGATCCAAATAGGAAATTCTTTCCTGAGGATGAATGCCATTTGGATTAAGCTCTGCAAGAGGCGCTAAAACAAAAGCATACTTTAAAATATCGCGTCGAGGAATATTTAATTTATCGTCAATGACATCATCATATAAAACAAGATCTAAATCTATTATTCTAGAAGAGAACTTTGGTAAGTTACGATCCCTACCCAAGGTATTTTCAATATCATGCAAAATATTTACAACATCATTAATATTTTTATCTGTCTCAACATTAACGCCAATATTATAAAATTTACTCCCAACGAAGCCTTCGGAGGGACTCTCAAAGAGTGATGACATAGTAATTTCTGTAAAGTTTGATTCAAGACTATCCAATGCTAAACGAATATTTTTTCGTCTATCTTGGTTTGAGCCAATGTTAAAGTGCAGTAAGCTCATTAGCCAGCTGACCTCTCAATAATTACACCAACACCTTCAGCGCCAGTAATTGCCTCTCCTTTGTTTAGTTTTAATTTAACCCAACTAACATCAAACTCATTAAGAATAATCTGGCAAATTTTCTCTGCCAAGGTTTCAACTAGTTGAAATTCAGACTCTTTCACAAAACCTATAATACGCTTACAAATATTTTTATAGTTTAAAGCCTGATCAATATGATCAGTAGCTGCTGCTTTAGCAATATCTGAAGACATCTCTATATCTAATATTATGTCTTGGCGAATTTTTCTTTCCCAATCATAAATGCCTATAACTGTATCTACTTTAAGACCCTGAACAAAAACAATATCCATATTTAATCTACCCTAAAAAAAACTATTATGATACCTTTGAGAAATCCTTTGATTGCTACAATAAAATGTTTTCATTGATATAATTTATAAATAGTCCTAAAATTCATTAGGGTCAAAATCAGGAGAACTACTTGTTTTACTTTCTAATTGCTAGCTACTTGCTTGGTTCAATCTCAAGCGCTATTATTATTTGTAAGATTGTGGGCCTCCCAGACCCAAGAACTAAAGGCTCTAAAAACCCTGGTGCTACCAATGTTCTTCGTATAGGGGGTAAAAAAATAGCCGCATTCGTTCTGTTGTTTGATGGCTTAAAGGGAGCTTTACCGGTAATTCTGGCTCATTATTTGGGCTTTAGTTTATTTGAGCTGACAATCATCTTACTTTGTGCATTTCTTGGGCATGTATTTCCAATTTTTTATGGTTTCAAAGGAGGAAAAGGTGTTGCAACTTACCTTGGAGGATTAATAGGTTTAAACTTCTTTGTGGGATTAACATTTTCAATTATCTGGCTTTTCGTTGCAAAAGTAATAAAAATTTCATCTGTTGCAGCGTTAACTGCTACATTACTTTCTCCTGTATATTTTTATTTTATTACCACTCATAACTTTAAAGCCACTCTAGTAATTTTTCTCATAAATCTTTTTATTTATTTTACTCATCGCGAAAATATTAAAAGAATTATGAGTGGAGATGAGGGAGCTATTGGGTCATAGCTAAAGTCCTCTATGAGGTATGAGGTGTGGTCATGAATTATTGACTGATATTTTTTTCATACTTCCCAAACAACATTAGGCTCATTATCTTCATCTATATCACCATCTTCCGTCAAGGTAAATTGGAAAATCTTTATAGGTTTCCAAGCATCAAACTCAAGTTCCCCATAATTCTGACTTGCAAAATCTTCTAGTTCAATTTGAATTTCCATATCTTCTTCTAGGGTGCGTAATACTTCTTCTAGGTCTAGAGCGTCAACAATGATAGGTACATCTGCCTCTTCAATAGCCTTTCCTTTATAACTCAATTTTAAGATAACTCCATACTTTGCCATTCTTACTTCTCCTAACTAAAAACTTCTCCTTACAAAAATACTATTGATTCAGTAACTCATTCATGAGTTGCTTTTTGCAAATCATCTAGATCATACCCAAGGGAATCTACCCGAGCCACCAAGCTTGAGTAGTCTTTTTGGGAAATCGTTGGCGTTCGCGCCATAATCCATACATAGTCTCGACTGGTTCGCCCAATAATGGTTTGTTGGTAGGTATCATCTAAATACACAATTCTATAATCCGCCTTTATTGGCCAGACAAACTGCATACCCCAAATCGCGTTGGTGCGCTTATCTTTAACAAATCCACGAGGTCGATATATCTTAGTTGGACCGTTCAAACTTCCTTTATTAAAAGTAAAAGTCGTTGCAATACTTCCATCATTATCACGCTTATAGGTTTCAATGGGATTGTATGCGTCCCTTTCGAGAAAAGTTGGGATAGTAGCAATTACGTACCAATCGCCCATGAACCGATCAAGGTCGACATAGTCTACCACTGGCATAGGCTCTGGTGAACTGCCAACAAAAATTTGGTTACTAGTACACCCAATTAAACCAAGAGATATCAATAAGATTAAGAGTAGTTTTTTCATTCTATTATTTTATATCAACTTGAACTGAGGTAGTGCATTCTAGTTCTCGTTATTTCACAATTTATAAAAAAATATTTCATAATAAACCCTATTATGAAAGGCTTTACAGTGAATAATTTTATTGTAGAATATTCTTCCTTTATATTAACTTAGGAATGATGACATGAAAAAAATACTCTCTCTTACTTTTATAGTTTTACTTTTGCCTTCTATGGCTTTTGCTGGAGCATGCCCAATGCTAACATCACAAGTTGAAGATAAAATTGCAACATTAGATCAAGCAAAGTATGCAACTTTAATTACTGCTGCACTTATGCTTCATGAAGAAGGTGTCAAAGCACATGGCTCTGGAGATCATGGGATGTCTGAAGTTTATCTTAATGGCGCTCTAAGACTGCTAGATGTCTAAACTATAATTTTAAATGTGCCCTAATTTATTTGGGCACATTGCTAAAGACTTTTTATGCAAAAACTCATTTCAATTTTATTTATTACTAGCTTGTTAAATGTTTCACATGCAGGTTATCTTGATGATTGGTCTAATGATGATCTTTGTGGATGGATGGAATCATCTTCAACCCCAAAAAATATTCTAGATGAAGTAGATAAGAGAGAAATATTATGTTACGGAGGCATTGAGGTTTCAACTTTGCCAGAATCTGATTCTTCTGAGGGTGAAAATGGAACTGTCTTTCCTTCACCTGATCCATCATTAATTCCAGAAGCGATACCTGATAAGAAAAAGAGTATGGTTAATTATTAATCTATACAATTTCAGTCTTATTGAAAGTCATACTCATCCCTGCAAGACTTACATTCAAATTCAAATCCTATAAAGTCATTACGTCCGTTATCTGACAAAACCCATTCTCTTTGTTGCCAAGGTGGATTATTCCTGACATGCTGAGTGTGGCCACAAGATAAGTCTGCTACCCAGTGATTATCTTCGTCTAGATGAAAGCCAGTTATTTTTTCAATAAAAGATTAGATGAATTTATTCATTTCCATCACCAACATTATTTATGTTTATTTCACCATCATAAACTTCATATTCGAGTTTATTTGGATTACAACATATCTCACAGTCATAAATCTCAACGTCATTACCAATAAAAGATGGGCCAATTTCTAATGAAACTTCAAACTGCTCAAAACAAAAAAAACAGGTAATCACTTTATGTATCATTTTTTAAATTCTCCATTTTAATCATCTATTGCATATTTTTTGAGAAGCTCCATTGGAATTATTTCCAATGCTCTTATATGTGTACTTTGTAAATTCAGTCTTGGTGCCATGCCACTTTTCTCTGCTTCTAACCAACGCCCAGCACATACACACCAACTATCACCTGGTTCTAAGCCTTCAAAGCCATAATCCAGCATAGGAGTAGATAAATCATTTCCTTGCGATTTTGTGTAGTCTAAAAATTCCTGCGAAGTTTCAATACAAACTGTATGAGAACCAAAGTCATCTTTACAGGTATTACACTCACCATCTCGGTAGAATCCAGTAACTGGATCCATGCCACAGATTTCTAATTTTTCACCAAACACGTTAATTGATTCATCCATTGTTAAAAGTATTTAAAAACAAAGTCAGCATTATATTTAAAATTTCGTTTGATATGTGTGAGGCATCATTCTTTATTTAAAATGGGAATGGTGGACAACATTAATAACACAAAAAGAAAAAGTAGAATTTGGTTTATCTCAATAGTACTTCTACTTTCTGCGATAAGCATTAATACGCTCGCAAATGAAGTTAGCAATATATCAAAACGTGTTCCAGCTGAATGGGAAACTCAAGAAGCAATTTGGATGCAATGGCCTGGTTACTGGGAAAAAGAATATGAGCCAACCTTTGCGAAGATATCTGCAATTATTTCTCGTTACGAAACACTACACATTTTATATCATTCTGAAAAAATTTATGCAGAGGCACGTAAAGCGATACATAACATAGGAGCAGACCCTCAAAATAAAAATATCCGATGGCACAAAGTGCCTAATGACAATGCTTGGATGCGAGATAATGGGCCTATTTATGTTTTAGAAGATAATGAGTTAAGAATTCAAAATTGGGATTTTAATGCATGGGGTGGTGCTTTTGGCTCAGACATTCCTTTTAACCTCGACAACATGGTCCCGGACAAAGTTGGAGCGATACTTGATATGCCTGTTGATTCCATAAATATAGTACATGAACGTGGCAACTTAGAGTTTAACGGATTAGATACAGTTATTACAAATTGGAGCGCTCTAGGTGATCCAAGTCGAAATTTGAACTACAATAAACAACAGGCAGAAAGTGACCTGAAGAAACACTTTGGTGTAACAAATGTTATTTTCATTGAGGGTATTCCGGATGGAGACTTTACCAAAGGACACATTGATGGTATTGCCCGGTTTATTGGAGTAGAAACTGTAGTTGTAGTTCAATGTACATCTCGATCTTTATGTCGACCAGATAGTAAAGATGCTGAGATTTATGATAATGCAGCAAAAATAATAGAGAAAGCAGGGCTTAATGTAATAAGAGAGCCCATTGAGGGTTTTGTAAAATATAATGATCAAAAGTTTGATACAAATTACATGAACTGGTTAGTTGGTAACGGATTTGTAATTGTGCCTGGCTTTGGGAATCCTGAAACAGATACCTCAGCTAAATCTCGTATCGAAAATTACTTTCCAAATCGTGATGTATATTTAATTGAAATGTTAAGTTCATGGGCGGCTGGTGGCGGAGTTCATTGCCATACAAATGATCAGCCTGCTAATCCAATTAAAAATAATCTTTAACTTTATTTTAAAATAAAGTCCAAACTTCGTTTAATCACTTCCAAATGTTCAGCATAGCTCAACCCTTGTAGTTATGGAAGAAATAGTAACCAGTACGTATAACTAAAATTTGACGAGTGTCTTTGAATAGCATGTGCAGAAATCTATTCACTTTGGGAAATGCATCCAACCAGTGATAATGTACTTTGATCCTTCTTGCACTACTTGTCCTCTGTGTGCATGTGTCCATTCAGCAGGCCAAATCAAAGTTAAGCCTTTCCTTGGTTGTACTTCAACCCCATAGTGGCTGAAAGAGGTTGATCCACCGTTCTCAACATCAACGTCATTTAAGTAGGTCATCCAGGCAAAAAGCCTGTGGAGAGTACTCAAACTACTTCGTTCAGTGTGCAGTAGACTAAAGTGTTCTCCACTTTGGTATCTCTGTAAGTTAAACCTACCGATTTCTAAATTTTTGGCAAATGCCTCCAAAAAAGGCCACTGCTCAATATAATCTTTATGACAGTCGAAGAGGCTCTTAAAGTATTCTTCAAATACTTCATTACCAGGCAAGCTAATTTCATTTGGTAAGACTGTTATATCAGTGCTATTTTTGGACTCCAAATTCATACCAGCTACAGTTACACCTTTCTTTTGTTTCCCCTGATGTGATTCAAAGTAATCAATTAAACGATCACTTAGTGAAGTTGGCTCCATCATCCAAGAACCTATGAAGTTAGGATTTAAATTATTTTCCTGAAGAACTATTCGTTGCAAGATATACCTCCTTATTTTATTGAAAGCCCACTATTTATATCTGTCTCTTATACACATCTCCGAGCCCA
>OJBV01000018.1_pt1 | contig 34070 bp, 37 predicted proteins | sample 1590821 | NCBI WGS metagenome assembly OJBV01 (sample SAMN05416694, study PRJEB24817) | seawater metagenome | isolation source: Sea water | place: Canada:Atlantic | collected 2013-07
TCATATTCAGCTCTATTTGCTTCAAGAGACTTCATTTTATAGCGACAAGATCCAAATGCACCTGAAGGAGTGTGAGTTAGTGCTGCAATATCGGCATCAGTTTCAACTGACGTATCAATCAAATTCTCAGTTAAGGCGCCAATGATTCCATTCTCACCTGCATATACAGTGCCAATTTTATCTGGGTGTTTACGAGCTGTTTCAATAACGCCACTAGCCGAAGCATTTATTACTGCTGTGACTCCTCCAGATTGAGCATAAAAAGCATTTTTCATAATATTTTATTGTTAGTTTGTAGTTAAAATAAAAAGGAGATAAGTTTAAGGGTGCTGCTAATCAGCCCACTTATAAATTTCTCTTCAAACTACACAGAAGTATATCATTTGAAGTAAATATAGCCTTCAATAATTCTATAGTGCAGTTTAATTATATTAATATTAAGTATTTTTAAAGAAATATAATTTTATAGAGGACAAATTAAGATTTTGTGTCAATTTGTTTCATTAATAATTTGCAAGTTGCTAATAATACTTTCTATGGCATTACTTCAAGAAAATTCTCAATATTTATAAAGCCAGGAACTATTTTTTTATCAATCATACTACTTGGTTTATTTATTGCGATTATATTCTTAATTTTAAATGTTGAAGCTGACTTTAAGACATCTAGCGAGTCATCAAAAAAAATTGTTCTTTCATTGTCAAATTGAATGACAGTAGTCAATTGCTCCCAAAATTGTTGCTTCTGCTTTATAACTCCAAAATCATGTGAAGAAATAATTTTATCAAAGTAGCCTTCCAGCTTTGACATTTGCATTTTTAGCGCAATACCTTTTCGATGAGCATTAGTTACTAAGTAAATACGTTTTTCTTTCGATCTTGCTGTAATAAGGAAATTTATAACATGATTATGAACTTGAATTAAGTGAGCAATATCACCTTTTAATTTCATGATATCAAAATCCAGTTTTTCTTCCCAATAATCTAGACAATACCAAGTTAATTTGCCTTCTTGAGAATCAAGCATTGAAATTATTATATTTTTTGAATCCTCAAAGCTAGTATTGTGCTTTTCAGAATAAACCTTTGGAAGGTATTTAAGCCAAAAATGCAGATCGAAGTTTAAATCTAAGAGCGTCCCATCTAGATCAAGCAAAATGGTATCAATTTGACTCCAATCAACGTAGGAATTTAGTTTATTTTCTTCGCCAGGACGTGCCATCTATACTATCTTCTAGAATAATACCAAGTGTTAAAAGTTCATCACGAATCTGATCAGACATTGCAAAGTTTTTTGAGGCTCTAGCCTCATCCCTCTGATTTATTTTTATGGAAACTTCAGCCTCTGTTAGTTCTGAGCCTTGCTGGAGGTACACCTCAGAATCGTATTCAAGAATACCTAGGTAGTTACCTAATTTTTTTAGTAATTGAGCTAAAGATGCAGCATGCTCAGAATCCTTTAAGCGCTCAATATTTACTTGCTTAGCAATTTCAAATAAAATACTTAATGCAATAGGAGTATTAAAGTCATCATTTAATGCGGCATCAAATCTGTCTTCATAATCAAAAGTCTTGCCTACTTGTGCGCCTATTTTTTTACTAGAGGAGAAGCCTTTCGTTGCAGTATAAAGTCTTTTTAATGCAGATTTTGCACTTTCAATATTCGTGTCGCTAAAATTTAGTGGGGAGCGATAATGACTGCTTATAAGAAAATATCGAAGAGTCTCACCATCATATTTATCTAAAACACCACGAATAGTAAAGAAATTTTTAAGTGACTTACTCATTTTTTCGTCATTAATATTAACGAATCCAACGTGCATCCAAGTGTTGACAAATTTGCAATTATTAGCACCCTCTGATTGGGCTATTTCATTTTCATGATGGGGAAATGTTAAGTCCATTCCACCACCATGAATATCAAAATGATTTGATATAAAGTGAGTCGACATTGCTGAGCATTCTATATGCCAACCTGGCCTTCCTTCTCCCCATGGAGAAGACCACTTGGGCTCACTTGGTTTGGCTTTTTTCCAGAGAACAAAATCAAGAGGATCTTGTTTATTACTCTCAATATCTACTCGAGCACCAGCTACCAGATCGTCTAAATTTTTCCCAGAAAGCTTGCCATAATCCTTAAATTTTCTAACAGAATAAAAAACATCACCATTTTTGCCTTGGTAGGCAAGCCCTTTCTTTGAAAGTAATGCAATCATATCTATCATTTGATCGATTGAGTCAGTAGCGCGAGGCTCAATATCAGGACTGAGAACTCCTAGCGCTTTTTCATCCTCATGCATAGCATCGATAAATCGATTTGTCAGAGAGTAGATATCCTCATTATTTTCTATTGCTCGACTAATAATTTTGTCATCAATATCAGTAATATTTCTTATGTATTGAACGTTTGGGTAGTTTCGCCTCATATGACGCGTAATGACATCAAACATAACTAATACTCTAGCATGTCCCATATGACAAAAATCATAAACAGTCATTCCACAAACATATATTCCAATATTGTTTGGGTCTATTGGACGAAAGTCTTCTTTTTGATTAGTAAGCGTATTATAAATTTTGAGCATTGAGATATTTTATACTGGATTATCTTAATTAATACTAATACCAGTTATATTTGTTCTAACTATGATTATCAATTAATGAATTAAAAAATGTATAATTATTTTTTAATTTTTTATTAGCTAAGCCTTGCCTAGCTATCTTTACAGCTCTTCTAAAATCATTATGAAAAAATATAAATGTAATATGTGTGGCTGGATTTACGATGAAGCTATAGGAGCTCCTGATGAAGGGATTAGTCCTGGCACTAGATGGGAAGATATACCTAATGATTGGGTTTGCCCACTTTGTGGCTCTGGTAAGGAAGACTTTGATATGGTGGAAATTTAAATTCAATACAATTGAGCAAGCGTAAAATAAATTAATTAAAGTTTTAACTTCAAATCAAATATGTCAAAAATATTAATTCTCCCCGGTGATGGAATAGGTACAGAAATTGTTGATCAAGCGGTCAAAGTAATTAATTCATTAAATTCTAACCATGAAATGGGGATGACTCTTGTTAATGGGCTGATAGGCGGAATCGCATATGATGAAACTGGATCACCTCTTCCTGATGAAACTATCAAGACAGCTAAGAGTTGCGACTCAATTCTATTAGGCGCAGTTGGAGGGCCAAAATGGGAGGCACTAGAAAGAGATTTAAGGCCAGAGCGTGGACTATTAGGTATTCGATCTGAGCTTGATTTATTTTCTAATTTAAGGCCTGCAATTCTCTATCCACAGTTAGCGAGTGCATCGAGCCTTAAAACTGAAATTGTATCGGGTTTGGACTTAATGATTGTGCGTGAGCTGGTTGGCGGTATTTATTTTGGTAAGCCAAGGGGAATAGAAATCAGAGATGGAGAGCGCTTTGGGATTAACTCAGCGACCTACTATGAATCTGAAATAGCCCGTATTGGACACTCTGCTTTTCAAATTGCTCAAAAAAGAGGAAAGCGAGTTTGCTCTGTAGATAAGGCAAATGTTCTTGAAGTTTCTGAGCTTTGGAGAGAAGTCATGGAAGAAGTTTCATCAAGCTATCCAGACGTAACTCTTTCCCATATGTATGTCGATAATGCAGCAATGCAACTTGTAAGAGATCCCAAGCAATTTGACGTTATGGTTACAAGTAATCTTTTTGGGGATGTTTTGTCTGATTGTGCTGCAATGCTCACTGGGTCAATTGGCATGCTTCCATCTGCTTCTCTTGATAAGAATAATTTTGGAATGTATGAGCCTATCCATGGCTCAGCACCGGATATTGCTGGAAAAGATATTGCCAATCCACTAGCAACTATATTATCTGTTTCAATGATGCTTAGGTATTCACTTAATCAGGTGGAGCTCGCTGATAAAATTAATTTAGCTGTTAGCGAAGTACTGGATAAAGGTTATAGAACCAAAGATATTTCTGCAGCTGGAGATAAAGTTGTTGGAACTGAGGAGATGGGTGATTTAATTGTTATGGCTTTAGAGTCTTAGTAGAGCACCTCTTCACTATCAATAGATCGCCATAAAAACCAACAGGCAACGGATCTGTAGGGGCGCCATGTATCTGAAATTTCTATAATTCTATCTATATCGAGTTTTTTGCCATTATTGTAGAGTTGGTTCATAGCTCTTATAACCCCAACATCTTTCAGTGGAAAAATATCTTTTTCTAGTAAGTGAAACATGCCAAACATTTCTGCAGTCCATGGGCCAATACCTTTAATAGTGATGAGTTCTTCATAGATACTAAGATAACTTCGTCCTTCCCAATATGCATTATTCTCAATATTGTTAGCAATAAAATGTTCAGAAATGTTATAAATATATTGTATTTTTTGCTTGGATAAGCCGCATAGCTTTAAATTTTCCCTACTTGTTAATAGAACCTTATTGGGCTCAATAGTTTTAACTAATTCAACTATTTTATTCCAAACACTTGATGCTGCCTGAATAGATATTTGTTGACCAACTATTGAGCGAAGTAAGGTTTCATAAGCTTCTCCTCGAGATGAAATAGAGTAGTCTTTGAATTGGCTAATAATATTTCCAAGGGCTTTATCAGTCTTAGTTAAATAGTTGAGTGAATCTTGCCAATAATCTGGGTTTGTCATAAAAAAATAGGGTTATTTAAATTAAAAGAATTTTATTTGATAAATATTTACTATATCTGATTATATGTTTAAAACGCAGTATCGTATAATCTGATTTATAACATTAACCAGTAATCAAGGAATCTAATGAGTATAAAAAAAAATGTAGCGTTTATTGGACTTGGAACTATGGGCTATCCTATGGCTGGTCATCTATCTAAGTCAAATCTATTTAACTTAAAAGTATTTAACCGCTCTCCTCAAAAGGCTGCTGCATGGAGTAAGGATTATGAGGGCGAGGTTTCCAGCTCAATTAAAGAAGCAGTCATAGATGCCGACTTTGTTATTACATGCACTGGAAGAGATGAAGACATGATGGAAATTGTGTTTGCTGAACAAGGGATGATTACCCATCTTAAAAAAGGATCAATCTTTATTGACCATACTACTACCTCTTATAAATTAGCTAAGCACTTAAATGAATCCTTAGCTGCAAAAGGAGTGTCATTTATAGATGCTCCAGTTAGTGGCGGAGAGGCAGGAGCAATTAATGGAGTTCTTAGTGTCATGGCAGGTGGAAGTAAAAGAGTCCTTGATGAGTCAGAAGAGTTGATAAATACCTATTCAAAAAATGTTACTTATATGGGAGAATCTGGAAAAGGGCAGCTTGCTAAAATGGTAAACCAGATTTGTATTGCAGGTTTACTGCAAGGCTTGTCTGAAGGCTTATTATTTGCAGAAGCTGAAAATCTTGATATGAATAGTTTGTTATCAGCAATCTCTGGAGGAGCAGCGCAATCTTGGCAAATGGTAAATCGAGCTGAAACAATGCATCAAAGAGAATTTGATTTTGGGTTTGCTATTAAGTGGATGGTAAAAGACTTGGGCTATTGTATTGATCAATCCAGCTCTAATAATTCAAATCTAGAATTTACCAAGGAAGTTTATGATCGATATGTTAACTTAATGGATAAAGGCCATACTTATAGTGATACTTCAGCTTTAATGTTATTTGATGGCTTGAATAAATAACATTCATGTAGTGCAAAAAAATATGATTACTGCTTCACTTAATGAAAGCTTATTACTTTATTTTTTTGATGAATTATTATTTAGAATAGTGTCCATACCTTCCAACCATGATGATAAAGCTTCTTTTTGATCTAATTGATTAACTAAGCTCTCAGTAATTCCTCCAGGTGTTGCTACTTTAGATATGATTTCACTTAAAGTTTCATCACTCTCTAGTGCAATTTCTATATTTCCTTTAAGGGTTTCTAAAAGAAGGTTTTGAGAAAATTTTGAAGATAAATTATTATTTTCAAACCATTTTGAAAGAGTTTCAAAGAGAACAAAACTTGCTCCTGAGACGGCTCCAATAATTGCAGCAACATTAAATTCTTTTTCTGTTTTGCACTCAAATACGGGACCTAAAAATGATAGAAATTCATGCCATTCAGAGTTTTCTGGAAATAAAAGACTGGGTCCTTTATTAGATGCATTTGCATATCCTGGCATCATTGAAGTGTGAACTGCCTTGCAGTTAGTTGTTCTGCAGATTGCCGCTCTTGTTATTCCTGCAATTGCAGATAAAATACTATTTTCTTTTCGAAAATTTAGATCACCTAAGATTGAGAGTGAATTATTTGATGGCAAACAGATAAATACCATATCACAGCTATCTAGGAGATGCTGATTACTTTCTGCAATTTCTAAATTAAATTTATTTTTTAGTTTTAATCCTCTTTCATGAGATCTTGGTGACAACATAAAATCGAAAGGAGCACTTACCTTGTCTATTCCAGTGATAATAAATTCGGCAAGTTGACCAGCACCAAGTATTCCAATTTTCTTTAGTGCTTTAGGCATTTTTAAGGCATTTCATCAAGCGTTTCAGATATTGCACGAGCAGTAACTTCAATGTCCTCTTCTGTATGGACAATTGAGGATAATGAATGTAATGTAGCTGATGGATTCATATAAATTCCTTTATCAAAAAGTCTCAACGCAAAATTTCGAAATTTTAAACGATCTACACTTCTACAAAAGTCACGATAATTAGAGATTTCTTTTTGGTCGGTGAAGAAGATTTGAAACATGGAATTCACACCTTGGCAAACCATCTTATGTTTATTATTTTTTTTAGAAATAGATTGGATTTCTTCTGTAAGTTTAATGCCAAGATCTTTAATTTTGACAAAACCTGCCTGATTGTCATCTAACATTGTTGTAAGCATCGTTTTACAAATATGCAATGCTAATCGACCTGCATTATGTGTCCCAAAATGTAGAACCTTTCCCCATTCAAGGCCAGACATTATTTCGTCAGATCCACCAATCGCTGCCATGGGAACCCCAGAGCCTAGTGCTTTTCCATAAGTAACAATATCTGGCTTTAAGCCATAAAGTTCAGCACATCCACCAGCAGCAACCCTGAATCCTGTAACAGTTTCATCTAAATAAAATAAGGCACCATGTTCATTGCAGAGCTCTTCAATTCTATTAAGGTACCCTGGTTTTGGTACTATTACGCCCATATTTGACATAATTCCTTCAGTCACAACACAAGCAGCATCACGGCCATGAAGAGCCATTGCTCTCTCTAGTGCATCAAAATCATTCCATGGAACAATAATGGTATCCATCCAACTTTCTTCTGTCATCCCAGAACTATCTGGAATTCTTATTGGAGAATTAGGATGCCCTAACGAGGTTATTGGCTGAGGGTTGCTATTAATTAATACAGCATCCCACCACCCATGATAGTGACCTTCAAATTTAATAATTTTTCGACGCCCAGTATGACCTCGTGCAAGTCTAATTGCTGCCATAGCTGCTTCTGTTCCTGTGTTAGCAAATCTTACTTTATCAACATGCGGCAGTAAATTTACTAAGATTTCTGCAACTTCAACTTCAACTTCTAAAGCAGTTGCAAAATGACTTCCACGTGCAATTTCTTTTGTAACTGTGGTCACAATTTTTGGATGTGCATGTCCTAATGGAAGAGCTCCAAATGCCATCATCCAGTCTATATATTCTCTACCATCTACGTCGTATAATCTAGATCCCTCGCCATGAGACATATATCTAGGGGTTGTGCCAAATGCTGCAGGGCCTCTAGAGGCTGATGAAACTCCTTCTATCAAAACTTTAGAGCCTCTTGCAAAGAGACTTTCAGATGTATTTTTTTTCATTTATTAGGCCCCAAAAGCGAATATATTGTAATTTCAATATGTTTTATAAAAGTCTTATAAGCTATTTTTAATGACTACTAAAGCCCATTAACCCTATGTTAACATTTTCTTTTTTATTACAAGATTAATAATTACTTAAATTTATCTTTGTTATTAAATTGCACTAAACCAATGGCATAATATTGCTATGCGAAAAAAGCCAAAACTAACAAATATTCACACTGTTGCACAAAGCCGTATTTTCAATCTTGAGTCTATGGATGTTGAATTTTCAAATGGAGCGACTCGAATTTATGAAAGGTTAATGTCTAGAGGAAATGGTGCAGTTTTGGTTATTCCAATGCTTGATGATGATACTGTTCTAATGATTTATGAATTTTCTGGTGGAACTGAGCGCTATGAGCTAGGCCTAACAAAAGGCAAGATTGATAAGGGCGAAACTCCTATAGAAGCTGCTGGAAGAGAGTTAAAAGAAGAGATTGGTTATGGTGCTCGTAAGCTTACTTTTCTTAAAACCATTACGCTTGCTCCAGGCTATCAATCAAATGCAACTCATATTGTTCTTGCTGAAGATCTTTATGAGGAGTCGGCTGAAGGAGATGAGCCAGAACCACTAGAGATAGTTCCTCATAAGCTATCTGAACTAGAAACGCTTACCTATAATGAAGATTTAACGGAAGCACGAAGCATACTTGCTTTGTATATGGCAAGAGAGATTATTCGAGGTCGATAAAGGGTGAGCGAAATACCACCTTCTTTTTGGCTTGATGAAAACAACTCTGAATTTCCAAAACTAAGTCTTGCACTAACAGAGCCTAATGGACTGATTGCAATTGGTGGTAATTTGTCCGTTGAAAGATTACTGAAAGCTTATTCATTAGGAATCTTTCCTTGGTATGGCAAGGATGAACCTATACTTTGGTATTCGCCTGACCCAAGAATGGTTATTACACCTGAAAAATTTCATCTTTCAAAGAGCTTGAAGAGAGTCATTCAATCTTCTAAATTTGAGGTTTGTATTAATACCGCCTTTAAAAATGTCATAGTTCAATGTCAAAAAATAGCGCGACAAGGACAATCTGGTACATGGATAAATGATGAAATGATTGAGGCTTATTGTAAACTTCATGAGTCTGGCCACGCCCATTCATACGAAGTTTATGAAAATGGAGAGCTTGTTGGTGGGCTTTATGGTGTTGCTTTGGGAGATGTTTTCTTTGGTGAGTCTATGTTCTCATTAGTGAGTAATGCATCAAAAGTTGCTTTTGCTTACTTACTTCAACAGAGCTCATATCAATTAATTGATTGTCAAGTTGAGAATAATCATTTAGAAAGTTTAGGTGCATTCAAAATGCCTAGGGATTTGTTTATACAACAGCTGAAGGCCTTTGTGTAAAATACTAGTATTAAAGAAAGTATCAGAGGTCCCATGAAAATTTTATTTAAATATGTTGTATTACTAGCGTTTGTATTCACTTTGTCCGCATGTGGCAGAATGGGTGATTTAACTTCGAATGAAGGTGGCCAGATAGATTCTGGAGAGTCGACATCTAGCACTTACTAGACATATAATTAATTGAATTCATTTTATTTTCAAAATAAAGTATTACACGCTGAGTCTGTACCTGTTTCAGACTTAATGGGCGCGTATGGGTCCCCCCTTTACATTTATTCTAAAAGTCAAATAGAGTTTAACTGGCAACAGTTTGAAAAATCCTTTGGTTCGCATCCTCATTTAATTTGTTATGCTGTAAAGGCCAACTCAAATTTGGCAGTATTAAATGTTCTTGCTAACTTAGGTTCAGGATTTGATATAGTTTCAATTGGTGAGCTTGAAAGAGTAATTGCTGCAGGTGGTAATCCAAAAAAATGTGTATTCTCTGGAGTTGCTAAAACAGAGCAAGCGATTCAAAAGGCACTTGAATACGGAATTTACTGCTTCAATGTTGAATCAGTAGCTGAGTTAGACCGAATTGAGTCTGTTGCGGCTTCACTAAAGATGAATGCACCAATATCTATTCGCGTGAACCCGAATGTAGATGCAAAGACTCATCCATATATCTCGACAGGCTTAACTGAAAACAAGTTTGGAGTAAGCGTTGAGATTGCTCTATCTTTGTATAAAAAGACAAACCTTTCAGATCATCTTGAAGTTTTTGGTTTAGATTACCATATAGGGTCGCAAATTACAGACATTTCACCTTTCTTAGAGGCTCTTGATAAAGCACTCGAACTTATAGCAAGGCTTGAAGAAGAGGAAATTTATTTAAATCATATCGATATTGGTGGTGGAGTAGGGGTGACTTATGACAAAGAAACACCTATAAGTATTAATGATTACATGCATTCAGTAATTCAAAAAGTTGGTGATCTGAAGATTATGGTAGAACCTGGTAGATCCATTGTTGGGAACGCAGGAATCTTTGTCACCAAGGTTGAATATTTAAAACAGAATGAATTGAAATCATTTGCAATTGTCGATGGTGCAATGAATGATTTACTTCGACCTGCTCTTTATGGCTCCTATCATCAGGCGGTTACAATTGAAGATAATTCAAAAGGCATAAAGGATTCATGGGACATAGTTGGACCTGTATGTGAGACTGCAGATTTTTTGGCAAAGAGCAGAAGTCTTACTCTTGAGCAGGGAGACTATATTGCACTAATGACCGCTGGTGCATATGGATTTGTTTTAAGCTCTAACTATAACTCTAGGCCAAGAGTTGCGGAAGTAATGGTTGATGGTTCTGTGCATCAATTAGTGCGAATGAGAGAAACTACTGAATCACTTTTTAAAAATGAGAAGATATTAAAAAATGAAACTAACTAATAACCAGAAAAAATATTTGCGTTCTATGGCACATGACTTAAAGCCCTTTGTAATGATTGGTCAGCATGGATTAAGTGAGTCGGTGCTTGCTGAAATGGAATCAACAATGCTCAAGCATGAGCTGATTAAAATTAAGTTAAGAATCAGTGATCGTGAAGAAAAACTAAAGATTATTAATAAAATTATAGAGCTTTCTAAGGCTGAACTAATTCAAGTGATTGGAGGGGTGATTGTTATTTATAGGCCTTTTGAAGATAATCCTGATATTATTCTACCAAGATCATAAAGATTAAAAAGCTTTAGATAAATCCTGTTAATGCTTAGATAAAATGAAAATTGCCATCAGTGCTGCAGAAACTTCTGGCGACCTTGTCGCATCATCACTAGTGAGTGCACTGAAGTTGTGCCGACCTGATTATGAAATAGAAGGATTAGCAGGTGACAAGATGGCTGCTGCTGGATGTAAAAGATTATGGCATACTGACCAAGTCAACGTGATGGGCCTTAGTGAAGTTTTAAAGAAACTGCCCACTATTTTGAGGCTTAGACGATCTATCATTCAATACTTTTCATCCAATAGGCCTGATGTTTTTATTGGAGTTGATTCTCCTGATTTTAATTTTAAGATTGAAAGAAAACTTAAAAAAAATGGAGTTAAAACGGTTCATTTTGTTAGTCCTTCAGTATGGGCATGGCGAGCAAATCGGATACATAAAATTAAAAAGTCAGCCGATTTAATGCTTTGTCTTTTTCCATTTGAGGTAGATTTTTATCGCACTCATCAGCAAAAAGCTATTTTTGTTGGACATCCATTGGCTGAAAAATTAAAGCCTCGAAAAAATCATATGCCAAATAAGCAAGTTTTATTAATGCCAGGATCAAGAGAGGCTGAAATTAAAACTTTATTGCCTGAGCTTTTGTCGGCTGCTAAATTGATGCGTAAAAAAGATCCTGAGATTCAATTTAGCTTGTCACTTGCAAACGAACGTCTAAAGGACTGGGTAGAAGATAAGATTCAAGGACTGGATATTGTTCTAAGTTCTGGTGATGCACATGAAAAGATTAAAAATTCTGATCTAGTTATTGTTGCCTCAGGAACTGCAGCCTTAGAAGTGGCATTACTTGCTGTGCCGATGGTTGTGGTATATAAACTTTCAAAGGTAAGTTATCAGATTGTTAAGCCTTTACTAAATACTAAAAATGTTTCACTGCCAAATAAAATTTTAGGGAAAGACATTGTCCCTGAATTACTTCAAAATGACGTAAATGGTCAAAACATTTTTGAACAGGCTATGAAGTTAATTGAATCAGATAATACAAAACTAGTTAAAGAATTGGAAAAAATTCATGGTCTTTTAAATCAAAAAGCAAGTGTTAAGTCTGCCGAAGCAATCATTGAGTTCTTAGATGGATAAAGAGTTAAAAAAAATAGTTGAGTTAGCACTTTCAGAAGATATAGGTTCTGGAGACCTATCTTCAAGCCTTCTTGATGACGTCATTATAAATGCTGAAATAATTTGTAGAGATCGAGCAATTATCTGTGGAACAGAGTATTTTGACTTATGCTTTCTATCTCTTGATAAAGACATACAAATAAAATGGAATTTGAAGGATGGTGACGAGGTTAAGCCTGGCGAAGTTATTTGCAATATTAAAGGAAAATCTCGAGCAATCATTACTGCAGAAAGAACGGCACTTAATTTTCTTCAAATTTTAAGTGGTACGTCAACTAAAACGAATGATCTAGTTAACCTCATAGGTAAAACAAAGGCGCAATTACTTGATACAAGAAAGACAATCCCGGGCTTAAGAAAAGCACAAAAATACGCTGTTAAGTGTGGTGGTGGAGTGAACCATAGGATGGGGCTTTATGACTGTATTATGCTAAAAGAAAATCATATTTTATCAATTGGTTCCCTTGATAAATCCATAAAGAAAGCTCTTAAAAAATATCCTGAAAAACCAATTGTGGTTGAAGTAGAGACTATGGAGCAGCTTCGTTCTGTACTATCAATAAAGGGAATAACGAGAGTTCTTTGTGATAACTTTAGTCTTATAGATCTTAAAGAGGCTGTCAAAATTGCGCAAGGTGTATATCCAATTGAAGCCTCAGGTGGAGTGAATGAAACAAATATTGTTAGTTATGCAGAGACTGGTGTTGACTATATTTCAATTGGCTCAGTTACAAAAGATGTTGCTGCGGTTGATCTATCTTTGAGATTTTCTTGATACCCTACTGCCTTAAAGGCTGGGCTTAGGTTATCTTCTCTGAAATTATAAGTTAAGGGTTTATTATTTAAATCAAGAACTGTGCCACCTGCGCCTTCAAGAATATATACCCCAGCTGCAGTATCCCATTCTGAGCAGCGCCCAAATTTAGGGTAGCAATCATAAACCCCTTCTGCAATTAAACAAAATTTAAGCGCACTTCCAAGCTTAAAAGTTTCAAAATTTGTTTTAGATCTAAGATGATTTTTAAGAGGTTTATTGTTATTTGAGTATCTTCCCACTACGATTTTTTCCCACCTATTAGGTTTTTTTGTAGAAATTTTATGAGGTTTATTTCCAACCAGTTTTATTGATGATTTACTTGGCAGCCGATAGTAGTGCACTTTGTGAAATGGCGAATAGATTAAACCAAAATCTGGGTAATGATTACGAATAAGAGCGATGCTAATACAAAAGTCTGGTGAGCCATCTATAAAGTCACGAGTTCCATCTAAAGGGTCGATTAGCCAATATTCATCCCAAGATTTTCGAGATGAAAAAGGGATGTTAGATGATTCTTCAGATAGTATTGGTGTGTTAGGAGTTAGTTTTTTTAAAGTATTTATGATTAACTCATTTGATTCTTTATCAGCCTGAGTTACAGGGGTATTGTCACTCTTCATGATGAAGTTTCCTGAATTTTTGCGATGAGACATAATAATTTTTCCTACCTCAACAGTAAGAGTTATTAGTTCTGAAAGAATTGTATCTAGCATAAGCCAAATTATATCATTGACAGTTGTATTTATTTTTTACTAAGAAGATAACTTAAGTAAAATTTATTTCTATTAATAAGGTGAAGCTGAGAATATGAAAAAACAGATATTAACTATGGGTGGTGGTGGATTTACTTCTAAGCCAGAGAATCTTAAATTGGATAAGTATTTATTGTCTTTGTCAGACAAAAAGAATCCTAAAGTTTGTTTTATACCTACGGCAAGTGGAGATGATGAGAGTTATAAAAAGCGTTTTTATTCTTCATATAAAAAGCTTAATTGTGAAACGAGCGATTTATCTTTATTTAGTCCGCCAGAAGGTAACTTGAGAGATTTTGTTTTAGAAAAAGATATTTTTTATGTTGGTGGCGGTAATACAAGAAACCTTTTGGTTCTTTGGAAAGAGTGGGGCCTTGATAAGTTTTTACATGAGGCCTGGTGTAATGGGGCAATAATGGCTGGACTAAGTGCTGGATCTATTTGTTGGTTTGAGCAAGGCTTAACTGATTCAAAGACTGGTAAATTGCTTCCACTAGATTGTTTAGGCTTTCTTCAAGGAAGTAACTGCCCACATTTTGATACTGAAATTCAAAGGCGACCTGAATATCATAAAGCTATTTTAAATGGCACCATGAAGCCTGGAATTGCCTGTGATGATGGTGTTGCAGCCCACTTTATAGATGGAAAGCTTGAGCGCTGTGTGTCGTCTTTATTAAATGCAAAGGCTTATAGTATTAAAAATGATAATAGCATTATTAACGAGTCAGTTATTGAACCGAAATATCTCGATGATAAGTTTTAATTTACACAATAAAAAACCTAGTATTAAACTAGGTTTTTATATATATGGTGGGCCTACTTGGACTTGAACCAAGGACCAATCGATTATGAGTCGAGTGCTCTAACCAGCTGAGCTATAGGCCCGTAGAAAAACTATTCTAAAAAACTTTGAAGTTTGTGTGCACGAGAAGGATGCCTCAACTTTCTAAGCGCTTTGGCTTCAATTTGGCGAATTCTTTCACGAGTAACATCAAACTGTCTACCCACTTCTTCAAGTGTGTGGTCTGTGCTCATGTCTATTCCAAATCGCATTTTTAAAACCTTTGCTTCACGAGGTGATAAGTTAGCTAAAAGATCACCAGTAGTTTCTTTAAGACTTTCACGGGTTGTTACTTCCACAGGTGAAGAAAGGTTTGTATCTTCAATAAAATCACCAATTGTAGAATCTTCATCGTCTCCAACTGGGTTCTCCATTGATAATGGCTCTTTAGCAATCTTAAGTATTTTATTAATTTTATATTCTGGTAATTCCATCTCAACAGAAAGCTCTTCAGGCGTCGCCTCCCTTCCAAATCTTTGAAGAAGTTGACGTCTTACTCGATTCAATTTGTTGATAGTTTCAATCATGTGAACTGGAATACGAATAGTTCGGGCTTGATCAGCAATTGATCTGGTAATTGCTTGGCGGATCCACCAAGTTGCGTAGGTTGAAAATTTATAACCCCTTCGATATTCAAACTTGTCTACTGCCTTCATTAGCCCAACGTTTCCTTCTTGGATAAGGTCTAGGAATTGAAGGCCACGATTTGCATATTTTTTGGCAATAGAAATTACAAGCCTTAAATTAGCTTCAATCATTTGACTTTTGGCAACTTTAGCCTTTCTGTCACCCTTTCGAAGCCTTTTGTTAATTTCTTTAAGCTCTGCAATTGTTAACTTCATTGCTTGTTCATGCTCTAAAAGACTCTTTTGTGAGTAATAAATTTCTTTTTCAGTTTTTTCTAATGCTTTTAGAGTTGCTTTATCAAGATCAATAGATTTAAGCCAGTCAAAATTCGTTTCGTTTCCTGGAAATGATGCATAAAAAAGCTCTGAACTCATACCAGCATCAAGGCAAACTTGACGTATAAGCTTTTCTTCTTTTTTCACCATATCTACTCGACTTGAAACAAGCTCCATCATTGTACTAACAAGTTTTGGTGCAAGTCTTAGTTCAGAGATGCAATTAGAAAATTTTTGTCTAGCTTTAACAGTCTTATCATCAAGATAGCCATTTTTCTCAAATAATTTAACATAGCTTTTATGAGATTTTTGTATTTTATCAAAACGTTCATATACCATTCCTTCATCAGGGCCAGTATATTCTAACTCATCAAAATCTTCTTCATCCTCATCAATCTCTTCTGAGAGCTCATCTGTTTCCATTGCATCAAGCTGTGCTTGTTTTTCATCAAGTAGGGCTTGTTTTTCCTTAATAAGTACCTGTTTTTCTTCGAACTCTTCAGCATCCCCTTGGTAACCAATAACTACATCAGTCATCTTACACTTGCCTTCTTCTAGTCTTGTGTAGGCCTTGAAGAAATAGTCAGAGATTTCAGGATAAAGAGAAATTGCCTGTAAGATCTGATAAACGCCTGCTTCAATTTCTTTTGCAATACGGACTTCGTCTTTTTGCTCTAAAAGTTCAACTACGCCCATTTCTCGCATATACATTCTAACAGGGTCAGTAGTTCTTCCAAATTCTGAATCAAGGGCAGCTAGGGCAGCAACTGCAACCTCTGCAGAGCTAGATTCTGCTTTTCCACCCGACTTCATTACTAACTCATCAGCATCAGGCGCTTCATCAGCAACCAATATGTCCATTTCTTCTAAGATTGTTACAATTGGCTCAACCTGTTCAGGTGTTAATAAGTCTTCTGGTAAGAGGTCATTGATTTCTGAGTAAGTCAGGTATCCTTGTTCTTTTCCAATTGTTATTAGACTATTAAGGGCTTTTTTGTGAGCTTCAGTAGTTGTTTTCATAATTTGATTTTTTCAAAACAGAGAGGAAATTATACCTAAAAGAGGAGATTGTTTATACCATTAATTCAGCCCTATAGAGGCCTAGGATTAGTCTGAATCTGCAAAAATTGTACTGATAGATTGTTCATCACTAATTCTTCGAATAACGTCTGCAAGAGTTGTTGCAATTGATAATTGCCTAATTTTGTTGCATTTATTTGCTTGATTCGTTAATGGAATTGTGTTTGTAATAACCAATTCATCCAGCTTAGAGTTTGATATATTTTCAATAGCACCTCCAGAAAGAACCGCATGGGTTGCGTAAGCAACAACTTTCTTTGCGCCCTTTTCTTTTAATATTTCAGCAGCTTGGCAGAGCGTTCCGGCGGTATCAACCATGTCATCAATCATAATGCAGGTACGTCCTTCTACATCACCAATTACATTCATGACTTTAACTAAGTTTGGTGCTGGACGCCTTTTATCAATAATTGCAAGGTCTGCGTCATTAATTCTTTTTGCTGCTGCTCTTGCTCTAGCTACTCCACCAACATCTGGAGATACTACGACTACATCTTGATAGTTATGATCCAAAATATCTTTGACAAGGACAGGTTGAGCATATATGTTATCAATTGGAATATTGAAGAAGCCTTGAATCTGATCTGCATGTAAGTCCATTGTCAATATGCGGTCTACACCTGACGTTTCAATTAATTGAGCGACAAGTTTTGCAGTTATTGGAACGCGAGTTAGTCTCGAGCGCCTATCTTGTCTAGAGTAGCCAAGATATGGAACTACTGCTGTAATTTTTCCGGCAGAAGAGCGCCTCAGAGCATCAACCATTATTAATAACTCCATTAAAGTTTCAGCCGATGAAGGGCCGCAGGTTGGCTGAATAACGAACACATCACATCCACGCACATTATCAAGGATTTCAACTTGAGCTTCACCATCACTAAATTGTCCTACAAAGGCCTTACTTTGGGTGATATTGAGATTAGTAATAATTTCGGATGAGAGATCAGGATTTGCGTTTCCGCTAAAGATCTTTATTCTTTCTAGAGACATCCAATTAGACTTTTATTGATGTAGGATGCAATTATACAAACAAATTACGTGGCTAAGCACAATAGTTTTGTAATTGAATCGAGATTTATAGTACTTCCTCTATTGATGCTGCAATATCTTCCGGCTCAACAGTTGAACTAAAACGTTTAAAGGGTATACCATCACGGTCAATTAGAAATTTACTGAAATTCCATTTGACGCTATCGTTTAGTTTTCCTTTCAACTCGCTTTTTAAATATTTGAACAGGGGATGAGCGTTTTTACCATTGACATCAACTTTTGTTGACATAAGAAACGTAACGTCATAATTTAGGTTACAAAAATCTTTGATTTCTTCAGAAGTTCCAGGCTCTTGTTTACCAAATTGATTGCAAGGAAAGCCAATTATCACTAAACCTCTTTCTTTGTACTTTTGGTAGAGTTTTTCGAGTCCAGAATAGTGATAGGTTAGACCACAGAAGCTTGCAGTATTTACAATTAAAATTGCTTTGCCTTTAAATTGGCTCAAAGAGATTTCTTCCCCATCAAGCTGACTAAAGTTAAATTGATATGCATTTTCATTCATGATTCTTACCTTATGCTGGTTAATTTAAATAATATGGCTGGGGCGGATGGATTCGAACCATCGGTACACGGGATCAAAACCCGATGCCTTACCACTTGGCTACACCCCAATTATATAATGGTGATTTATCAATCGCTTTTGCGATAAAACCAGTCCATTTTGATGGCAATTTATTAATTGCTATCGATGCATCTTTTTCTTTTTCAAAGGCTACAAAAACACAACATCCACTTCCAGTCATTCTTGCAATTCCGATGTGGTTATCAGTTGAGTCTAGATGAGCTATAGCCTCTTCTATATCAGCTTCTAAATGAATTGCAGCATCTAAGCAGTCGTTATGAGGATTAGATACCATTGAAAAGTCTGCTATTTTCCTTTGTACTGGAGACATTGTCAATGCTTTGTGTGTGAAAATTTCTTTCGTGGATATATGTTTACCAATTGTAACAATTAAATAAAAGTATTTTGGTAGGCTTATTGGTGTAAGTATTTCACCTGTACCTTCGCCCCAAGAGCTATGACCATTAATAAATACGGGAACGTCTGCACCAAGATTTTGACCAATATCTACTAATTCTTCTTTAGGTAAATTAAGATTCCAAAGCTTATTAAGAGCAATTAAGACAGTCGCTGCATTTGAGCTGCCACCTCCTAAGCCACCGCCTATAGGTATTTTTTTTACTATAGCAATATCTGCCCCACCCTTTGATCCTGTGATTTTTTTTAGGAGAGTTGCGCTGCGTATTGTTAAGTCCTGATCTTTTGAAATATTTTCATTGCCACTAATTCGGCTAATTAATCCATCACTTCTATAATTAATATTTATCTCATCACAGTAATCTACAAGTTGAAAAATGGTCTGAATGTTATGATAACCATCAGACCTTTTTGAGGTTACATGCAAAAATAAATTAATTTTAGCGGGTGATAAGTAAGTCAATTTAAGCTTTAATGAAATGCTCTTTGTAGTGCTTTAATTCATCAATTGAGTCGTAAACATCTGATAATGCTAAATGCCTAGATTTTTTATATGTGGAAGAAATAATGCTTGGCTTCCACCGAACAGCTAATTCTTTTAATGTGGAGACGTCGATATGTCGATAGTGAAAAAACTTTTCTAGTTTTGGCATGTAGTTATATAAAAACCTTCTATCCTGACAAATCGAATTCCCACACATGGGAGATGCGCCTTGGTCGACATATTTAATAAGAAAATCTAGGGTTTGGGATTCTGCCTCAGCAGTGGAAACTTTGCTTTCTATTACTCTTTGGACAAGTCCAGATTGATTATGTTGATTTGTGTTCCAGTCGTCCATTCCATCAAGTAGATCGCTATTTTGATGAATAGCTAACGAAGGGCCTTCTTCTATTACATTTAGATTGGCATCGGTAACTACTGTTGCTATCTCAATAATGACATCACTTTCAGGAATTAATCCTGTCATTTCAAGGTCTATCCAGATAAGATTAGTTTTTTTATTCATAATTAATTTAATTATTACTAGCGAAAATATATTCTTCAAGTTTTTCTTTTGCACTTCCATCTGATAATACTTTGGAGGCTTTTTCAATCCCTAAGCTCAGTGTATCTTCGAGACCACTTACATAAATAGCAGCTCCAGCATTTAAAGCAATGATATTTTTTGCAGTACCATTATGCCCAGAAAATGCTTCATAAATTAGAGAGAGTGACTCATCAGCATTTTCTGCTTTAATATCATTAAGGTTACCTAGCTTTAAACCAAAGTCATCTGGATGAACACTATAGGTTGAGACTTCATCATTATATAATTCAGCTACAAAGGTTTTATCAGCTACAGAAAATTCATCAAGTCCATCTGCAGAATGAACTACCATAACATGTCGAGATTTAAGGCTTTTTAGGACGTTAGCGATTGGCTCAACTAGGTTTCTGTCATAAACTCCAATAACTTGATTAGGGGCTTTAGCTGGATTAGTAAGGGGGCCTAAAACATTAAATATAGTTCTGACTGCCAGTTCTTTACGCGGACCAATTGCGTGTTTCATTGCACTATGATGTGCTGGTGCAAACATAAATCCAACGCCTATTTTTTCAATACATTCGCTAATGACTTCGGGGCTTAAGTTAAGATTTATTCCAGCTGCCTCCAGAACATCTGCACTTCCAGATTTTGATGAAATGGAACGATTACCATGCTTAGCAACCTTTCCACCTGCAGCTGCAACAACAAAGGCAGAGGCAGTCGATATATTAAACAATCCTAGACCATCTCCACCCGTTCCGCAAGTATCTACAAGGTACTCAGTGCTACTTAATTCAACCGAAGTTGCCAGTGAGCGCATTACCTTTGCACTGGCAGTAATTTCTTCAATTGTTTCGCCTTTCATGGATAAGCCAATTAAAAAAGCACCAATCTGTGCATCCGTTGTTTGGCCAGTCATAATGCTATTCATGACATCAAGCATTTCACCTTCATTTAGATCTTTTTTTGAAATAACAGCTTTGATGGCTTGATTTATATTCATGGTTAGCTTTGGCTCATTAGATATTCAATATCATCTACATTTTTAATAGCTGCTTCAGATAGAACATGGTTTCCATCAATAGTAACTAGAACATCGTCTTCAATCCTGATTCCAATATTCCAGTATTTTGGATCAATTTTATCATCCTTGCGGATGTAGATTCCAGGCTCCACTGTTGTTACCATGCCTACTTCAAATTTTCGAAAAGAATTGTCAATTTCTTTAGCTCCAACATCATGAACATCTAAACCTAACCAATGGCCTGTTCCATGCATATAGAATTCTCTTAAATTACTTATATCATCCATTATCCCTAGCTTCATAAGCCCCCTTGAAATAATTTCACATGCAATTTCATGAGGCTTATTTACATCTCCACCTGGAATAATTGAAGCGATAGCCTGAATCTGGGCATTTAAAACAATTTCGTATATTTCTTTTTGAGGGTTACTAAACTTTCCATTAACCGGAAAGGTTCTTGTAATATCAGATGCATAACCAAGAATTTCACAGCCAGCGTCTATGAGAAGAAGGTCACCATCATTTAATAATTTATTGTTTTCATTGTAATGAAGTATGCAAGCATTTTCTCCGCCTGCGACAATTGGAGGGTAAGAATGTTCTGAGTTTTCGTTTTTGAATACGGAGTCAAATTCAGCAGCAATGTTGTACTCATAAAGTCCAGGCTGAGTTTTTACCATAGCCTTCATATGTGCTTTTGAAGCAAGATCTGCTGCGGTTTGCATATTTTTTACTTCAGAAGCATCTTTAATAATCCTCATTTCCGACAAATATGGGTTTAAAGGTTGAATACTGCTACTAAAAATTGAAACAATAGTTTTATTAAGAATATTAGTACTTGCTCTATTTTTCCAGCCATCAGAAGTTGGCTGATCAAAATATAAAGAAGATTCTTTATTTATGAGTTTCTTAATTTCATCTGTAAAAGTATTAATATCATAAGCATAGTCGACTAATAAAGTTTCAGGTGCGAGATCAACTCCAAGTCTCACTCCATTCCAGATTTCCTGAGTTTTATCTTTGGGCCTTAAAAAAATGCTGTAATTATTTTTAGAGAAAACTGCGATTGCATCAGGCTCTATAAAACCAGTAAGATACCAAAAACTGCTGTCTGGTCGAAAGGGGTAGTTGACATCACTATTTCTTTTTTGTTCACTATTTGTAGATACAATTACTACTGCATCATCTCCTAGTATGCTTAACAACTCTTCTCTTCTTTTTTTATGTATCATTTTGTTAGGTGCATTAATTCATTGATAAATAACCCAAGAAAGATACCATGAAAAAGATACGACTTTATCAAAATACTGCTCTATCTCTGGGCAATAGTATTGAGTTAAGTAAAGATAATAGCCATCATCTTAACAAAGTTTTGCGTTTTCCAGATGGTAAAAATATCACTATATTTAATGGTGATGGTTTTGATTACGACGCAAAAGTTCAAAGGTTAAAAAAAATAACCAGCATTAGTATTGTTTCAAAGTTAAAAAATGATTCTGAATCCAAGCTAAATTTAACGCTAGCGCAGGGGATTGCTAAAGGCGAAAAAATGGATTTTTTAATCCAAAAAGCCATAGAATTAGGTGTATCAAGTATTATCCCAATGCAGCTTGAGCGTTGTGTAGTTAGATTAAAAGGTGACCGAGCTCAAAAAAAAATAGAGCATTGGCAAAAGATAGCAAACCATGCGTGTGAGCAATCAGGACGAGCCGTAATTGTTAATATCTGCCAACCTACTTTACTCAGTGAATTGCTTGGCAATCAAAATCATAATGGCTTTGTTCTGCATCATCGTGCAAATATAAGTCTTGCTCAAATGCCTGAGTACTCAAGTGCAACAATTCTCATTGGACCAGAGGGAGGATTAACGGATCAAGAAGTTGCTGATTCAACAAATGCCGGATTTAAGCCACTCTTATTAGGGAAACGAGTTTTAAGGACTGAAACTGCATCACTAGTTGCTATAGCTAATATGCAGCTTTTATGGGGTAGCTGAAAATATTTTTAATTTTCTTTTTTTACTCAACATCACCTAGGTCATTACTAAGTTCCCGGGCTCGGTCATAAGCAGCCCTTGTAGCTGCTGCAACTATTCCCTCAAAGTTTTGATCTTGAAAGCTTTCAATAGCTGCTTGGGTTGTTCCATTGGGGGAAGTAACTTCTTTCCTAAGTGTCTTTGAATCTTTACCACTTTTAGTTGCCATTAGGCTTGCACCTAAACTAGTTTGAATACTTAAAGAGTTTGCAGTTTTTTCATCTAAACCAAGAGCAGTTGCTGCTTGCGTAATTGACTGCATCAATAGAAAAAAATAAGCCGGCCCACTTCCAGATATGGCAGTAATTGCATCTATTAATTTCTCATCATCTACCCAGAAACATTCGCCCACAGACGATAAGATTGAAGTTACTAATTCTTTTTGTTGATTGCTGACTAAATCATTTGCAAAAAGACCTGTAACGCCACTTTGAAATAGTGCAGGTGTATTAGGCATTGTTCTTACGAGGGCAAAATTACCTCCTAACCAACGATTAATATCATTACCCCTAATTCCGGCTACGATAGAGACAAAAAGGTGGTTTGGTTTAACTTTATTTTTTAATTGAAGGCAAACTATCGAGAGTACTTGAGGCTTTACTGCAAAAACAACAATATCACTATTATCTAGTAAAGAGTTATTATCAGAATATGTTGTGATTTTAAGTTCAGATTGACGATTGATAAGAAGCTCTTCATTAGAGTCGCTTACATTTATATTTTTAGCATCAAAGCCATTACTGAGGAGGCCTTTAATCAGTGCATACGCCATATTTCCAGCTCCAATAAATCCAATGACTGTTTTGTTTTCCATATAAAATATATTAGTTATAAATGCTTAAATCAATTCTACCAAACTTGCAATAAATAAAGAACATTAATGAAAAAATTTCAGCCAAAACTAATATTGATTGATGTTGATGGAACTCTAGTTGATAGTGTCCCTGACCTTGCCTACTGTGTTGACGAGATGATGATTCAGCTTGGTATGCCGACAAGAGGAGAGTCAAGGGTTAGACATTGGGTTGGAAATGGTGTTCCTAGATTAGTAGAGCGAGCTTTGACTGGAGATTTGGATCTTAAGCCAAGTCGAGAAGTATTCGACACCGCGTATCCAATTTTTTTAGACCTGTATGCTGAAAATTCAGCAATAAGGTCAAGCTTATATGATGGGGTTAAAGAGGGATTAGATTATTTACAATCTAAGAATTATCTTTTAGGCTGTGTTACTAATAAAGCAGAGCAGTTTACTCACCCATTACTAAAATCATTAAATATCTATGATTACTTTAAGATAGTCATTTCTGGTGATACTCTGAAAAAGAAAAAACCAGACCCTTTGCCGCTTCTTCATGGCGCTAGTTTTTTTAATATAGATCCAAAAGAATGCCTTATGTTGGGAGACTCTGTAAGTGATGTAAAGGCTGCTAGAGCAGCTGGATTTGATATAATTTGTATGTCATATGGCTACAATCATGGTAATAATATATTAGATGAAAACCCTGATCTTGTAATCGACTCTATGACGCAGTTAAGAGAGTGCCTTTAATGAGTATTGATGATAATCATATTTGGCATCCTTATGCTACGATACCAAATAAGGTGCCTACTTATCTGGTTGATACTGCAGATGGGGTTTATCTTAACTTTAAAAATGGAACTCGTGTTATTGATGGTATGAGTAGCTGGTGGTCAATGATTCATGGTTACAATAATCCTTTCATAAATAGGGCAATGAAGGCTCAGATTGATGCTGTATCTCACGTAATGTTTGGAGGGCTTACTCACCAACCTGCTATTGACTTATGTGAAAAACTCATAAAAATAACTCCTCAAGGGCTTGATAAAGTTTTTTTTGCTGATTCTGGCTCTGTTTCTGTAGAAGTTTCTCTTAAGATGGCTTTGCAGTATTGGCAAAATAAAGGAAAAAAAGAAAAGTCACATTTTGTAACCCCTAGAGGTGGTTACCATGGAGATACTTTTGGAGCGATGAGTGTGTGTGACCCAAATAATGGCATGCACCATTTGTTTAGTGGTGTACTTCCAAAACATTACTTTGTAACTCAGCCCAAGTCAGGGAAAAGCGCTGAAGCTCTTTTAGATTTAGAGTCAAGACTTAAAGAAAGTCATAATAATATTGCAGCAATTATTCTTGAGCCTATTGTTCAAGGGGCTGGTGGAATGAATATTTATGATGCTGATTATCTCAAAGGCGTTAGATCTTTATGTGATGATTATGAGGTCTTATTGATTGTAGATGAAATAGCGACAGGTTTTGGCCGAACAGGAGAACTCTTTGGTTGCAATCATGCAAATATTTCTCCTGACATTCTTTGTATAGGTAAGGCTTTAACGGGTGGTTATATGACTATGGCAGCCGCAATAACTTCCGAAAAAGTCTCTACTACAGTTGGAGTATTAATGCATGGGCCTACTTTTATGGCAAATCCTTTATCCTGTTCAGCGGCGAATGCTAGTATTGATTTACTTCTTAGTAGCAACTGGAAAAAAAGAATCTCAGAGATTCAAGACATTCTTTCATCTCAATTACTAGCTTTAAAGAAACATAAATCTATATTTGACGTTAGAGTCATTGGGGCAATAGGCGTTGTAGAGTTTAAAGAGCCTCTTGATATGAAGAGAACCCAAGAGCAGTTAATTGACTGTGGAATTTGGCTTAGACCTTATGGCAAACTACTCTACACGATGCCACCTTTTATAATAACTGATCAAGAGTTACTTCAAATTACTGATGCAATGAAAGATGTGGCTGAAAGCCTTTAGGAAAAAGTTATATTGACTATTCAATTGGATCAATATCAATAAACCAGCGAACTGATGAGCTCACCTTGATTGTCTCAATATGCTTATAAAAGGTTTTAATTAACCTATGAAGCTGAACTCTATCTTTAGATTGTAAATATAAATTGAAATAGTAATAATTTGACTTCTTCTCAATAACCCCAGGTACAGGTCCCCAAATTTCGATTGATTCTATATCAATATTATTAATTAATTGAGCCACTTCAGTTAAAAATTTTTCAGCTTCATTTTTATTTTTAGAATTTGCGCAAATTAGTGCTTGATGAGCATATGGAGGGAGTTGTGCCTCCTCTCGCTCTAGTAACAAGGTTTTTGCGTACTCAATATATTGTGAATCTCTTACAAACTTAAAGATAGGATGATGGGGGTAGCGAGTTTGAATATTAACTTCTCCTCTATATTCTCCTCTTCCACACCTTCCTGAAACTTGAATAAGTAATTGTGCTAATTGCTCTGTCGCTCGATAGTCTAGCGACATGAGGCCAACATCTACATCTAAAATACCAACAAATGCTAAATTAGAGAAGTCATGTCCTTTTGCTAACATTTGAGTGCCAACAATAATGCAAGGCTTCCCAGAGTTTATTTTTTCTAAATGCAACGTAAATGCTTTTTTCTTTCTTGTTGTGTCTCTATCAATTCTAATTACATCAGAATTGGGAAAATATGACTCAAGATTTTCTTCCAACCTTTCTGTTCCATAACCTAGTATTTTCAGGCTTTGACTATTGCAAGAGGGGCAAGAGGATTCTGGTGACTTTTCGAGACCACAATGATGACATTTAAGTCGATTAATATTGCGATGGTAGACAAGCTTTGAGTCACAATTGGTGCATTCAGATTGCCAGTCGCATTCAGTACAATAGTAAACTGGCGCATAGCCCCGACGATTAATAAAGAGCATGACCTGTTTATCGTCTTCTAAGTATTTTTTTATTTTAGAAACTAGAGGTATTGATAGGGCTTCTGAAGGCTGGCTCCTCATATCAATTAAGTTAACAATTGGCATAATTGCTTCACCAGGGCGAGTGGTCAAAGTAAGTCGCGTCAGTTTTTTGTCAGCAACATTTTTTAAGGTCTCAAGCGAGGGTGTTGCAGTTCCTAAAATCAGAGGAATATTTTCAAATTTGGCGCGCATAAAGCTTAGATCTCGAGCAGAATAGCGGAAGCTCGATTGCTGTTTAAAGGAGCCATCATGCTCCTCATCCACGATAACTAATCCAAGTTTAGGGATTGGAGTAAAGATAGCAGAGCGAGTGCCTAAGATAACTTTTGCTTCTCCATTTTTAGCCAATAGATAGGCGTCTTGTTTTTGGGTTTCATTAAGTTGTGAGTGAACAGCAACAACTCTTTCATTTATTCTTTCTTCAAAGCGCGCGATCATTTGAGGTGTTAATCCAATTTCAGGGACTAGAACAAGAACTTGCTTCCCATCCTTTATAAGTTTTTCAGTAAGATTGAGATAAACCTCAGTTTTTCCACTTCCTGTGACTCCTTGAAGTAGGAATCCATGGAAGGTATTTTCATATTTAAGAACTTCATTAACTGCATTTTGTTGTTCAGATGTTGGTTTGAAGGATCTCGGTGTGACTGCATTATTTATTTCAGTTGGTTTCTTAATAATTGCAGGCTTTCCAAGTCTCAGGTTTTTTGGAAGGGCATTAGCAAGAACTTCACCAACTGGATGATGGTAGTAGTTGGCTGACCAGAATAAAAAATCAAGAATTTCTTTGGATAATAATGCTTCAGTATCAATTACTTCTTCGATAGCCCGAAGTTTACCAAACTCACTTTTATCTTTTAGAGAAAGTACAATTCCTATAACTTTTTTTGGACCAAATGGAACTTTAACTCTGGCTCCTACGCTTACTTCTTGATTACAAATGTAATCAAATGTATTGTGTAAGGGCACTGGAATGGCAACTTCTATGATTTGACTCAAAGTAAAATGTTTTAGGGATAAAATAAGTATTTTAGCAATATAAATTAGCCATGGTAGTTATTCAAAACATCATTAACGATATAAATATAGATGAAGACAAGCTTGGGTTAGTTTGCCAAAAATTTATGAGTGAAGCAGGGATTAAAGAAAGTGAGTTGCTCATTCGCATAGTTTCACCTGTTGAGATTCAAGTTCTTAATAAAGAGTACCGAGCTAAAAACCAAGTAACTAATGTGCTATCTTTTCAAAGCGATATTCCTGAGGAAATTGGAGAGCCAATATTAGGTGATGTTGTTATTTGTGCTGATGTGGTAAGAGAAGAGGCGCTAGTTGGAGATAAAACGTTTTCAGATCATTTGACTCATATGGCGATACATGGAATTCTTCACTTGGTAGGGCATGACCATACAGATCTTGAATCTGCTAATAAAATGGAGTCTATTGAAATTGATTTTTTAAAGACTCTGGGGATTAGTAACCCTTACCATTAGGCAAAACTAAGAATTGATTAAAAGCCCTGCGAGTTTTTTGATGCTTTCTTCTTGCTGATTATTTTTTCTATAGATAACTCCAATATCTCGTTTTGCCTTGGTTGAATTCATGTCAATGGATATATTGGGATAATGCTTAAGTATGCCAAAATCGATTGCCATTTTGGGTAGAAAACTCACGCCAATATCTGTATCGACCATAGCAACAAGTGTTGGAATACTGGTACAAGAAAAGCCAGAAATATGTTGATTTGAAATTTTATTATTTTGCAATATATGTGACCTCAAGCAGTGACCCTGTTCGAGCATTAGCAGTGACCCATTATCAATTACTTTAGATTTGCGTTTTTTATGTTGAATAAAATAAATTGGGTCAGAAAAGACTTGAAAGCTTTCAATAAAGTTGGGCAATTCATATGGAAAAGCAAATATGGCAAAGTCAATCTTAGCTTGCTCTAGTTGCATAAGTAAATTTTCACTTGTATCTTCCTTAAAAGAAACCTTAAGTTTTGGATAAAGCTTGCTTAAGTTAGATAAGAAATTTGGCAGAATATAGGTAGAAATCGTAGGTATTACTCCAATGGTAACTTCAGAATCAAAAAAATCTAACTTTGCAGTACTTAATAAGACATTAATCTCAGCCATCACTAATAGAGCTTGTTTTACAACTCGATTCCCAGTTGCTGTAAAGTGAACGTTTTTATTGTCTCTCTCAACAAGCAGAACTCCTAAGTCGCTTTCAAGTTTTGATATTCCTGCGCTGAATGTCGAAGCGCTAACAAAGCAATCATTTGCAGCTTTGGAAAAGTGATTAGTTTTTTTTAGTGCAACTAAATACTGTAAGTTTTTTAGTGAAGGTGTCATTTTTTATATTCGTTTTTTACGGATATTATATACACATTTATTCAATTTATTTATATATAAAGTACTGGTATGATGATGGCTCGTTTAACCAATCGGAGGAAGTTATGTCATTAAGCGGAAGTAAAACAGAACAAAGTTTAAAGGATGCATTTGCTGGAGAGTCTCAGGCAAATAGACGCTACTTATATTTTGCAAACCAATGTGATGTTCTTGGTGAGCCAGATATGGCTGCGTTATTTAGATCAACTGCTGAAGGTGAAACTGGCCATGCTCATGGTCATATGGAGCATCTCATTGAAGGTGGTGTTGGTGATCCAGGGACAGATATGCCTGCTAAAGAAGTAAAAGAGATGCTTGAAAGTGCTGTTCATGGAGAAACTCATGAATACACTGATATGTATCCAGGTATGGCCAAAACAGCAAGAGATGAGGGTTTTGATGAAATTGCTGAATGGTTTGAAACTTTAGCTAAAGCTGAACGTTCTCATGCAAATCGTTACCAAAAAGCACTAGATAGCTTATAAAAACTTCGTTGCCATAGGCTTAGCTTATGGCAACAAATCCTAGGTATATATGTCTAAATTTAAAGAAGGTAATTTAGAGGCACCAACTCGCCACCCTCTAAATTGGAAAGATGAAGATTTTTATAATGAAGATTCTCTCAATACAGAATTAGAAAGAGTATTTGATATCTGTCATGGTTGTAGACGTTGTGTGAGCCTTTGCAAGTCTTTTCCAACACTCTTTGACTTGATTGATGAGTCTCAAACATTTGAGGTTGATGGCGTTGATAAAGCAGACTATAAGAAAGTGGTTGACCAATGCTATTTATGTGATTTATGTTTCGTGGCAAAATGCCCTTATGTTCCGCCGCATGACTTCAATGTTGATTTCCCACATCTAATGCTTCGCGCAAAAGCAATTCAATTTAAAAAAGGCGAAACAAAACTATCTCATAAGATCTTAACATCACCACAAAAAGTAGGTTCTATTGCATCTATGCCAGTAATCTCGCCAATTGTTAATTGGTCTAATAGCAACAAAACAATGAGAAAGGTAACCGAAAAAGTTTTAGGTGTTCACGTTGATGCTGTTGTTCCAAAATACCATACCAAAAAACTTTCCAAAATTTTTGTAGAAGATAATTCTACAAGTAAATTCAAGGTAGCAATTTTTGGTACTTGTTATGGTGAATATAATGACCCTCAAACTGTTATTGATTTAGTCGATGTCCTTAGGCATAACGGTGTAGAAGTAAAACTCATTAAAAAAACTCAGTGTTGTGGTATGCCCAAGATGGAACTTGGCGATCTTGAAGCTGTGGTTAAGTATGCGAATGAAAATATAACACCACTTATAAAGTTAGTTAATGATGGTTATAAATTAATTGCGCCAATACCTTCATGTGTCTTAATGTTTAAAAATGAATTGCCAATGATAATTTCTGAAAATGAAGATATTATGGCAATATCTAAAGCATTTTATGACCCCTTCGAATATCTATCATTTTTAAAAGAAAGTAATCAGTTTGATGGTAATTTTAAGCCAATTGATAAAGAAGTACTTTATCAAATTGCTTGTCATCAAAGAGTGCAAAACATTGGCTCACATACTAAAAGAATTCTGGGCTTAATTCCAGATCTAGATGTAAATATTGCGGAAAGATGTTCTGGACATGATGGTACATATGGAGTCAGAAAAGATACGCATACTTACTCTGTACAAATTGGAATGCCAGTTGCAAAAAAAATAACTGACACAACCGATTTGGTCGTTAGTGACTGCGTTATGGCTGGCAACCATGTTGCGCATATTGCTACGCAAGATATAGAATCCATTCATCCAATTAGTTTGGTGAAAATGGCTTATGGTTTATAATAAAAATGAGGTTAATTAAATGCTAACAAGACAAGACTTATTCTCTCTTGAAGAATACGCAGAAAAACGTTCAGCTATTCGTTCAGATACTATTCAAATAAAAAAGCTCAGAGAGGTTAATCTTGGAGAGCATGTAAGGATGTTGTTTGAAAACAAGAAAACAGTCCAGTTTCAGATCCAAGAGATGCTTCGTATAGAGAAAATTTTTGAGGCTGAAGGTATTCAAGAAGAGCTCGATGTATATAACTCACTGGTACCTGAAGGCTCAAACTTGAAGGCTACTATGATGATTGAATATACTAATGTTGAGGAGCGAACGGTTGCATTATCTAAATTAATTGGCGTTGAAAGAAGCATCTATTTTCAAGTTGGAAATCATGACAAAGTGTTTGCTATTTGTAATGAGGATATGGATAGAGAGACAGAGGTTAAGACCTCAGCTGTTCACTTCATGCGTTTTGAATTTGATCCAGGTATGGTTAAAGAGTTTAGCTCAGGAGTGCCAGTCAAGGTTGGCGTTTCCCACCCCCATTATGATTATGAAATTATTTTGAATTCGGAATCACAAGACGCCTTAAGTCAGGATTTTAACAATAATTAGTTTGGTTAATAGTATTTAAGCTTCAGTAATTTCACCAAGCGTTTCCATGGCTCGTAAAGAGCCATCTACATAATACATTCTTAATTTATCTCTTTCCCATGGAGGAATGTTTGATTCCTGGAGTACTTTTTTAAGGGATTGTGAATGACCTTTCCCTTTAACTTTTATTCGTTGACCTTCTAAACGAAAACGTATTTCAAAATTAGGAAGGTTTTTTAATGATTCGTAATAGGGACATGGTAAGTTTGAAGACTCAATATGCTCATCAAAAAAATACAACTCACCATTGTATCGCCTAACTTCATAGTGGTGCCATCTTAAGATTACATTAGCATCAGTTTTTGCACTCAATGAAGAGATAAGCTCATTTAGAACTTTATTAGAAGGCAATAGAAAGCCTAGATTGGCAATATAATAACGAAGCACGTTAACTATTCTTCGTTTTGGCAGTTGAATTAATGAGCTAACTTGAATTTTATTATTGACCAGTAATTCAAAATTTTTAATATCAAGTTCAGCCAAGTCTTGCATCAGCCTCAATGCTTCTGCCTGATGCGCTGCACTCCTTGAAACATTCTTAATAAGTCCATTAAATGCGCTTGATAGTTTTGGTAGAAATTCAATTCTTAATAGGTTTCTTTTAAAATTAGTATCTAGGTTGCTATCATCTTCTATCCATTTGAGATGGTTTTTTGAAGCATAGTCTATGATTTTTTGTTTTGAAATATTCAGAAATGGACGATAAAGTTCTGAGTCACCGATACTTTTTATTTTTGGCATTGAGGCAAGGCCAGCAACTCCACTCCCTCTAAACAATTGAAGTAAAAAAGTTTCCGCCTGGTCCTCTTGGTGATGAGCAGTACAAAGAATCTCACCCACTCTTAATTCAGATTTTAATGAAAGATAGCGTTTTTTACGTGCATTTTCTTCGATATTTGAAGAATTTTGAATATTTATACTTATATATTTAAACTCGATTTTGGCTGAATTACATATTCTTTCACAAAAAGCGCACCATTCGTCGCTGTATTTAGAAAGGTTGTGGTTTATATGAACAGCTCGAACGTTACCAGGATAATGTTTATTTAAAAAGTGGAGAAGAACAACTGAGTCAATACCACCACTTAAGGCAACGACAATTTTCTTGCCAGTTAAGTATCCGTCTTTATTCGCTAAATCTTCCAAAGCCTAGTAGTTTTTCATGTCTATTCTCAATAAGTTTATCAATAGGCAAGTCAATTAGATTAGTTAGCTCTTTAATCAGGGCTTTTTTGAGAAATACAGAAGCCTTTTCAGGGTCTCTATGAATTCCGCCAAGAGGTTCAGGTATTACTTTTTCAATTAATTTATGTTTTTTTAAATGCTTACTTGTTAGTTTAAGTGACTCTGCAGCAATTGGTGCTTTAGAGGCGTCTTTATAAAGTATTGAGGCACAACCTTCTGGAGAGATAACAGAATAAATACTGTATTCAAACATCATCATAGTATCACAAAGGCCAATTGCAAGCGCACCGCCTGAGCCACCTTCACCGATCACCACAGATAAGATTGGTGTTTTTAAGGTAGACATTTCGAATAAGTTTCTAGCAATCGCTTCACTTTGTCCCCGCTCTTCAGCACCAATTCCAGGATAAGCTCCAGGGGTGTCTATAAAAGTAATTACTGGAAGTGAGAACTTTTCAGCCATCTTCATTAGTCTAAGGGCTTTGCGATAACCTTCAGGCCTTGTCATGCCGAAGTTATGAAAAATCTTTTCTTTTGTTGAGCGGCCTTTTTGCTGCCCAATAAACATAAATGTGAGGTCATCAATTTTTGCAATTCCACCAATTAATGAATGATCATTTGCATAAGCTCGATCTCCACAAAGCTCAGTGAACTCATCAAAGATTTTGTCAATATAATCCAAAGTGTAAAGCCTTTGAGGATGCCTTGCTAGCTGTGACACTTGCCAATCAGTTAGTGATGAAAAAATTTTCTTTGTTAACAGTTCACTTTTTGCTTTAAGTGACTCCATTTCTTTAGCAATATCGGCATCATCTTTAATGCTCTCTAGGGCATCAATTTTTTCTTCAAGTTCAGCTATTGGTTGTTCAAAATCAAGATAGTTTAAGTTCATTTAATACGCTTAATGGTCGTTCAAAATTTAATGATAATTATAGCAGATGCAATGTTTATAATCTTGCAATGGATTTACTTACCCTGCTTTCTCTAACGTTTGCTACATTTGTTTATGCAATTTCGCCAGGGCCTGGCCTATTTGCAGTACTGGCAATTTCTACAAGATATGGCTCTATTCCTGCGATGTGGCTTTCAATTGGACATACTGTTGGTGATATCATTTATGTCGCACTTGCAATGCTAGCACTCAATGCCATAGCAGGCCTAATTAGTGATAGCATGCTGTACGTTAAAATTTTAGGTGCTTCATATTTGATATATATTGGCTATCAGCAGTATAGGTCAAGAGGTATTAGCTTCGAACAAACAAGTAAAAAAAGTTCAACACTAAAGCTTTTATTAGCAGGATTTATTGTTGGGGTTACTAACCCTAAGACCATTATTTTTTATTTATCTTTTCTACCAATCTTTATAGATTTAAATAATTTGACAGTTGCAACTGAAATTAAAGTAGTTACAGTTATTGGTATTACAGTATTCTTCGTACTCACTCTAGCAAACATCCTAGGGCTTCGATTAAGAAAACATATTGAAAATCCAGCGATTATAAAACGCGTGAATGAGGTTACCGGTATTACGATGATTTTGGTTGGCTGTTTTGTAGGCCTCTACTAATATGACTTGGGAAAATAATGTTTCAATCTGAAAAAAATATGACATTT
>OJBV01000039.1_pt1 | contig 25245 bp, 23 predicted proteins | sample 1590821 | NCBI WGS metagenome assembly OJBV01 (sample SAMN05416694, study PRJEB24817) | seawater metagenome | isolation source: Sea water | place: Canada:Atlantic | collected 2013-07
CATCTGCAATTCCTGCAGTCAAAACTTCTTGAGAGGAGTTAATTTGAGTATCAAATTCTTTAAAAATAACAGCATAAAGAAGGTCAGGTATATGAAGTGAAGGTTTTTGAAGCCCTTCTACAACGTCAGCAACCCACCAAGATTTTTCAATAATTATAGGATTTTTTTTATCAATATATCCCCTTCTTTCTAAATAAATAACATCATCACCCTGATTTATACCTAATTGAAATGAGATCTCAGAGGTCGCTTTAACTTTTTTTCTAATAGGGGTAGTTTTGTAAATTCGAATTGATGATCCAGTCTGGTTTCCATAACTAAAGAAATTAAAAATACTGTTATCAAATCCATAGTCAGATATATAAGTTCCCTTGCCATGATGACGGTAAAGAACTTTATTGTGTTCAAGTTTATCAATAGCTTTTCTGACAGTACCAATGCTTACGTTAAGTAATTTTGAAAGTTGCGACTCAGATGGAATTAAATCACCAATGGTCAGGTCACCACTGTTTATTTGACTATTTATATAATCTATAACAGTTTGGTATAGCTTTTTATTCATTTTAATAAGACTAACTTTTTGTTAAATTGTGATGACAATAGAGCAATCAGTATACTCATTTAGTTTTGTACTTTTTAGCATTAAATATTTTTTGTTGACTTTTATATATGTGCCGTGTACGATGTTTTACACATATATATGAGTTTCATTAGACATATATATGAATAAATATATGTTTTTATTAAATTGGCTACGCAATGGAATTTTTAAACTACTTTGATAATGTCTTCACTGTTTATCATATTGCTCTTCTGGTAGGAGGGACTTTTGCTGGTATTATCCTTGGGGCACTTCCAGGGCTAAGTCCAACAATGTCTGTGGCACTTCTTATCCCATTTACATTTCATATGAAACCCGAAAGTGGGCTTATATTACTTGGCGCTATGTACACAGCAACCGTTGCTGGAGGTGCAATTAGCGCAATACTAGTCAACGTTCCTGGAGCCCCTGCAAACATTGCAACTGCATTGGATGGTCATAAAATGGCGCAGAACGGTAAAGCTAAGAATGCCTTACATTACTGTTTTATTAGCTCATTTGTTGGTGGTATTTTTGGAGTATTTATTCTCATATTTTTTACTCCACCACTTGCTGCATTGTCATTAAAGTTTATGTCTACAGAAATGTTTTGGGTGGCAATTCTAGGTATCACAATTATTGCAACTCTGGACTCAAAATCAGTCATTAAAGGCTTGTTATCAGGACTATTTGGATTAATGCTTGCAACAATTGGAGAGCACCCTACAAATGCAGTTGAAAGATTTGTTTTTACAGATCATCTTGAAAGTGGAGTTCATATTGTTGTTGGGTTAATCGGTTTATTTGCAATGCCTCAAGTCTGGAATCTTTTAGAGAATTTTTACGCTAAAAAGAACCAAGTTTTTTCGGCAACAGGTGATTCAACATTAACCCAATCTTTTAAACTTGTTTTTAGCAAACTTAAAGCTTTATCGATTGGATCTATTATTGGCTCGGTAATTGGAATTATTCCAGGCGCAGGTGGTCAGATTGCAGGTATTGTTGCTTATGACCAATCTAAAAAGGTAAGCGCAAATAGGGAGAACTATGGAAAAGGCGAGCCTGAAGCAATTATTGCTGCTGAAAGTGCTAACAATTCTATGGTTGGCCCCTCTCTAATTCCACTTCTTACTTTAAGTATTCCAGGTAGTCCTACTGCTGCAGTTCTTCTTGGTGGATTATTAATTCATGGGATATTCCCAGGCCACGATATATTTACTAAAAATCCTGAAGTTATATGGACTTTTATTGATTCACTAATAATCGCACAAATTCTAATGTTGATTATTGGTTTATTTCTTAGTAGACATAGTAAATGGATTATGAAAGTGCCTGATAACTATATGGCAGTTGGAATTTTATTACTTGCTGTATTTGGAACTTATAGTATCCAAAATAACTATTCTGATGTTTTGATTATGTTTATATTAGGAACTCTGATGTATTTTGGAAGTAAAGCTGGATTCAGTCCAGTTCCAGTTGTATTAGGTTTAATACTGGGAACAATGACAGAGGAAAAATTTCTACTCGGTAACCTTATAGGAAATGCTAAGGGAAGCTCTTTTCAACACTTTACATCAGGAACAATCAATATTGTTCTAATATCGCTTTGTATTGCTTCGATTGTGTACGGAGTATATTCCAGTAGAAAATCTAAAAAAATTAAAGCATGAATAGTCAAATCAAACTATCAACTGTTATTGTTACACTAGTAAGTGCCTTTCTAGTTTATTCATCATTTATTTTAGGTGATTCAGAGAACTATCTATTTCCAAGGCTCATATCTGCAACTATTGCTATTTTAGCGATAATGCTTTGGTTTGAGAAGGGTGAGGCTGACAAATCAACTAATTTTAAAGATTTAATGCCAGGCATAGCAATCGCTTCAGCATTTATCTTACTACTAAAAATACTGGGCTTCTACTTAGCCTCAATGATCGTATTCTTTACGCTTGTAATGTACTACAGCAAGCCTATGGAATCAAAAGACTTTTGGCGTGTGTTACTCATAAAATTGGGTGTCGCATTTATGTTTACTTTTGCACTATATGGATTGTTTACACTTCTTTTAAAAGTTCATACACCAGAAGGTTTGTTTTAATAAAAAAGGAGAAAAAATGAAAATTATTAATATAACTAAAGTGGCCTTGTTAGCTGTAGCATCGATGATGTTATTGCCAGCTCAGGCTGATTATCCTGAAAAGCCAATTGGCGTAATGGTAGCTTATGGACCTGGTGGAGCGACAGATTTCCAAGCTAGAATTGCAACATTAGCCTCAGGAAAGGCGGACCTTATTGGCCAGCCAATCTATATCCTAAATAAGCCAGGTGCTGGAGGAAGAACAGGTTGGAATTGGTTTGCAAGTGAAGCTTCACAAGACGGCTATATGCTTGGTGCTTATAATGTTCCACACTTTATAGCGCAGTCAATTGTATTTGATACTAAGTACAATATCAATAACCTTGAGCCAATTGGAAATTGGGGTGCAGATCCTGCAGTCTTGATTGTTGGTAAAGATAGTCCATTTAACACGGTAGGAGAGTTGCTTGCTCACGCTGAAGCAAATCCAGGCGCTGTTACAATTAGTGGCGCTGGAAAATTTGTTGGACACCACATTGCTTTCTTGCAGTTCGCAAAAGCATCTGGTGCAAATCTAACTTATATTCCTGCTTCGGGTGGAGTAGATGCTCTAAGAATGGTTAAAGCTGGAGAGACAGTTGCTGGCTTTAATAATCTATCTGACTCTGCAAGAAGTGCAGCTGATCTAAAGATATTAGCTGTTGCTGACTTAACGAGACATGACTACTTGCCAGACGTTCCTACGCTTATGGAAAGCGGTGTTGATGTTGACGATTCAAGTGTTAACTTCCGTGGGTTAATGGTCCCTTCTGGAACACCTCAAGATGTTGTGGATTACCTTGCGAGCAAAGTTCCTGCAATGTTTAATGAAAAGAAAACACAAGGAAAAATGAAGTCTACTAACTCGCCATCAAGAGTGATGTCTAGAGACGAAGTCATTGCCATGTGGAATGAAAGACAGGCATATCTTACTGAACTCCTAGCGGGTCTCAAGTAAAGTAAAATTTGCTGAAATATTTTTTATTGGAGGGCTATTAAAGCTCTCCAGTAAATTCTTATAATTCATATAAATAAGTAATGACTATTAAACAAAAATCATCAATAGCAAGTATTGTCATTGAGGCAAGAAAAGCACAATCTATTATTAATGATTATTCTCAAGAGCAGATTGATGAATTAATTCTGGCAGTTGCCTGGGAAGTAATTCAGCCTGAAAATAATCAAAAACTTTCTGAGATGGCAGTAAAACATACTGGTCTTGGAAATGTTGAAGACAAGATGAGAAAAAATCGACGAAAAACTATTGGACTCCTCAGAGATCTAAAAGGTGTCAAAACGGTTGGAGTTATTAATCAAGATATTAAAAAAGGCCTAACTGAGATTGCAAGGCCAGTTGGCGTGGTTGGCGCAATTGTGCCCTCAACAAACCCTGTTGCAACCCCTTTAAATAAAGTAATTAATGCACTTAAATGCAGAAATGCAGTCATATTGGCGCCATCACCAAAAGGTGCATTGGTTTGCAGTAGTGTAGTTGAGCTAATGCAAAAAGCCCTTCAGCGTATTGGAGCACCTAAAAATATCGTTCAATCATTGCCTGAACCAATCAGCAAAGATGATACGAACGAATTATCAAAACTTGTTGATTTAATTGTGGCAACTGGATCACAAAATAATATACAAAGAGCATTACAAAGTGGCACCCCAACGCTTGGTGTTGGAGTTGGTAACGTTCCTGCCATAGTAGATGATAGCGCTAATTTAAATGATGCATCTCACAAAATTATGACTTCAAAGACTTTTGATAATGCAACAAGTTGCTCTTCAGAGAACAGTATTATTGTTCTAGATAGTGTATATGAGGCACTAATTAAATCCCTTGAAAAAGAGGGTGGCTCATTGTTAAATTCAAAGGAAAAAGCCGTCCTTGCAAAAAACATGTGGAGTAAAAAAGGCGTCATAAACCGAAATATAATTGCAAAAAAATCTAATGAAATTGCTTCTTTAGCAGGGCTTAACGATAAACATATGAATTCTAAGTTTCTTATGGTTGAAGAAGAAAATATTGGCAATGATCACCCATTTTCAATGGAAAAACTCTCACCCGTTTTGGCAGTTTATAGAGCCAAAAATTTTGATCATGCCGTTGAAATTGCAACTACCATTCTTGACAATCAAGGTAAAGGACATTCTTGCAGTATACATAGTGAAAATAAAGATAATATTCTTAGACTTGGAAATGAGTTACCTGTTTGTAGAGTTATAGTAAATCAAGCGCATTGTTTTGCAACTGGTGGTAACTTTGATAATGGGCTTCCATTTTCATTATCAATGGGCTGCGGAACATGGGGTAATAATATTACAGATGAAAACTTAAATTATAAGCACTACCTAAATATAACCAAAATAGTTAAAACCATTAAGGTTAATGAGCCCTCGGAAGATGATATCTTTTCTAGTTACTGGGAAAAATATTCATTAACGCCTTCTACTATTCCAGAGCTGGTTGATCAATTTGCAGAAACTACGCCAAATAAAAACTATTTGATTGATGCAGATTTAGACCTTCATATTTCATATGGTCAGCTTAAAAAAGATATTTTGAAGCTAGGTATCTTTTTTCAGCAAAACAATATTCATACGCGTGATAAAGTTGGGTTTATGCTTGATAACGGCTATGCATCTTCACTTCTTTTTATTGCGGCAATGTATCACGGCATAACAATTGTGCCATTAAATGTGTTGGCAGGAGCTAAACAAATTAAGTACACAATAGAACACTCAGAGTGCAAGCTAATACTAGCCTCTAAGATCTATATTGATAAGTTCAGTGATATTCTTGAAGCCTCAAATGTCCAAGTAACTTGCCATGAAAAAGCGAATGACTTAGAAATTAATAACCATAAAATTGTTAATCCAAGTACTAAGACTTTATTGTCAGATGCGCCAGCAGTATTGATATACACATCAGGAACAACTGGCGTACCAAAAGGGGTTCTTCTTTCCCATAAAAATGTTTTAGCTGGAGGTAAAAATACCGCTTTAGCGCATGAAATTAATAAAGATGATGTATCTTTTTGCGTGCTGCCTCTTTACCATATTAACGCTGAAATGGTGTCCATTGCAAGCGCCCTAGTAAGTAATAGCTGCGTTGTTATTGTTAGCAAGTTTAGTGTTACTAATTTTTGGAATATTATTGACAAATATAATTGCACTTGGTTTAGTGTTGTTCCTACGATTATTAATTATTTACTTAATGACAATTTTGATATTAGTTCATTGAATCTTAAAAATCTACGCTTTGGTAGGTCTGCATCAGCACCTCTTTCTCCTGAAGTCCATAAAAAGTTTGAAAAAGTATTTAATGTTAAAATTATTGAAACAATGGGCCTCACTGAAACGTCAGCTCAAATCCTTTCAAATCCTATGGATCAATATAAGCATGGCTCTGCAGGAAGGCCTTATGGCAATGAAGTTAAAATTATAGATGATTCTGGAAATTACCTAGCTTTTGGAAACATTGGTGAACTAGTTATCAAAGGCGATAACGTTCTTTTAGAGTATTTTAAGAACGAAGAGGCAACAGCAGAGGCTTTTAATAAAGATGGTTATTTTTTGACTGGCGACCTTGGTGTTGAAGATGAGGATGGTTTCTTTTTTATAACTGGCAGAAAGAAAGAGTTAATTATTAAAGGTGGAGAAAACATATCACCTAGAGAGATTGATGACACGCTTTATAAACATAATGCCGTATTGGAGGCATGTACATTTGGCATAAAAGATGAAAACTATGGTGAAGAAATTTCAGCTTGTGTTTTTTTGAAAGATAATTTATTTGTTAATGAGGAAGAATTACTTGCACTTTGTACAGCAGATCTTGGAGAATATAAGACGCCTAGTCAAATAATTTTTGTTGATAAGCCATTACCTAAAGGTCCATCTGGAAAAATTCAACGTCTTAAAATCGCAAGTCACTATAGTCATACCTAATTGAGTATTAAGTTTTAGAGTTTAAGCCTTAATTGAATTAAGGCATTTTCGGGTAAACTATGATGAACTTAATTAAGGCAATATGATGGCGCTATTAGAAGATTTATCCAGCAAAGCTAAAGCTAAATTTCCACGAATCTTATTACCCGAATCTAGTGACTCTCGAGTCTTAGAGGCGGCTCAAATTCTTTCGAGTCAAAAAATTGCTCAAATTGTGCTTTTTGACATAAATTCAGACCATTCTCTGGGTATAGAAACAATTAACCGTGAAAACGAAGATTTGAAGGCCAAGTATGCCCAAACCTTGTTTGAGATAAGAAAGCACAAGGGTGTTACTTTAGAGATTGCTCTTGAAATGATATCAAACCCAACTGTATTTGCAATGATTGCCCTTCATAGAGGCGATGTTGATGGCGTTGTCATGGGCGCTATAACTCCAAGCCAAGAGGTTCTTAGTAATGCGCTTCGAATTATTGGCGTTTCTAAAGGCAGTAAACTAGTATCGAGTTTATTTCTGATGGCGTTTGATCAGAATCACAAAATGTATGGTGAAAATATGATTTTTTCAGATTGTGCAATGAATATTAATCCCAACTCTGAAGAGCTTGTAGAAATAGCCCAAAGCGCCTATGAAACGGCAAAATTGTTTTTAGAGGAAGAGCCTAAGTTGGCTATGCTTTCATTTTCAACAAATCAAAGTGCCAATCACTCGGAGGTTGATAAAGTAAGAGATGCAACCAATATTCTAAAGTCTAGGCTTGCAGGTGCTCAAATAATTGGAAACATTCAGCTTGATGCTGCTCTAGATAACGAGGTCTTAAAAATTAAATATCCTGAGGCTTCATTTACACCACCTGCAAACGTCTTAATTTTTCCAAACCTTGATGCTGCAAACATTGGCTATAAGCTGGTTCAGAGATTTTCAGGAGCCAAAGCAATTGGCCCAATTCTTCAGGGGCTGGCAAAACCAGTTAATGACTTATCTAGGGGTTGTAGCGTGGATGAGATAGTTAATACTGTGGTAATTACTGCAAATCAATGTAGTTAAACTTACATTCCAATATAATTTGGCCCACCACCGCCTTCAGGAGGCACCCAGTTAATATTTTGTGAAGGATCTTTAATGTCGCAGGTCTTGCAGTGAAGGCAGTTTTGCGCATTAATTTGGAAATAATCTTCACCATCTTTTTCAATTATTTCATAGACTCCCGCGGGGCAATACCTCTGAGCTGGCTCATCATAGAGTTTTTTATTGTGAGCTAAGGGGATTGATGCATCTGTTAACTTTAAATGAACAGGCTGATCTTCCTCATGATTCGTTCCAGACAAGAATAAAGAGGAGGTAATATCAAAACTCAAAACGTTATCTGGAGCGGGGTATTCTTTTATAGGCGAAGACTTGCTAAGGGTTAATGAATCGCAATCCCTATTCTCGTCTTTAATAGTGAACGGAAGTTTGTTTCGAAAAATATTTGATTCAATAAAGTTATAAGCTGCGCCAAGATAAAAACCAAATTTGTGCATAGCGGCACTAAAGTTTCTAGACTCATAGAGCTCTTTGTAAAGGGCGCTGCTTTTAAATAAGTCATCAAAATCACAGTTTTCTTCTGAAAGCACTTTATTAATATACTCAGCGGCTAATATTCCAGATTGGAGTGCACAGTGACTACCTTTAATCTTACTAGGGTTCAAAGTTCCAGCATCACAGCCAACAATCATGCCTCCATCAAACTCCATTTTTACAAGGGAGTTAATGCCGCCTTTGGTGATTGCTCGTGCACCATAAGAAACTCGCTTACCAGATTCAAGATATTGCTTAATGGATGGATGCTGTTTAAATTGCTGGAATTCTTGAAAAGGGCTATGACTTGGATTACTATAATTGAGATCAACAATTAAGCCAACAGCGATTCTGTTGTTGTCAAAGTGATAGAGGAATCCACCACCGGACGTTCCACCTTTAAGAGGCCATCCCATGCTATGTACAACATCACCGGGACTATGCTTATCATTATCAACTTCCCATACTTCTTTGAAGCCTATAGCAAAGTGTTGAGGAGTTTTTCCCTCATCAAGATTAAACTCTTTTATCAACTTCTTACCTAGGTGGCCTCTTGCGCCTTCTGCAAAAATTGTCTGCTTAGCAAGTATGTCCATTCCAGGAGTATAGGTGCCTTTTTGATTTCCCTCTTTGTCAATTCCCATATCGCCCGTTGCAATACCAATAACTCTTCCACTTTCATCAGTAAGGTATTTTTGGGCAGGAAAGCCTGGAAAGATATCAACGCCAAGCTCCATTGCTTTCTCAGAGATCCATTGACATAACTCACCAAGTGATATTATGTAATTTCCTTTGTTGTGAAGGCTTTTTGGCATTAACCAAGAAGGTATTTTTATACTTTTGTTATTGTTAGTAAGCCAGTATAGATCGTCTTTGGCTACAGGGGTCTTAAGTGTTGGGCAGTCCTTGGCATCTTCAGGAAATAAATCAAAGAGGGTTTTAGGCTCGAATACTGCTCCAGAAAGAATGTGTGAGCCGATTTCGGCGCCTTTTTCAAGTAGGCATACCGAAAGATTAGGATTGAGTTGTTTGAGTTTGCAAGCAGATGCTAGTCCAGATGGACCCCCACCAACAACAACTACATCATATTCAATTGACTCTCTTTCCATTAACTAGCTTCCTAGACTTGATATTCGTTTAATTCTTTTAAAGCGCCAAATAGATCTGTCTGCCATACCAAATCTGCCATTCTAGACATAGGTGCATCAGGATCATTATTAATAACAACGATGACCTGTGAGTCCTTCATGCCGGCAAGATGTTGAATTGCGCCAGATATTCCTACAGCTAAGTATAGCTGAGGCGCAACTACTTTTCCAGTTTGACCAACTTGATAATCGTTAGAGATAAAGCCTGCATCCACAGCAGCTCTTGAAGCGCCAACTGCTGCATCAAGTTTATCTGCTAATTGCTCAATCAGAGCAAAATTCTCTTTGGATCCAAGTCCGCGACCACCAGAGACAATTCTTGCTGCTGTTGTTAACTCAGGGCGCTCAGATTGAGATTCTTGGAGTGAAATAAAGGTTGAGTTTGACTCGGGTATTGTTGATGACAATACTTCAACTTCAGCTGAACCTCCGTCGCCTGAATGTTCAAACGCAGTTGCTCTAACTGTCATGATAATTGTATCATCTGAAGACTCTACTGTTGCCATAATGTTTCCAGCGTATAAGGGCCTTACAAATGTATTGTTTGACTTAATTTCACAGACGTCTGATATTGGCTGAACATCTAGAAGGGCACCAACGCGCGGTAAAATATTTTTACTGTAAGTTGAAGAGCCTGAAACGAGGTATTTATAACCGCTCATTGCATCTGCAATTAGCTTGCTCGCTACCTCTACATTGGCATTCTCAAGCGCATCATCAACAATCATTTTGACTGAGTTGATTCCAGCTAACTTAGATACAGATGCTGAGTTTGACGCGTCGTTCGTTAGAACCAGTGCGTCAATGCTATCTGAAAGCTGTGAGGCTGCAGTAATAGCCGCTCTGCTACATGCATTTACTTCTGATCCGTTGAGTTCAATTAATATAAGTGCTGACATTACAGAACTCCCATTTGATTTAATTCTGAAAATAACTCTTCAGCAGAACTGATCTGCTTGGAGGCCCTATCTTTAGTTCCTGACTCCACAACACTGATAACTTTAATGCGCGGGGATGTATCAATTCCAAGGCTATCTAGCTCGATTGTCTCCAGGGGCTTGGATCTGGCCTTCATAATATTAGGGAGTGAAGCATATCTAGGCTCATTAAGCCTTAAGTCTACCGTTACAATTGCTGGAAGGTTAAGCTTTCTAGTTTCAATTCCTGAATCTATTTCACGACTAACTTCAACACTACTGGCATCTGAGCTAAGATCGAATTGCGATATAAAAGTACCCAAAGAATAGTCCAAAAGGCCTGATAGGATTTGACCCGTTTGGTTATTATCATTATCAACTGCTTGCTTACCCATTATGATAAGTTCGGCTTCTTCGCGCTTAATAATATTAGCCAAAATTTTACCAACATGTAACGGCTGTAAATCAAGTTCAGATTCAGTTTTAATAAAGATTGCACGATCAACGCCCATTGCAAGAGCTGTTCTAAGAGTATCTACAGTTTTATCAGTACCAATACTAACCGCAATAGTTTCGGTTGCAGCGCCACTTTCTTTTAGAGTTAAGGCCTCTTCAACTGCAATCTCACAAAAAGGATTCATAGCCATCTTTGCATTGGTAAGATCAACTTGCTCAGTTTGCTTGTTAACTCGGGCTTGCGTATAGGGATCAAGGACTCGCTTGATAGGAATAATTATTTTCATAGTTGATTAAATTTCGTTACAAAACTCGCGAATAATACCATATAAATTACCTTTGTCTAGAGCAAGAAAATACAATTTTATTATAACTAAATAGCATAAGGTTCAATGTAAAACATAGTCTTCTTTTTTGCTCACCATTTCCATTCATATTTGAGATTACAAGTTATGGCTCAACTAAGCCCGTAAAATACACCCATATTTTTTTTGATGCTACCAGATGAGTTTTTCAACGCTAGGACTATTACCACAACTTCTTGATGCTATTGAAGCGCAAGGCTACTCTGAAGCTACGCCAATTCAGGAAAAATCTATCCCTATTGTTTTAGAGGGAAAAGACTTAATGGCTGCTGCTCAAACTGGTACAGGAAAGACTGCAGGTTTTACGCTGCCAATATTACAAATCCTTTCAGATGGTAAAAGACCATCATCAAATCACACTCGCACTCTTATATTAACGCCAACCCGAGAGCTTGCTGCACAAATCCTTGAAAGTGTTAAAACTTATGGTCAGAACTTGCCGTTGAGCTCAACAGTAGTTTTTGGAGGCGTTGGCATTGGCCCTCAAATGCAAAAGCTTCGTAAAGGGGTTGACATATTAGTAGCTACTCCTGGAAGGCTACTCGACCTTCATTCTCAAAATGCTGTCAATTTTAATGAATTAGAGATATTGGTTTTGGATGAAGCTGATCGTATGCTTGACATGGGGTTTATTCATGACATTAAAAGAATTATTAAATTATTACCAAAAAAACGTCAAACATTAATGTTTTCAGCAACTTTTTCTGAGGACATCCGCAGGCTTGCAAAGGGTCTTGTCCATGAACCAGCTGAGATTTCAGTTACGCCCAGAAACTCTACAGTTGAGGCAATAAAGCACTGGATTTGTCCAGTAGACAAGTCTAGCAAAACCGCACTTTTAACCCATTTAATCAACAAGGGAGAGTGGCAACAAGTTCTCGTATTTAGTAGAACCAAGCATGGCGCTAATAGAATTGCTACTAACTTAGAAAAGAAAAACATCAGTGCAACTGCAATTCATGGAAATAAAAGTCAGGGCGCAAGAACTCGTGCATTAGCTGACTTTAAAGCTGGAAAAGTGAGAGTCCTCGTGGCTACTGATATTGCAGCGCGCGGAATTGATATTGACCAACTCCCACACGTGATTAATTTTGACTTACCGAGCGTCCCAGAGGACTATGTTCATAGAATTGGCCGAACTGGAAGGGCGGGAAGAGGCGGCGAAGCAATTTCTTTGGTCAGTGCAGACGAAGCCAAACAATTATTTGATATTGAGCGCCTCATCCAAAAAGAACTAGAACGTGAGTTAATTGATGATTTTGTGCCAAAACATGATCTTCCAAAGTCGCGCGAACTGCTTCCAGTAAGGTCCAAAAAACCAAAGAAACTAAAGGATCAAAAGCCCCAAGGAAGAAATAGAAATCGTAATAGAAGTAGAAACAAAAATGATTCTCAGGGCAGTACTGCTAAAAATAGTGACGGCCAAAGAGATGAACAAAAAAAACCAAATAAGGCAAAAAAACGCGTATTTTGGAGTAAAAAACCAAGCAGAAAGCCTAAGCCTTTAAGCTAGGCTACTTAATATTAGTAGGAAACCTCAGTTTTGCTTCAGCTCCTTGCTGAATAAAGCGGTTCTGAAGGGTTACCTCGCCTCCATGAAGCTGCATTATCTTTCGAACAAATCGCAGTCCTAAGCCGTTTCCTCGAACCCCTGTATCTGGCCTAGAGACAGAGAAAAACCGGGTAAACAACTTGCTGAGAACGTGGGGAGGTATTCCTGGCCCATCATCAAGAACAATAATTGAAATTGCAGCATTAGTTTCAGAGGCCTTAATGGTAATTGTTCCTGATTTTGGACTAAAGTCTAAAGCGTTATTTACAATATTTCCAATAGCTTGCTCTAGTAATATTTTTTCAGCCTTAATTAGAGATTTATTGTTGATCTCAAGAACAATATTTAAACCTTTATCTGAGATATTTTTTGAGCGGCTAGGCGCCTTTAAAACGTTATTAACAATCTGCAAAATATTCAGTGGCTCAATGGCCTTAAGCGTTTCCCGTCTTTCAATTCTTGATAGATCGAGCAATCTGTTAACCAGAAGATCCATATGCTTATTTGAATCCAATATGTTTTCAATAAACCTTTTTCTTTGCTCTTCACTCATTGGAGTGAGTAGGTTTTCAGCAGTAAGCTGAATTCCTGTTATAGGCGTTCTTAATTCGTGCGCAAGGGTATCAATATACTGCTCAACATCGTCCTTAAGCTCAACCTCAGCCCGCGCATTTTCAATAGTTTTTGCAAGTTTATTGAATTGATTGTTAAGATCAGGAGCAACCACATCTTCACCACTAAAAAGACTGGTGGTATATTTTTCTATGCGCCTGATATTTCTGGAGATCCTGTAACTACCTAACGCACCAAAAATTAATGAAATTAGAAAAATATAAAAGATAAATTGTAAGAGATAGTTTTGATCTAATAAATCCATTAATGGTGCTACAACAACTACCGCACCTAAGATTTCACCGTTGTTTCCATAAATTGGATTTGAAGCGTTAAGAAACCTTGACTGGTATAGGTATTCAACGACAACTCCTCTAGCTTTTTTGGGCCCAGGAACATTCTCGACAGCAACTCTGGTGATGTCTTGACCGCCACTTAGGGCTGAATCAACTTCATTATGAGCTCTCATGTCCTTGCCGAGTATAAGTCCTCTAGAATCTAATACAAGGAGGCCATCCTTGTCAGTAACATAAATTGCAAGGTTTTCAAGTTTTTGATTACTGTTGGGATCTATTGTGTTTCTTTGAGAGCGTAAATAGTTAACAATCAAACTTTCAAAGGTTTCTAAATCAATTTCACCGTCCTTGTTGTTTTGAGAGGCTACTCTGCTCATTAGACTTGAAACCTCAACCATGACTGATTTTGCTGATTCAAGGGCGGTTCTGTGCGCAAATACCCAAAGTAAAGTTGAACTTATAATGAAGTAGAGAAGAAAGAGTTTGGTACCAATGTTGAGCTTAAAGTGTCTCATTCAATTAGGCTATATCCAATTCCTCTATGGGTTTCAATAAAATCGCTGTTTTCGTCAACCTCATGAAGCCTCTTGCGAATAGACTTAATATGAGTATTAATAGTTTTAATGTCAGAGCCATGGGGCCTGTCCCAAATAATGCTCATTAAAAACTCTCTGGAGTGAACTCTGTTCGGGTTTTTAACAAGGTGAGATAAAATTTTAAATTCTGCAGGAGTAAGCGTTAGCTCAATCTCATTAAAAACCACTCTTTGCATAGCATGATTAATACCAAACTTTGAGCTTCCAGAAGTAGTGCTTGCTTTTCCAGTTCTTAGCTGAGCGCGAACATGAGCAACAACGAGTCTTGGGCTTAATGGTTTAGTTACGTAAGCGTTAGCTCCAAGACCTTCAAGACCGAGAACCTGATCCGACTCATCATCCCTTGCTGAAATAATAATAACAGGTAAGCTGTATTTTTCACGGACCTTTCTAAGGACGTCAAACCCACTCATATCAGGTAAACCAACGTCAAGAAGAATTAGGTCAACTTCGTTATTGTTTAAATACTCAAGTGCGTCTTGACCATTGTCAAACCACTTGCAATTAAAAGAGTCTTGCTCGAGGATAAAAGCGATACTCTCGGCAATTGTTTTATCGTCCTCAACTATTAAGATGGTTTGCATTTAAGATAATAATTTCTAATAAAAAAAAGTTATTGTAGTTTAAAACAAAAAAATTGAAAGAAACTTCATAAAGTCTTCATCAAAACTCCATTTATTAAACATTTGAAAGTTTGACGCAGTGATTATTATATGCATATTGTTTTTAGTTTATTAGAGCCGTTGCAATTACAACCCCTTTAAATTGCAACTAAACATAATGCTAATAATCTCTTCATTTGTAAATGGATTATACATAAGCATTATGCAAGTCTCTAATAGCTAAAGGCAATATTTACGAATTTTAAGTTTTTTAAAGAACCTCAAAACTTTTGTCATTCTCTCTCCGTTTGGCATAAGAGGTACCCGCTTTAGTTGACAGGTCTCTCCTTATCGGTCAACTAAAGCATTTTTCTTGGATTAACTATGAATCAAATGCAGAAGCAACTATCTTTAAAACCATCCTTAGCAAATATTGCTAAATCTTATTGTAAGAGGAATAATATCAATGAAAAGCAATTTTTAAAAGCAATGAAATGGTATCAAAGCGCTATAAGTAACTCTAAGAAAAATAAATAAATCTATTTTTTTTAATTAAAATCAACCTAAACTCAAAGGCTATTTCATAATGTCCATAAAATCTATCAAAAAAGTTTTTCTTGTATCTCTTTTATTGGCATTTTATTCCACGTCTTATGCATCATTGGAATTAGGCGATAAAGCGCCAAACTTTATTCTTGATGATCAGAATAGTCAAAGCCATCAATTGACGGACTATAAGGGTAAATGGGTAATTCTTTATTTTTATCCTAAAGATGACACGCCTGGCTGCACCACTCAGGCTTGTGACTTTAGAGATGCGGTTAAAAGGATTATTGCAAGTAAGTCTGTTGTATTTGGTGTAAGTCTTGATAGTGTCGAATCTCACAAACGCTTTTCTGACAAAAATAATTTACCTTTTTCCCTGCTCTCAGATGAAGAGGGCATAGTTGCAAAATCTTATGACTCTCTTAATAGCTTTATAGGCTTTAAGAGCGCAAAGCGAAATACCTTTATTATTAATCCTGAAGGGTTACTATCTAAAATTTACTTATCAGTAGATCCTAAAACGCACTCACAAATGGTCTTAAACGATCTGTCTATATTGCAAGAATAACTTTAGTTTGATTTATTTAAATGAATTAAAGCTGTTTTAGTTTTCCTTGTCATTTTTTTAATTACAATTTCTCTTTTTAAAGCCTCACTTCTTGATATAGCACTCTCTTGATAGACTAATTTTAATGGCTGTCTTGATCTGGTGTATTTAGCGCCACCTTTAATTTCACCATTGTGCTGTTTAAGACGATTTTCTATATTATTTGTAATTCCGCAATAGAGTGTTTTGTCGCCGCATTCAAGAATATAGATAGTCCATATTTTTTCAGAGATATCAATCATTTAAACTTTTTACCATAATTGTGAAAACACTCTGCAAAAATACATTAAAATCCATTTTTTTATAAAAAAAGTGTCATGATAAACTGTTTCTTTTTTATCAATGATTTTTTTATCTCCTAATGGAATTGAAATTGTTATGCTGACTATCGTTATGCGCGCTATATGGCCATTATTCCTAGGAATATTATTTATTAGCTTGGGAAATGGCTTACAGGGAACTTTAAGTAGCTGGAGGGCAGATTATGAAGGTTTTTCTGTTCTTACAACCGGCCTAGTAATGTCGGGTTATTTTTTGGGTGCTTTTGCAAGCTCTTTGATATCTCCTGGTCAAATCAAAAAGACTGGCCAAATTCGAACTTATGCTGCTTTTGCTTCAATCGCCTCAACTGCAATTCTAATACAGTTATTATTTATTGAGCCACCCGTCTGGTTTGTTGCTCGGTTTTTGTCAGGTTTTTGTGTTGCTGGAATCATGATAATTGTTGAGGGATGGCTAAACTCAATTTCTTCTAATGAAAATCGTGGGCAACTATTTTCAATTCATATGATGGTTGTTTGGGGCGGCCTTGCAATGGGTCAGGGCTTATTTGTGATTGATAGCCCTGCAGGTGTCAATTTATTTCTGCTTGCCTCTATCTTGCTTTCAATCTCCCTAATCCCAATCCTGTTAACTGAAATAAAGGCTCCTGAAGTTGAGATGCAGGAACCCTTAGGTTTTAAGGCATTATGGAAAGCATCGCCTTCAGGGGTTGCAACGATTGGCATCTCTGGGCTTGCTTCTGCAGGCTTCTTTGGTGTTGGAACAATTTACGCAATTCAGTCGGGTTTAAGTATTTCAGAGACCGCACTTTTTATGACTCTATTTATTGGTTTTGGCGCCTTATCACAGTGGCCACTTGGCTGGTTATCTGACAAGATTGATCGAAGAAAGGTAATTCTACTTTGCTGCTCAATAGTTATAGGGGTTTGTGCACTTCTTGTAATGTTTGATTTTTCTAAAACTACTTTCTTAGTTTTAAATGGATTGATTGGTGCAAGCACATTACCACTCTATTCACTTGGTGTTGCTCAAACTAATGACCGCTTAAAGCCAAGTCAAATGGTTAGTGCTAGTGGAACAATTGTTTTTGTTTTTAGTGTCTTTGCGGCATTAGGACCCTTCACGATGAGTTATTTCCTGAATTTATTTGATAGCATTGGCTTCTTATTGTACTTAAGCCTAGTTCACTTGGTAATTGGGGTAACAGTGTTTGTTATGATGTTTATTAATGAAGATGTTGACGAGTCGGATCAATCAGACTTCCAAGTTATGGCGCAAAGACCAAGTATGGTTGCAATGGAAGTGATTGCAGAGGAAGCTATAGAATCTCAATCAGATTCAGAAAGCTAATAAATTCTTGCCTATACGTTTGCAGGGTTGTCTACGTCATGACCTAAGTCTTTCAAATCTTGATAGCGGTCACCTATTCTATGATGCGGTCTACCGCCGATTGAAGCGCCTAGCGCGATGACCAACTCATCATCTGCCGGAGCGTCAGGTATAGCGAGCTGAATTGTCAAGTAATGAGAGCGCCGTCCGGCATCATTTTTATCCATTAAAGGAATCATGATTGGCGCATTTGCACCGCCCCTTGTATTGCAAAATGACAAGTAAGATTGAGCTCCAACAGCTTCACGATAGTAATTGCCAAATCGAAGTGTATGGATAATGGCAGAAGCATGCTCAATTTCACCCTTAAGTCCTACTATGGCTGATTTGCCATATCCCTCTACTTTATCTCCTGAGCCAGCTTCCTTAATAATCATGGCGGTTAATATTTCACCAAGCTCTGGCGCAACATCTAGTATTCCTGGCTTGAGGTCTTCTGTAAATTTACCGGCATTTTGCAGGTCAACCCAAGGATTTTTTATAACAGCAATCGCTGCTATTAAAGTAAGCGGTTTGTCTGCTTTTTTGTTACCTTCAATAAGAGTTTTTTCAACGTGTAATAGCGTTTTCCTAATTTCAACTGGCATTTACTTCTCCTTCAAAGGTATATTTAAACCTCTTTGAAAAACAATAATTAAGGCGCCTTTTTCAGAATAAGAAGAGTGCTGACTACCAGGCTTAAAAGAAACAAATTCACCTTTATTAAAGACTGTTCCGTCTGAGTCAATTAGCTCACCTTCCACTATGAAGAACTCCTCAAAGCCCATATGCGTATGCGGGACAGTTTGTGCGCCTGGGTCCATTTTTAAGACATAGCTTCCTTGCCCTGATACTTGGTCATAACTGATGATATGCCAACTCATTTTTGGAACGGGAGAGCCGTAACGATCAAATGGCATAAATTCAACATTGTGAACATCAATTGTTTTTCTATCATTCATAAGTTTTATCTAGACGTTAAATTTAAAATTCAGACTGTAGCCAGTTATCTTTTGCATAGTGGCAATCTTGATCCACTAAATGCAGGCTAAACGCTTGTCGAGATCGCTCTGATGTATTTGCAGCACTATAATGAGGAAGCTGACCATGCAAGATAATTAGAGTACCAGCCTTAACCTCAAGCATGTCTAACTCGTTATCAGGAAAAGGACTATCATCTAAAATTTCAAACTCAGTACCTCCACCAGAAGACAATTTAAAGCGTTTTTTAAGTGGAATTGAGTGTCCTCCAGTAATTGCTTGTAAACAGCCATTTTCTTTATTTGCATCCTCAAGGGCTACCCAAAAACCGATACAGCTCATTGGGCTTGTGTATAAGAATGTTGAATCTTGGTGAAGTCCAACCTCCCCACCAATACTAGGCTGCTTAAAGATGTGCATGGATTGTAGCTTTCTAGGTTTTTTGATTCCAAGCTGTAAGCCAATTTCTGGCAAATTAAGCTCATTGATTACTTTTTTATAGACAGGGTCTAATTCATGCTGCGCATGGCCTATCTTATTAATAGATTTTTGTTTGGGAACGGTAAAGTTTCCATTGTCATCGATTGCCTTTTCTTCAAAAAAAAATCGAATTTGATCTCCAGAACTTAAAAAATATTCATCACTCGTTCTTTCCTGTTCATCAGTTGTAAAAACTGAATGTGAAGAGGGTGGCTGAAAATCATCAATAAGTTTTTCAGCGCGCTTCATTAAAAGCTCTCTTTGCTCTTGATTAATAAAATCTTCTACAACTACATATCCATCTTTATTAAATGCGTTGATTTGGTTAAGTGAAAGCATGGTTTTTTAAGAAATACAATAATGAATTAAATGCATTATATTAGTATTGAAAAATTATTGGACGTAAGTTTTATAAACTCTATTGGTAATTTTACTAAATATTTCATAAGAAATGGTATTGCAGCATTCTGCAAGCTCATCTACAGGAATATTTTCACCAAAGAGCTCAACTCGGTCTCCAACTTGAGGATTTAAAGCATTACTTAAATCAATGGTCATCATGTCCATCGAAACTCTTCCTGCTACCGAGCATCTCAAGCCATTAATGAACACAGGGGTTCCATCTTTAGCGCTTCGGGGATAGCCATCTGCATACCCAATAGCCACAACGCCTATTAGTGTATCTTTCTTGCAAATAAAGCGCTCGCCATAGCCAATTGATTGACCTGCTTTAAAGCTTTTTATTGAAATCAATGAAGAAGATAGAGTCATTACAGGAGCTAACTTTTTTTGATGTAATGTATCTTTAAATGGAGAGGAGCCATAAAGCATAATACCTGGGCGCGTGTAATCTTTATGAGTTGATTCCCAGGCCAAAATAGCAGCCGAGTTAGCTAAAGATAATGAATAATTATGATTACCACTAGCATTTTCAAAATCAATAACTTGCTCTGAAGTCGACTTACTCTCTAGGTTGTCAGCACTAGAAAAATGTGTCATCAGGGTTATCTTGCTAATGTTATTACTTTCTTCTAAAGATCTAATAGCCTCCTTAAATTGAGCATCTTGAAAGCCAAGCCTTCCCATTCCAGAGTCGTGCTTAATAAAAACATCAATCTTTTTATTTATTGTGGCATTAAGAATCCACTCAAGTTGAAGTGGGCTGCATACTGTTATTGTTAGGTTATTTTTAATTGCTAAGGTAAGCTCTGACAACTCAAAAATACCTTCCATCAGCAAGACTGGGGTTTTGCTTAATCCAGAAGCCCTTAACTCAATAGCCTCTTCAATGCACGCAACGCCAAAAAAATCAGCACAATCTTCTAGATATTTTGCAACCTTAACAGCGCCATGACCATAGGCGTTAGCCTTAACAACTGCAATTGCATAGGAGTTAGCAGATAAGGATTTAGCGTAAAGATAGTTTTGTTTAATTGCGCTAAGATTTATTACTGCAGTGCACTTTCTAGCCATAATTTAAATTCGTCTTATTAGAGTACTTGTAGCGACTCATGTCAATTCCTTCTAATGATATTTCAGGCTCATTGCCCGAAACTATGTTTGCTAATAGTTTGCCAGAGCCTAGAGACATTGTCCATCCTAGAGTTCCATGACCAGTATTTAAATATAAGTTTGAGTAAGGCGTTGCACCAATTATAGGAGTTGAGTCAGGAGTGCTAGGCCTAAAGCCTGTCCAAAAGTTAATATCATTAGTTTCTTTTGCCGCATGAGGAAAAAGATTATTGAGGCCTTTTTTTAAAGAATGAAGTGACTTTTCTCTGAGACTTGAATTATGGTCTGTCAAATGCGCAATTCCAGCAACTCTTATAGTATTTCCCAGTCTGGTAATACCAACTTTATTCTTATCATCCATTATCGTTGACTGAGGGGCATCTAGATCATTTAATACTGGAAGGGTAATGGAGTAACCTTTAACTGGATAAACAGGAATATCAATGCCCACACTGGAGAGAATTTTAGGTGAGTGACTGCCAAGCGAAACTGAATAACTATCTGCGGTTAGTTCGCCATGATTTGTTTTAACTGAAGAAACTTTATTGTTATTAATATGAATAGATTCAATATGAGTATCAAACTCAAATTTAACGCCCATTTCTAGACATTTTTTATACAATTCACTGGTAAATAAATAACAGTTTCCTGTGTAATCATTGATGAATCGAAGGCCACCATAAAGTTTATTTCTAATATATTGAAGTCCGGGCTCAGCCTCTACGCAGCCTTGTGCGTCAAGCACTTCATATTTAATATTAAATTTCTTTAGGATTGCCATATCTTGTTTTGCTTTTTCAAGATCCTTAGGACTCCAAAATAACTGAAGTGATCCTTGTTTTCTGTGCTCATAATTAATATCAAATTCACTCTCTAAATCGATTAAAGTTTTTTGAGAATAGTTTGCAATTCTAAGCATGCGGCTTTTATTAATTTCATAGCTATTAGAGTTGCAATTTTTATACGTCCGATACATAAACTTAATCGTTTCAAGACTAACGTTTGGATTAACAACCAATGGTGATGTTCCGCCAAGAGTCCACTTAATCAAACTCAGTGGTAAGCTTGGTGTTGCCCAAGGTGATGAAAATGCATACGATAGCTGACCTGCATTAGCATGACTTGTTTCCATAGCCACACTCTTTTGCCTGTCGACAACAGTTACATTATGTCCCTGCTTAGCAAGGAAATAAGCTGAAGTTGTGCCAATAATTCCGGCACCTAAAACTAGCACATTCATTGTTTAAAAAAATAAATATAAAAGGTAATTTTACCACTGAGAAATATCAATGATTTACTCAAGAATTGAACTTAATTTCAAATAATAAAACTGTATAAAAAACATACTATAATCTTTTAAAAAAAAAGAATAATTTAGTTTGGATATTACTAAATAAAGTGGTTAAAATTAACGTTTTAAGATTCCTTTTATGGAGCTATTATGTTTGATAAAAACCTAACATTAAATGATGTTGATCCTGAGATTGCAAATGCAATAAATGCTGAAAATGCAAGACAGGAAGCGCACATTGAATTAATCGCATCTGAAAACTATACTTCGCCGAATGTCATGTTTGCACAGGGCTGTCAAATGACCAATAAATATGCTGAGGGTTATCCTGGTAAGCGATATTACGGCGGCTGTGAGCACGTCGATGTTGCTGAAACATTAGCTATAAGTAGAGCAAAAGAATTGTTTGGAGCTGCCTATGCAAATGTGCAGCCACATTCTGGCTCAACTGCAAATGCTGCAGTCTTTCAAGCGCTTTTAGTTCCAGGCGATACTATATTGGGAATGAGTCTAGCGCATGGTGGTCACTTAACGCATGGCGCTGCGCCTTCTTTTTCAGGTAAAAATTTTAATGCTATTCAATATGGCCTAGATGAGTCCACTGGTGAGATTGATTACGACCAAGTTGAGCGTTTAGCGTTAGAGCATAAACCAAAAATGGTAATTGCTGGCTTTTCAGCATACTCAAGGATTGTTGATTGGGCTCGCTTTAGAGAAATCGCTGACATGGTAGGAGCTTACCTTCTTGTTGATATGGCTCATGTTGCAGGTTTAGTAGCAACGGGTGACTATCCTTCTCCTATTGAATTTGCTGATGTGTGCACTACAACGACACATAAAACCTTGAGAGGTCCACGTGGCGGCTTAATTGTTGCTAGAGCAAATCCAGAAATTGAAAAAAAACTCAACTCTGCTATATTCCCAGGAATACAGGGCGGGCCTTTAATGCATATCATTGCAGCTAAAGCGATTGCCTTTAAAGAGGCTATGAGTGATGACTTTAAAGCGTATCAAAAACAAGTCGTTATTAATGCTAGAGCCATGGCAAGCGTTTTCCTTGAAAGAGGCTATGACGTTGTTTCAGGCGGCACCGATAATCATGTTTTCTTAGTAAGTTTTATTGAGCAAGGGCTAACAGGAAAAGCAGTTAATAATGCTCTAGGTGAGGCCCACATTACAGTAAATATGAACTCCGTTCCAAATGATCCCCAGTCACCTTTTGTTACCAGTGGAATACGTGTTGGAACTCCTGCAGGAACAACAAGAGGTTTTGGTGAATCTGAGTGCAAAGACATTACCAACTGGATTTGTGACATTTGTGATGATTTAGAAAATCAATCTGTTATCGATGAAGTAAGAGCAAAGGTTGGAGAGCTTTGTTCTAGATTTCCAGTTTATAAGTAACCGCTATGAGATGTCCTTTTTGTCAATCTGATGACACCAAGGTCCTAGATACTAGATTACTTGATGATGGCTCTCAAGTCCGCCGAAGAAGGGAATGCATCGCTTGTGGGGAAAGACACTCTACTCGTGAAACAGTTGATTTAAATTTACCAAGACTCATTAAAAGTGATGAATCAAGGCAATCATTTAGCGAAGATAAGCTTCGCTCTGGATTACTAAAAGCTCTCGAAAAACGGCCCGTTGAAATTTCAAAAATTGAAACTGCAATTCAAAAAATTCAGCGAAAACTGATGGCTCAAAATGACAGAGAGGTTCCTTCATCAATGCTTGGAGAGTGGGTAATGGAAGAACTGAGGGCTCTCGATGAAGTTGCATATATAAGATTTGCTTCGGTTTATCGTCAATTCCAAGACATTGAAGCTTTTAAAAGTGAAATTGATAAATTAATGAATAAATAATTCTAGGATGGCAAAAACTAAAATTGAGTTTGTTTGCAGAGAATGTGGCTCCTCGCATCATCAATGGGCAGGTCAATGCTTAGATTGTAAAGAATGGAACACACTTGAAGAGGTAGTAATATCACAGGCAACTTCCTCTAAACCTGAAAGTCTCAAAGATCTTCCTTCATCTAAGGTACAAAACCTATCTGAAATTAAATCACAAAATAATCATCGTCTCTCAACAGGCCTCAGTGAACTTGATCGCACGCTTGGCGGCGGCTTGGTTGATGGTTCTGTAGTTCTTATTGGTGGTGACCCTGGTATTGGTAAGTCAACATTGATTTTGCAGGCAATAGCAGCTATTAATGCGTCAAGTACAACTTTGTATGTCAGCGGTGAAGAGTCAGCTGAGCAGGTGAGTGATAGGGCTATTAGACTAGGAATTAAGGAAGATATACTCTTTATAGGTGAAACCCATCTAGAGAAAATAATAAAGATTTCAAAAGACACAAGACCTAAGGTTATTGTTATTGACTCCATTCAAACCATGGTTACCGACCTTTCAAATTCTGCGCCAGGCTCTGTCACGCAGGTAAGAGACTGTGCTGCTCAGCTTACTCAATACGCCAAACAAACTAACACAATACTTTTGATGATTGGTCATGTTACAAAGGGTGGTGCGCTTGCAGGCCCAAGAATCTTAGAGCACATGGTTGACGCTGTTTTATATTTTGAGGGGGATGCTGGCGGTCGTTATAGAATAATCAGAGCCGTAAAGAATAGGTTTGGTGCTGTAAATGAGATCAGCGTCTTTGCAATGGGTGAGAAGGGACTTCAGCAAGTCAGCAACCCATCTTCAATTTTTCTATCGAATCAAGAGAATCCTTCTTCTGGCTCAATGGTAATGGTTACAAGAGAGGCTACAAGACCTTTACTGGTTGAGATACAGGCGTTAGTGGACCAAGCCAATGGAACTCCAAAAAGAGTCAGCGTAGGGCTTGATCAAAATAGATTATCACTCCAACTGGCAATTCTTCATAAGCACTCTGGAATTGCAACATTTGATCAGGACGTTTTTATAAATGTTGTAGGCGGAATTAAAGTGAGTGAAACTGCCTCGGATTTAGTTGTAATGCTTGCAATCGTTTCAAGTTTAAGAGATAAGGTGATTCCGAGTAAATGGATTGCTTTTGGAGAGGTTGGGCTTACTGGAGAGGTGCGCCCAGTCTATAACTCAATGGAAAGGTTATCAGAAGCTCAAAAACAGGGCTTTGAGGTGGCAATTATTCCAAAAGGTAATGCACCTAAAAAACCGATAAAAGGAATGAAGGTTGTAACAGTAGGGTATCTATACCAAGCAATTCAGTATTTACTTGAAAACAGTTAGTCTTTTATAGATCTATGCCTTTTTGAGCTCTAATATTAGCTCTAAAAGCGTGTTTAACATCTTTAACTTCACTTACAGTATCTGAAGCCTCAATAATGCCCTCACTGGCAGCTCTTCCGGTAATAACAACATGCTGTCCCTCTGGCCTATTACTAAGCGCCTTAAGAATTGATGCCTCATCAAGATACTTGTAAT
>OJBV01000041.1_pt1 | contig 24803 bp, 24 predicted proteins | sample 1590821 | NCBI WGS metagenome assembly OJBV01 (sample SAMN05416694, study PRJEB24817) | seawater metagenome | isolation source: Sea water | place: Canada:Atlantic | collected 2013-07
TTAAGAATAGTAGATACCGACTCTTCTATGCTTTGATTATCCGTATCAATTATCAAATCTGGATTTTCTGGAACTTCATAGGGAGAATCAATACCTGTATAGTTTTTAATTTTCCCTGACCTTGCAAGTTTATAAAATCCTTTTACATCTCTAGCCTCACAAGTTTCTATACTAGCCTTACAGTAGATCTCTATAAAGTTATCCTTAGAAATTAATCCTCTTGCTTCATTTCGATCTTTATTGATTGGACTAATAAAAGCAGTCATTACAATTAAACCAGCTTCCAACATAAGTTTGCTTACTTCACTGATTCGACGAATATTTTCAGCTCTACCAGCCTCACTAAAGTCAAGATTAGAATTTAAACCATGCCGCACATTGTCTCCATCTAATACAAAAGTCCTGCAGCCTTTTTGAAATAATTTTTCTTCTAAGGTGTGTGCTAAAGTTGACTTGCCGGATCCTGAAAGTCCAGTAAACCAAAGAACAACTGAGCGATGATTATTAAGTTTATTGCGTCCTTCTCGAGTAACGGATGCTTGATGATAAATTATATTTGAGCTCTTCATTTCAAATACTAGATAAAAAGTATTAATTTAAATAAGTTATTATATAGTTCAATCAGATAAATATATTTAGATATCTAACAACCTTTTAAGAGCGCTTCGACTGTTGACCCCATATCAGACGGAGTCGGTGCAACCATAATCCCAGCATCTTTAAGAATTACTACCTTCTCTGCAGCACTTTCACCACTTGAGCTAACGATAGCACCTGCATGCCCCATTGTTCTTCCAGAGGGGGCTGTTAGTCCTGCTATATATGCCGCCATAGGTTTATTCATATGTTTTTGAAAATACTCAGCTACTTCAGCCTCCTGGGGACCGCCAATTTCTCCAATAATCATAATAGCTTTAGTTTCATTATCATCTTCAAAATGCTTCAAGATTTCTAAAAAAGAACTGCCATTAATTGGGTCACCTCCAATTCCAACACTTGTACTTATCCCAATACCCAGAGCCTTCATTTGAGATGCAGCTTCATAGCCTAAAGTTCCAGATCTTCCAATTAAACCAACACTGCCTTGTTTATAAATATGTCCTGGCATAATGCCCAATAAGGATTTTCCTGGGCTAATCGTGCCAGCACAATTAGGTCCCGTTAAAACCATACGTTTTTCTTGAGGGGCGCTATTGATATAACGCTTAACCCTTATCATGTCATGTGTTGGGATTCCATCAGTAATACTTACGCAAAATCTTATCTTTGATTCGGCCGCCTCCATAATTCCATCAGCAGCGTAGGCTGGAGGTACAAAAACAATACTCGCCTCTGCGCCTGTAGCTAACACGGCCTCCTCGACTGTATTAAATACAGGCTTTCCTAAATGCATTGTGCCTCCTTTACCTGGAGTAACTCCTGCAACAATGTTTGTGCCATAGTCAATCATCTCTTGAGTATGAAAAGAGCCAATGCGGCCAGTTATTCCTTGAACTAAAACTGGAGTTTTTTCATCTATAAAAATACTCATGTTTAATTTTTACTCCCATTTACTTGCTTCCATGCAGACACAACTTTGTGCGCTGCATCAGATAAGGTGTCTGCTGTTATAACTTTTTTACCGCTATCTTTTAATATTTTCTGCCCTTTTTCTACATTAGTTCCAGATAAACGAACAACTAAAGGAATGTCAATATCTCGCTTATTTAGAAAATCCACAATACCTTGGGCAACCCAATCACATCGGTTTATTCCAGCAAAAATATTAATCAGAATAGCTTCTACAGATTCATCAGATAATACTAATTCAATCGATGTAGCAACCCTCTCAGCAGATGCGCCGCCTCCAATATCTAGAAAATTTGCAGGCTCTCCACCCGCATGTTGAATCATATCCATTGTCGCCATAGCAAGACCTGCTCCATTAATGAGGCATCCAATCTTTCCATCTAAGCCAACATAACTTAAATCATGCTCGGCAGCATTTGTTTCACGAGGATCTTCTTGTGTTTTATCACGAAATTCTAGAATTTCTGGTCTACGATAAAGTGCATTCTCATCAAATGTCATCTTCGCATCAATAGCCATAACCTTATTATCAGTTGTCAATATTAATGGATTGATCTCTAATAAATTAGCATCAGTATCTCGAAATGCGCGATAACATTTCATAACTGCTCGACTGGCAGCGCCAACAACCTCATTAGGTATATCTAATGTAAAAGCTAACTGACGAGCCTGAAAGGGTTGCATACCAACAGCAGGGTCAATCATAATTTTTGAAATTTTTTCTGGTGTCTCTTCTGCAACTTTTTCAATATCCATTCCGCCTTCAGTAGAGGCAATTAAAGTGACTTTTTGAGTTGCTCTATCAAGAACAATGCTAAAGTAAAGCTCTTTAGCAATATCACTTGCCTCTTCAACATAGATACTTGAAACCATTTTTCCCTCTGGACCAGTCTGGAGAGTTACAAGCTTATTACCAAGAAGATTATGACAAAAATCTGCAATTTCTTGATGACTATTACACAGTTTCACACCACCAGCTTTTCCGCGCGCACCTGAATGAAGCTGAGCTTTAACAATCCATTTACTCCCGCCCAGCTCACTGGCTTGGTAAATTGCCTCAGTTGCAGAGTGCGCAATGCCACCCTTGGGAATGGGAACTCCATATTTACTTAATAGCTTCTTAGCTTGGTACTCATGAATATTCATAATTACGCGACAACTTTCCCATTTATTGCATTATCTGTATTGACAATATTTTCAGCCATCTTTGCAGAAGCAGCATCAATCATTCGCCCATTTAGTTGAGCCGCACCTCGACCCTCTTTAGCTGCCTCATCTAATGCAATAAGAATCTGTTTCGCATGCGAGACTTCAGATTCTGGAGGGGTATAAATCTCATTAGCCAACTCAATTTGTGAAGGGTGAATTGCCCACTTTCCCTCAAAGCCAAGAGCAGCCCCTCTTCTTGCAGCATCTTTATAAGACTCAGGATCATTAAAGTCCCCAAAAGGTCCATCAATTGGTCGGATTCCATAGGCTCTACAGGCCACTAACATTTGAGATAGGCCAGCATGCCATTGATCACCTGGGTAATTAGGATTTAAACCACCTATAACGGTTGTTCGCGCTCGACAACTTGCAGCATAGTCTGCAACACCAAAGTGCATCGCCTCAAGTCGCTCTTCACGGCCACATTTAGCAATATCCATAACATTAGCCATACCTAACGTAGTTTCAATGAGTACTTCAATTCCAATTCGATGTTTAAAGCCCTTAGAAGTCTCAATTTGATTAAGCATTGCTGACAGCATATAAACATCTGAAGCTGTGCCTGCCTTAGGAAGTAAAATAGTATCAAGATGCTGGCCTGCTTGCTCAACCACCTCAACTACATCGCGATACATATAGTGCGTATCGATACTATTGATTCGGACAGAAATAGTCTTACCATTACCTTGCCAATCTAGATCTTGAAGAGCTCCAATAACATTTTTACGTGCCGTCACTTTATCATCTGGCGCTACAGCATCTTCTAAATCTAAAAATACAAAATCTGCTGCGCTTGCCAGTGCCTTTTCAAACATATTAGGACTGGATCCTGGAACTGCTAATTCGCTTCGCTGAAGCCGCTGTTTTACTGGTTCATAAATAATATGACTCATAGTATTTCCTTTTAAATAATTTTTAAAAACCCTTTTAAATAAAAAACTATTTATTTATATTTAGAGCTTTAAGCTTGTTAATGAAATACTATAGCGATAAAAAAACTTAGCGAGTTGAGTAATTATCAAATGAGATATAGGTCAAATCAACTCTCAAATTTAATTAGCTTAGAATTCTGATTTCAATTCAGCTGAAGTGGCGTCCCGTAGGAGATTTGAACTACCTGTTTCCAGGATGAAATCCTGGCGTCCTGGGCCACTAGACGAACGGGACAAAGGGTTTTAGATGGTATTACTTTAGAGCATTAAATTAAAATTTGCCTTTTTTAATTAAAAAAAAATGGCATCGCGTAGGGGAATCGAACCCCTCTTGCCAGGATGAAAACCTGGAGTCCTAACCGATAGACGAACGCGACATTAAAACTATTTTGCTTGGTGGAGCTAGGCGGGATCGAACCGCCGACCTCTTCACTGCCAGCGAAGCGCTCTCCCAGCTGAGCTATAGCCCCAAGAAACTAGGATGTTTAGCAAAAGCGTAAATTATAATCTGTATCTCATTTCAGTCAAGTCAAAATTGGTAAAATAATGCATTATGGAAAAAACATACAACAGTAATCAATACTCAATCGACGTGCTTTATCATATTGGCGCCTATGAAAATTCAATTCATTTTATTTTTGATGAAGCAACCAAAACATGTGCAATCGTAGACCCTGCATGGGAGCCAGACTTATTTTTAGAGAAAATAAAGAGTAAAGGCTATACCCTTACCGATATTTGGATTACGCACTGGCATGGAGATCATACAAATGCGGTCGATGACCTAGCAAATAAAACAGGCGCAAAAATTACTGCTGGCGTTAATGAAGTTCCTTACTTAAATATTGAAAATAAAGTTCACACAGTTAAAGATGGTGAAATCATCAAGCTAGGTGAAACAAAAATAAAAATTATTGAAACCCCTGGGCATACTGCTGGTGGTATTTGCTATCTTTTAGACGAGCATCTTATTGCTGGTGACACATTATTCGTTTATGGCGTTGGTATATGCAGCCTTGCAGGCTCCAATCCAGTGACATTATTTCATTCACTTAAAAAATTATTGACTGAAGTGGGAGATGATATCCACTTATTATGTGGACATAATTATGGATCAGAGATAACAACGACAATAGCAGATCAAAAAAAAGCAAACCCTTTCTTACTTATCAAAGATGAAGATACGTTTGTTCGCTATAGAATGCATGTCCATGACTCAACTAGAACGTACCCTATGTCTCCAATGACACTAGATGAAGTAAATGCCTTACTATGATAGGAATTTATGGTGGCTCCTTTGATCCCGTTCATCTAGGACACCTTCAAACTGCTACATCAATAAAAAATGAACTCAATATTGATCGACTATTTATGCTGCCATGCTTTGAGCCTGTCCATAAAAATTCTCTAAATTACACCTCCAAAGAAAGACTTCAAATGCTAAATCTAGCTATTAAGGAGTTCACGAGTCTTGAGATAGATACGAGAGAAATTTTACGCGGTGGAAACTCTTTCATGATTGACACCCTTCTCGACTTAAAAGAGTCATTTAAAGATGAGTCAATTTGCTTAGTTATTGGAATGGATAGCTTTATCAATTTTAAAACTTGGAAAAACTGGGATGAATTTTCAAAGTTGGTCCATATAGCTGTGCTTCCACGAAATGGTGATCAGCCAATTAGTAAAACTCTAGAAACTTTTGACACAGCAAAGAATGCTCATCAACTTAAAGCAAAACCAAATGGATACTTATATTTTTCCAATTCTCAAATGATAGATATTTCATCGAGTGATATTAGAGGTAAAATTGCCGCCAATCAAAATCTTGATAATTTTTTACCTACTTCCATAATTAGCTTTATAAAAAAATATGACACTTGACAAACAAACAAAAATTGTTGAAAACGTAATTGATGATTTAAAAGGTGAAAATGTTATAACCCTAAACGTTATGAAGCAGTGTGATGATATAGAGGCGATTATTATAGCTACCGGCAGATCAATACAACATGTCAAAAGTATGGCTACTAATGTCAGTACGGAAGCTAAGAGAGTTGGCATGGTTGTCCTAGGAATCGAAGGCAAACAACAAAGTGAGTGGGCCTTAGTTGACCTGGGTGAGGTTGTTGTTCACTTAATGACTGAAAAAACCAGAGACTTCTATAAATTAGAAAAATTATGGTCTACCGAGGAAGATGAGGATTAACCTAATTACGATTGGCAAAAAAATGCCTAATTGGATTAACCTTGGTATTGAGCACTATCAAAAACAACTTCCGAGTTACTACAATTTCACAATTACAAGCTTAGAATCTCAAAACCGAAAATCAAGCAGCTCAGAAAATTCAAAAAACCTTGAAGCAAAATTACTTCTAGAAGCCGCCAGCGATTCAACACTATTGGTAGCCTTTGATGAGACTGGGACTCAAAAAACTAGTAAACAAATTTCTAAGTCAATCGAAAGCTGGCAGCTTGATGGTGAGAATGTTGCACTTTTCATTGGAGGCGCAGATGGGCTTTCTTCAGAAATGAAACAGAAATGTCATCAGGTTTGGGGGCTGTCCAATCTAACAATGACGCACTCAATGGCAAGACTATTAGTAGTAGAGCAAATCTACCGTGGATATAGCCTACTTAATAATCACCCGTACCATAGAGAATAAAATCAGAGAATTGATTGAATGTTCTCTGGAGGTCTTCCAATAGCAACCCCCTTCTCTGTTCTGACGATTGGTCGCTCAATTAAAATTGGAAACTCATGCATTGCTTTAATTAACTCGTCTTCGCTTAAAGATTTATTAGATAGCTCCAATTCTTTGTACTTCGATTCACCCTTTCTAAGAAGTTCTCTAGCGCTTATACCCAAATCACTCAAAATTGCTCTGAGCTCTGATTCACTGGGAGGCTCAATCAAGTAATTAACAACATCAAAGTCAACTTCATTTTGTTCTAAAATAGCGACAGTTGCTCTTGATTTGGAGCAACGAGAATTGTGATAAATCTTTGCATTCATAAAACTAACTAATGAAAAAAATTCTAATTATACTCTGGCTAATAACTCCATTTCATGCAAGCCAAGCATTAAGTTTTAACGATATAGTAGACTGGGCGAAACCTCTAATGCCATGGTATGAATCTGTTCCAGAGCTTTCATTTAGCCTAACAGATACAAAAGGTGTCATTTTTACAGAGAAAAATACTCGCGGAAAATATCTTGTTATTAATTTTTGGGCAACTTGGTGTACTCCTTGCCTAAAAGAGATTCCTGCATTTGTAAAATTTTATGAAGAAAATTCTGATCATGTTGAAATCCTTGGACTGGATTTTGAGCCTGTAGATCTAGAAATAATTAATGACTATGTGGGGCGCTTTTCGATTAACTACCCTATCGTACTTTATAACGAAGATAACGACTCTGAATATTCAAATTTTGGAGAAATTGTAGGCATGCCAACTACTCAAATATATAGCCCAGAGGGTGAATTACTTCATACTTTTATGGGTGAAATTACAATAGACGATTTAAGCGAATTTATAGTACCAACCTCTTAGAGTAACCACCCTCATCTCGAACCATTCTTGGAACTAAATAACCTGGCAATAAGGTTTGAAGTGTTTTATAAATCTCTTTGGCTCTTTTATCTGTAACTAAAAAACGCTCAGCTCCAGAAACCTTATCAAGAAGGTGGACATAGTATGGCAATATATTAGATTCAAAAAGCTTGTTAGACAGTTCAGATAAAACCTTAGCACTATCATTCACGTCCTTAAGTAATACTGACTGATTTAATAAAGTATGCGTCTTTAAGCTCTTGACATTTTTCATAAACTCATCAGATATTTCCCTCGCATGATTTATATGAAAAACAAAAACGACTTTTAACTTAGTTTTGTTAAGCATATCAACCAGCTCCTGAGTAATTCTTGATGGAATTACTACAGCTGTTCTAGTATGAAATCTAACTGTTTTAATATGACCAATAACCTCAATTTTATTTAGTATTTTGCTAATTTTTTTATCACTTAAAGTCAAAGGATCGCCCCCGCTTAAGACAACTTCACTCACTTCTTTTTTATTCATTAAATAATTCTCAATAGCGGGCCAGTTTTTTAAAATATCATGCGAAACATAATCAAAATTCTGTCTAAAACAGTACTGACAATGAATTGCACACACACTAGTTGCTATTAGGAGAACTCGTGAGGGATACTTATGAATTAAACCCTTAACTGGAGAGTGTTCTTCATCTGAAACAGGTGAATCAAAAAAACCCTCAGTAGCTTTGACTTCTTTTGGAAGAATTTGAAGCATTAGAGGATCTAAAGGATTAGATTTATCAATTCTTTCTGCAAATTCAAGTGGTATTTTGATGGGAAAGTGAAATTCTTTAAAAGCACTTCCTTCAAAATATTCGTTGCACTCGTTAGCGCTTTTCAATGATGAGCGCGCACTCTCATTCCAAGATTTATTCATATTAATTTAGTAGTAAGCCAGCTTAACTGTGACAAAGAAATCAGTCATCATTATAATGGCTCATAATCTGATTATAATTTATCTATACTCGCATCAAGTAATAACCTTTTTTAAATAATCAGAACAAAAAACCTCCAAATTTAATTAAATACCTAATATGAATTCTGCGCCAATAGTTGATGGACTAAATGAAAAACAACAGCAATCTGTCACCCTAAGTGAAGACACAAATGCATTAATTCTTGCAGGTGCTGGGAGTGGAAAGACGCGCGTATTAACTCAAAGAATTCATTATTTAGTAACAACAAAGAATCATCATGTTGACGACATACTTGCAGTTACTTTTACAAATAAAGCTGCTAATGAAATGAAAGAGCGATTGAGTGATCTTCTAAGACAGCCAATTGGCAGGATGTGGGTTGGCACTTTCCACTCGCTAGCTCATAGACTACTTAGGACTCATCCAGTAGAGGCGAATCTTTCGCCCACATTTCAAATTCTAGATGCACAAGATCAGTTTCGAATCGTTAAACGCTTGATGAAAGAGAATGGTATTGATGAAACAAAGTTCCCTATAAAAAAGGTGCAATGGTTTATTAACCAACAGAAAGATGAAGGCATATTGCCCCATCAAATTGATGCAGGTTATAACTTTTTTGTAAAGCAGAGCACTAAAGTTTTTGATCTTTATGAGAAGCATTGTCAGGCCAATGACTTGGTTGATTTTGCAGGCTTACTCGTTAAAAGTTACGAGCTTTTAAAGAATAATCAGTCCCTTTTAGATCACTACCAAAATAAATTTCGTCATATCTTAGTTGATGAATTTCAAGATACTAACCGAGTCCAATATCAGTTTATAAAAATACTTCATAATCAAAACAACCATGTTTTCTGTGTTGGGGATGATGATCAATCAATTTACGGCTGGAGGGGTGCAAGAATTGAAAATATTCAAAAAATAGAGAGTGACTTTAAACCAATTCAAGTTATCAAGCTTGAGCAAAATTATCGCTCAACAGGAAATATTCTTAGCGCATCAAATGCCCTAATTGCAAACAACCAGAATAGGCTTGAAAAATCACTCTGGACGGAGTCAGGAGATGGCGATCTTGTCAATGTATTTAATGCAAGAACCGAAACAGAGGAAGCTCAATATGTAATTGGTGAAATCCAGACCCAATTTAATCAAGGTAGGAACCTAGATGAATGCGCCATACTTTATCGATCAAACGCCCAATCTAGAGAATTTGAACAAGCACTTAGAGGGCAAAATCTTAACTATAAAATCTATGGAGGTTTGCCATTTTTTGTACGTGCAGAAGTAAAAGATGCAATGGGTTATGTTCGACTCATTGAAAACACTTCTGATAATATTGCTTTTGAGAGGATTGTGAACTTTCCAACTCGTGGTATTGGACTCTCAACTATTGAAAAAATTAGATCTCACGCTATTGAAAACCATACTGACCTTTTTCAGTCATCTATTGCTATTATTAATAGCCTGCCAGCAAGGGCAGCAAATGCTTTGCAATCGTTTATCCATTTAATTGAAGAAATTAGTGATAGCACTAAAAATCTAATGCTTAGTGAAAAAGTCGACTCTATTCTACTTCAATCTGGATTAATGGCACACTATGCTAATGATAAGACTGATAAGGCTGGCACTAAAAAAGCAAACCTAGGTGAACTAGTTACAGCAGCAACTAAATATACCCATGAAGAAGATAATGAACTAAATGAAACTCAGGGCTTTATTGCTCTTGCAACTCTTGACTCCAGTGGTGAGTCTAATAAAAGTAATCAAGGGTCTGTTCAGCTAATGACTGTCCATTCAGCCAAAGGATTAGAGTTTCCTGTAGTCTTTTTGGTAGGTCTGGAAGAAGATTTGTTTCCATCCAGACAACGCGAGGGAGAGGCTCCTAATACTGATGAAGAAAGGCGTCTTTGTTATGTGGGTATGACTAGAGCAATGAAGTCTCTTACCCTCACCTATGCAAGTAGACGTTTTATTAATGGGCAATCCTTTTATTCAATGCAATCAAGGTTCCTTGACGAGATTCCAAAAAGTTTTTTAAACTATATTAAAAACCCTAATAGTGAAAGCACTCATCAAGGATATGAAAAAAATACCAACGTTAGTAAGAAGATGGTTGCAACTTCAGATTCAATTTACTCAATAGGTCAAGTTGTTAAGCACGCAAAATTTGGACTTGGCACTATTTTAAATTATGAGGGAAGTGGTGACTCAATGCGACTGCAAATTAATTTTCAAAAAGCTGGAACGAAATGGTTGATTAGCTCTTACGCTAACCTAGAGATAGTTTAGCCTTGAGACCAAGGCATGTCATCATGCCTCCAACCATTAAGGTTGCCGCGATGATCGTTTTCATCCAAGTCACCCTCAAACCCACTAGCAACATGGGAAAGACAAGTAAAACCATTACTTTGAAGGCACTTTAAAGCCTCATTTGATCTGAATCCACTTCTGCATATAAAAATCAGTTCAGTATTCAGTACTTCACTTCGGTCTCCGAGTTCATTCAGAACTGATTCGTAAAAAGCCTCTGGATCAGATTTTAAATCCGGCTCATCAAACCAAGGAATAAGAATTGAATTTTCTGGATAGCCTACATACTTATGTTCAGCACGTGTTCTAACATCAATCAATACAGCCTCTGGATTTTCCTTAAGTCTTTCCATAGCCATTTTTGGCAACAAGTTACGCTTATAGCTCATTAATCTTTCCAATAGAAATTAAAATCTTATTTAATATTATCATACGTTAATACTTATTTTTTGCGAGTAAAAAGTGCAATTGACTCTACGTGCGCCGTTTGTGGAAACATATCCATCACGCCTGCACTCATCAAAGTAAAGCCTAATTCAATCAAACGAGCAGTATCTCTAGCAAGAGTAGCAGGATTGCAAGAAACATAAACTAATCGCTCAATGTTTAATTTTGGAAGAAGCTCAACAATCTCAATTGCCCCAGTTCTAGCTGGGTCAATTAAAGCTTTATTGTATTTTTGACCTCTAAACCATTCAGAGCCTGATACATCTTCAGACAGGTCTGCTTTATAAAATGAGGCGTTAGTAATTCCATTAGCATCAGCATTGGCTTTAGCTCTTTCTACTAAGCCTTTATCACCCTCTATACCAACTATTTTTTCAACATATTTTGAAATAGGAAGCGTAAAGTTACCAAGCCCACAGAAAAGATCAATCACACTATCCTGATCATTCAATTCGAGTAATTCAATTGCAAGGTTAATCATTTTTTGATTCAGAGCAAAATTAACTTGGGTAAAGTCATTTGGTAAAAATGCCATTTCAATCTTATGATCAGGAATAGAGTAAGTTAGAGTTACAGCCTCGATCAGAGGCTTGATGGTGTCTAAGCCTCCACTCTGCGTATACCAAGTTATTGATAATGTTTCACCGCACTTTTTAAGTATAGCTTCATCAACCTCAGTTAAAGGTTGTAGATGCCTTAAAATTAATATTGTATGTGACTCCGAAATTGCAGCCTCAATCTGAGGAATATGCTCCCTAATACTGAGCTTACCAATACAGTCTGCAATTATTTCTAGATTGTCACCAAGCGACGGATGTAAAACCTCACAGCGGCTCATCACAGTTATAAATGAAGACTTTCTTTCTCTAAAACCAACAAGAACTTTTTCTTTTTTGGCAACATAGCGAACGCCCAATCGGGCTTTACGGCGATAACCCCAGCTCTCAACCTGCATGGGCTCGAGCCAGTTTTTAGGTTCAGTCTTGGCTTGACCAATAAACGCACTTTGAAGCCAACTCTGCTTTGCAATTATTTGATTTTCAGATGAAAGGTGCTGAAATGAGCAACCACCACATATTCCATAAACAGCGCACTTTGCCTCAATTCTATCTGGTGATGATTTAATTATTTCGACAACATCAGCCTCTTCAAACTTTGCTCTGGAGAGCGTACGGGATGCAATAACTTTTTCTCCAGGTAAAGCCCCTCGAGTAAAGATAACTTTGTTGTCACTATGAGAAATACCTCTGCCTTCATGGGATAATGACTCAATCTCTATTTCATAAATTTTACTCTTTAACTTTCTACCTCTAGACATCTAACAACTCCACCCAATGCTTCACAGGAATTGAGCTGCCTTTTTGAAGGTGCATCAAACAGCCTATGTTGCTAGTAACTATCATCTCTGGCTGAGAAGCATTTAAATTTTCAAGTTTATTTATCATTAATTTATTTGATATTTCAGTTTCAAAGATTGAATATGTTCCCGCAGAGCCACAGCAGATATGTGAATCCTTAATTGGAGCTTTAAGATAGCCAAACTGAGAGAGGATTGACTCAACAAGTCCGCCTAATTTTTGGCCGTGTTGTAAAGTGCATGGCTCATGATAGGAAATATTTAGCTCTGATAATTGCAGTCCACTTAAATCTTGATTTGCTAGATATTCTGCAATATCTTGAGTTTTTGATGAAACTTTTTTAGCCTTCTCAAAATATGGGTCTGACTCCTCAAATAGGCTTGGATAATCCTTTACCATGACCCCGCATCCACTCGCGCTGGAAATAATAGCCTCTGCATTTGATTCAAGCTCTAGAGTCCATTTATCAATATTACGTTTCACTTTTGATAAAGCATCTTTTGGTGCAGCCAAGTGCTGATCTAATGCGCCACAACAATCACTTTGCCTGCCCTCTAGAACTCTTACATCTAATTTAGCTAAAATATTTTTTATACTATGATTAATGTTAGGAGCTAGTGTTGGCTGCACACAACCCCCTAAAAGTAGCACTGTGGACTTTACCTTTTTAGGCTTAATTGGTTTTGAAATAATTTTAGAGTGTCGAAAAAAATAACCTACTGGTTTAAAAATTAAAGGTGTTGAAAGAACCTTTCTTACTGAAAATCGATAAAGTGTTTGCAGGATTGATCTTTTAGGCTCTATAAAATTACGGCCAACCTCAAGCAGCTTGCCATATTCAACACCTGAAGGGCAGGTTGTTTCACATGAGCGACACGTAAGGCACTGATCCAAATGCTTTAGAGATTTAGAGCTATATTCATTATTTTCAAGTGCTGACTTTATTAAATAAATTCGACCTCTTGGAGAATCAAGCTCATCTCCTGAAATTTGATAGGTCGGACAGGTTGGTAAACAAAAACCACAGTGCACACATGAGGCAATTACTTGGCTAGCAATGTCATTTTCATGTTGTGTGATCGATGGCTGTTTAAGCTCTGCATGCATTAGATAAAAACTCCATAAGGATCAAATACTTTTTTTAACTTAATTTCAACTTGCTCTCTTAATGAAGACTCTTTATTTTTTATTGATGGTTTTTTATGAAACTGTACTGCTACCTTTTCAGGCAAGATCTTTAAGCTAATTTGGGTTATTATTGCCAAACGACCCATTGAGCCAACCAAGAGGCGAGATACATCATAACCAGCAACATTCTTCATAACCTGGCCACCAAAATTTAGCAGTTCACCCTTACCATTAATTATCTGAACGCCTAAAACACTATCTGAAAATTCTGCTCCAGATGTTGCATACAATGACCCAATTGTTTTTTTAGAGTCATCGGTAAAAAAAGCTAGAGCTTGATTATTTTTTGAAAGAATTTTATTAACTTCATCAATAGTTGTTCCCGCCTTTAACGTAATGACTAACTCTTCTGGGAAGTATTCGACAATCCCTGAATATGAAGACATATTTAATTGCTCTTCTTTATTGTCTTTAACATTATTAGTAATTCTGAGTTTATTAGCTTGCCTTACTTTATGCTGCAGTTCTGAAATTGAGCTCATAGCTAGAAGCGTTCCAATTCAGGGTGAGGTAAATTGCCATTATGAACATGCATATTTCCTAATTCAGCACAACGATGAAGCGTAGGCACTGCCTTTCCAGGATTAAGAAGAGAATGGGGATCAAAGACCGCCTTAATTTGATGAAAAATCTCTAGCTCTGAACTATTATATTGATGACACATGGCATCTAATTTCTCAATTCCCACGCCATGTTCACCAGTAATTGATCCACCCATATCAACGCATAACTTAAGGATGTCATTACCAAAGTCTTCTGCTTTTTCAAGCTCTCCTGGCTGAGCGGCATCATATAGAATTAAAGGGTGTAAATTGCCATCACCGGCATGAAAAACATTTGCAACTCTTAGATCATATTGTTCTGAAAGACTGCTTATCTTTTCCAGAACATCAGCAAGATATCTTTTTGGAATTGTGCCATCCATACAATAGTAATCAGGAGATAACCTGCCAACCGCAGGAAATGCTGACTTCCTTCCTTTCCAAAAAAGTAAGCGCTCTTCCTCATTTTCTGACACTCTTACAGAAGAGGCTTTAGAAAGTATATTAATAACTTTATTTAAATCTTCCTTTACCAAGTCTTCAGAGCCATCTAACTCACACAGTAATAGTGCCTTAGCGCCTAATGGGTATCCTGCTTGAGCAAAGGCCTCAGAGGCTTCAATGGCAAATTGATCCATCATCTCCAGCCCGGCTGGGATAACTCCAATCTTAATAATTTCTGCTACTGTATTAGCACAATCTCTAACACTATCAAAACCAGCCATTACAAGTTTTGCTACTTGTGGCTTTTTAGTCAGCTTAACAGTAATTTCAGATATAACACCCAAAAGGCCTTCTGATCCCGTCATTAATGCCAATAAACCCATACCTTCATCTTGCCTCGAAAAAAGCAACTCTTGGCCATCTATTGTCAATATTTTTACTGCCTCTAAGTTTTGAACTGTTAGTCCATACTTAAGACAATGAACGCCGCCTGAATTCTCTGCAACATTTCCACCAATAGTGCACGCTATTTGAGAAGAAGGGTCTGGCGCATAATACAAACCATACTCTTCAACTGCCTCACTAATAGCAATATTACGAACTCCTGGTTCAACAATTGCTGTTTGAGCTTCTGGATCAATGGAGAGGATTCGGGTTAGCTTTGAAAGCCCCAGAACGACACTATCTTTAAGCGGTAAAGCGCCTCCAGATAGCCCTGTCCCTGCGCCTCTTGTAACCACAGGAGTATTATTTTTCTTACAAATTTCCAAAACTTTTTTAATTTGATCAACACTACTAGGTAAAGCAACAGCTAAGGGCTTTTGTTTATAAACACTAAGGCCATCGCATTCGAAAGGACGAGTATTCTCTTCACCAGATATGACTGAATTTTTGGGCAAAGCCTTGGTTAACTCTGAAATAATAGACATATCACTTACATTTAAATAATTATTGTTAATATTGATGCACTCTATTAACTTATGCCTATAGTAGCTTAATTAAATAGAGGCTCAATTAATATAGTTCAAGTTGCTTTGAATATTATTAAAAACTATTTACACAGCTTCTATGATAATGCTCATGACTGAAAACATTATAAAGAGTTATTAATTATATTTCCTAAAAAAAACGTATGAAATCATTTACCCCCCCTTCAAGAACTCTTATGGGCCCTGGCCCTTCAGATGTTCACCCAAGAATCCTTAATGCAATGGCAAAAACAACCATTGGCCATCTAGACCCTGCTTTTATTGACATGATGGATGAAATTAAAGAGATGCTGCAGTATGCCTACATGACTGATAATGCATTAACAATGCCAATATCAGCGCCCGGCTCAGCTGGAATGGAGGCCTGCTTTGTAAATCTTGTAGAGCCTGGAGATAAGGTTATAGTTTGTATCAATGGTGTCTTTGGGTCAAGAATGAAAGAAAATGTAACTCGAATTGGTGGCCAAGCAATAATCATTGAGGATGACTGGGGAGCACCCGTTAGCCCTCAAAAACTTGAGCAGTGCTTGACTGAAAATCCTGATACTAAAATTGTTGCATTTGTTCATGCAGAAACTTCAACAGGCGCCTTGTCGGATGCAAAATTACTTTGTGGGATTGCCAATAAGCATAATTGCTTAACTATTGTTGATGCAGTGACCTCACTAGTAGGCTCAGAATTAAGAGTGGATGACTGGGGTATTGACGCAATCTATTCTGGGTCTCAAAAATGTCTTTCTGCTATGCCAGGGTTGTCACCAGTTAGCTTTAGTGAAAAAGCAGTTCATAAAATTAGTAATCGAAAAACGCCTGTAACAAGCTGGTTTTTGGATCTTAATTTAGTGATGGGTTATTGGGGTAAAGGCTCAAAGCGTGCATATCACCATACAGCTCCAGTAAATACTCTATATGGCCTTCATGAATCTTTAGTTATGCTTTGTGAAGAGGGGCTTGAAAACTCATGGAATCGACACCAACAAAATCACCAGTTACTTAGAGATGGTTTAAGTGAACTTGGGATTAGTTACTTAGTTGAAAAGTCTAGCAGACTGCCTCAACTTAATAGCGTATTCATTCCTGAAGGAGCAAATGACGCTGAGATTCGCACCACTTTATTAAATGATTACAATATGGAAATCGGCGCTGGCCTTGGTAATTTGGCAGGAAAGATATGGCGAATTGGATTAATGGGCTATACTTCAAGAAAAGAGAATATAGAACTTTGTTTGTCCGCACTAAAAAAGACGTTATAGGCCTTTAGCTTTCCCGATCTTTAATTTTTGCTAAAAGCACTTCATCGGTCTCAACCCTGTCAGGATCTGGGAGACAACAATCAACTGGGCATACCTCAACGCACTGCGGTGTATCAAAATGCCCTACACACTCAGTACAAAGATCGCCATCAATTTCGTAGATCTCTTCGCCCATATAAATAGCCTCGTTCGGGCATTCAGGAACACAGACATCACAATTAATGCATTCATCTGTAATTAGCAAAGACATAAACGATCCTCAAGTTAGATAATAATTTAATACAACCAATCCAGCTGTATCGTGTATTTATTAGATGCATATTTTAACGTATCAGAGTAAAAATAAAGATGATTTTGGGTATCATTAATCATTTTATTTCTAGGGTTATTATGAGAGTACTTTTAGTTGTTTTTTCATTATTATTATCTTCTATGTCATTTGCTGCAACTAATGATGGAATTTATGCACATTTGCAGACCAACAAAGGAAAAATAGTTGTTGAGTTGGCTTATAAAAAAGCGCCGCTAACTGTAATCAACTTTATTGCATTATCAGAAGGCACTAAAAAAAGTAACAAGGATATTGGTGTTCCTTTTTATGATGGCATATTTTTTCATAGAGTAATTGATGACTTCATGATTCAAGGTGGAGATCCCAAGGGAGATGGCACTGGTGGCCCTGGTTATCGATTTGCAGATGAATTTACCGATTTAATGCATGACAAACCTGGAATCCTATCAATGGCTAACTCTGGACCGGCAACGAATGGATCGCAATTTTTTATTACTCACGTGCCTACTCCATGGCTAGATGGCAAGCACACCGTTTTTGGTCATGTCGTTGAGGGCATGGACGTTGTAAATTCCATTCAAAAAGGTGATACTTTGGAGACTGTAAGAATTGAGCGTATTGGTGACAATGCAAATGAATTTATTGCTAATGAGGGCTCATTTAATGATCTACTAGCACAAGCAAATGAAGGAATTATTGCTCAACAAGCCTTGCGACAAGTTGACTTTGAAGACTTTGCAACTTCCACTTATCCAGATGCTACAAAAAATGATTTAGGTTACTTCACAAGAATTAATAAGAAAGGTGATGGCAATCTAGCAAATCAAGGTCAGCTTGTTTCAGTAGATATAGCATTAAAAGCTAACAGTGGACAAATAATGCGTGCGCCAGGAAGCCCAATTGACTTCACCCTTGGAAGCGGTGAGATAATTAGAATTGTTGAGGAAAACACTCAAGCAATGTCCATTGGAGAAGAGCGCACTATTATTGCAACCTATGAATATGTATTTGGTGATGCTCCAAGTGGCAACATACCTCAAGACTCATTCATAATATTTGAACTAATTCTGATTTCTGCAAAGGATAAATAATAATGTTTTTAGAAATATTAAGCTTTCTATCCTCATTAGATACTGGCTTTAATGTTCTAAGCTATTTAACTGTAAGAGCTGTATTTGCAATGATGACCGCCCTTCTTATTACATTAGTTCTTGGCAAATGGATTATTTCGAAACTTCAGCATTATCAAATTGGTCAAGTGATTCGTAATGATGGCCCAGAAACTCACTTAGAAAAAGCAGGAACTCCAACTATGGGAGGAGTCCTAATACTTTTTGCTTTTTTTATCAGTGTCCTTATTTGGGGAGATTGGGACAACCCATTCCTCTGGATAGTAATTGTTACAGCTCTTCTTTTTAGTGCAATTGGCTTTATCGATGACTATCTAAAAATTAAAAAACAAAACTCAGATGGTCTAAGTCGAAGACAAAAAATCCTGGCGCAGTCGATTAGCGCAATATTAATTTGTGTGTGGCTACTGAGCTTAAATTCTAAAACTATTGGCGCAGAGCTATTGATTCCATTCTTCAAAGACCTTATTATTCCGCTTAATGCGCTTGCTTTTTTAATTATTGGCTGGTTTGCACTTGTTGGAAGCTCAAATTCTGTCAATCTTACAGATGGTCTAGATGGCTTAGCAATAATGCCTGTTATTTTAATCAGTGGAGCCCTTGCAGTTTTTGCTTATATTGGGGGAAATTATAATTTCTCAGGTTATCTGAATATGCCATTCATGCCAGGAACAGGTGAAATATTCGTACTATGCGCAGCATTAGTAGGAGCTGGCTTTGGCTTTCTTTGGTTTAATACCTACCCAGCTGAAATATTTATGGGTGACACTGGATCGCTCTCTTTAGGTGCAATCTTAGGGGTTATTGCTATTATTGTTCACCAGGAGATACTGTTAATTCTAATGGGCGGCATATTTGTTGCTGAGACCTTATCAGTAATTATCCAAATAGGCTACTTTAAGCGCACTCAAAAAAGAATCTTTTTAATGGCGCCACTGCATCATCACTATGAGAAAAAAGGACTTAAAGAGCCAAAAATTATTGTAAGGTTTTGGATAATTACCCTGATTTTGGTTTTAATTAGTTTAGCCAGCATAAAGATTCGATAATGTTGATTGTTTACGCACTGTAAAATACCAATTCATGAGTATAAAATCAGACAAGTGGATTCGTAAAATGTCCCTAGAAAATGGGATGATTCATCCATTTGAGCCAAAACAAGTTCGACAATCAAACGATCAAAAAATAATCTCTTATGGCACCTCTAGCTATGGCTATGATGTTCGCTGCTCAACTGAATTTAAAATATTTACCAATATCAATCACAATATTGTTGATCCTAAAAATTTTAATGCCAAAAGCTTTGTTGAAATTGACTCAGATGAGTGCATTATTCCTCCAAATTCTTTTGCACTTGCAAGAACAGTTGAGTACTTTAAAATTCCTCGCTCTACGCTAGTTATTTGCCTTGGGAAGTCCACTTATGCAAGGTGCGGCATTATTGTTAATGTCACTCCACTTGAGCCAGAATGGGAAGGACACGTAACACTAGAGTTTTCAAATACAACTCCTTTGCCTGCAAAAATATATGCCAACGAGGGCGTTGCTCAAATGCTCTTTTTTGAGTCTGACGAGGTATGTGAAACTTCATATAAAGATAGAGACGGAAAATACCAAGGCCAAACTGGCGTAACTTTACCAAAGGCTTAGGCAATATGTCTGAAACCTCCAAACGTCGCACTTTTGCGATCATTTCACATCCCGATGCTGGCAAGACTACAGTTACTGAAAAGTTGCTCCTTTATGGTGGAGCTATTAAAACAGCTGGAAGCGTAAAGGCAAGAAAAGCTGATAGTCATGCTACAAGTGACTGGATGGAAATGGAGAAGGAAAGAGGCATCTCTATTACTTCATCCGTGATGCAGTTCCCTTATGATAATCACGTTATCAATCTACTAGATACACCTGGACACGAAGACTTTTCTGAGGATACTTACCGTACTTTAACTGCTGTGGACTCTGCTTTAATGGTTATTGATGTAGCCAAAGGTGTTGAGCAAAGAACAATTAAATTAATGGAAGTATGCAGACTTCGTGATACACCAATCATAACCTTTATCAATAAGATGGACCGCGAAGGACGTGAACCTATTGATCTTCTGGATGAAGTTGAATCTGTACTAAATATCGAATGCTCGCCGATCACATGGCCAATTGGAATGGGAAAGGGTTTTAAAGGAGTTTTTCACCTGCTTGAAAATAAAGTTTATTTGTTTGAAAGTGGTAAAAATGCAAATATTGGTGACAACACAATTATCGAGGGAATTGATAATCCTGAATTAGATAAAATACTGGGTGAAGATTTTGCAAAAGAAGCCCGAGAAGAAATTGAACTCATTAGCGGAACAACAAACCCTTTCAATTTAAATGATTTTCTTGAGGGTAAACAGACGCCCGTATTTTTTGGATCAGCAATCAACAATTTTGGTATCGAAAACTTACTAGATGGGTTTATTAAATATGCCCCTTTACCTCAAAGCAGACAATGTGATACTAGAAATGTATCTCCTGAAGAAGGAAAACTGACTGGATTTATCTTTAAAATTCAGGCAAATATGGACCCCAAACATCATGACAGATTAGCATTTATGCGAATTGTCAGTGGTGAATATCAAAAAGGGATGAAGGTCCTTCAAGTTCCAACAGGTAAGCAGATAAAAATTGCAAACGCTGTAACCTTTATGTCTCGTGAAAGAAGCTCAACTGAAGTGGCCTATGCTGGCGATGTTATAGGTATTCATAATCACGGCGGGATAAGTATTGGAGATACATTCACTCAAGGCGAGAAAATTAACTTCCAAGGCATCCCTAACTTTGCTCCAGAGCTTTTTAGAAGAGCACAGCTCAAAGATCCTCTCAAAGCTAAGGCATTACAAAAAGGGCTTGATCAGCTTTCAGAAGAAGGGGCAACTCAGGTATTCAGACCAATTTCTAATAGCTCTCAAATTTTAGGGGCTGTAGGTATTCTGCAATTTGACGTCGTTGCGCATAGACTCAAATATGAGTACGGAGTTGATTGTCAATTCGAAACGATAAATGTAGCAACAGCAAGATGGGTTACTGGCCTCGATAAAGATATCGATCAGCTCAAAATAAAAGCTGGGAATAATGTTGCAATTGACAGCGCAGGAATGCTTTCTTATTTAGCCCCAAGCATGGTAAATCTTCAGCTTACAATCGAGCGTCACCCAGACTTAACCTTTAGCTCTACAAGAGAGCACTGACTCTTAAGCTTCTAATGGCTTAACAACTTCAGCTATATCTTTCTTATTTAAATAGCCTACAACTGAGCCACCTGAGTCTTGAACTATGCAGCAATCAGCATTTTCACGAAGCATCTCACATAAAGCGGAGTCCACTGAATCCGTCTCATTAACAGCGATACTTGAAGAAGCTTTTGCTGGCTTCTGATCAGTCATTACAGATTTTGTTTGAAGGACATGAGAGCGATTTACTTTTTTGACAAAGTCCTTAACATAATCATCAGCAGGAGTCATTATAATTTCCTGTGTTGTTCCATGCTGAACCAGCTCGCCACCATTAAGAATAGCAATACGGTCTCCAATCTTTAGTGCCTCTTCAAGGTCATGAGTAATAAATACAATAGTCTTGTGGAGTTCTTTTTGGAGCTCCAGTAACAAATCTTGCATGTCACTTCGTATGAGTGGATCAAGCGCACTAAAGGCCTCATCCATCATTAAAATTTCAGTATCGCACGTTAAAGCTCTCGCCAAACCAACACGCTGCTGCATTCCACCTGAAAGCTGAGACGGATAACGATTTTCGTATCCAGATAAACCTACTCGATCAATCCATTTCTTCGCTCTTGCAACTGCTTCATCACCCTTTACTCCTTGCAAATGGACACCTAAACAAACATTATCCATAATTGTTTTGTGCGGAAGGAGTGCAAAGCTTTGAAATACCATTGCAGTTTTTTGTTGCCTAAATTGCCTAAGTTTTTCCATTGGCATTTGAATCACATCCTCACCACCAATCATGATTGAGCCAGCAGTAGGCTCAATAAGTCGATTAATATGTCGAATAAGTGTGGATTTTCCAGAACCAGAGAGGCCCATAATAACTTCAATATTCTTGTTTGCTAGATCAAGATTAATATTACTCAACCCAAGAACATGCTGATGCTCCTTAAGGAGATCATCTTTCCCCATTCCATTATCAACATGTTTTATAACAGACTCTGCCTTAGGTCCAAAAATCTTAGTTAAATTTGAAATTTTGATTTTTATATCCTGTGTCATAGAACATCTCCAGAACGGTGTTTTTGAATCCGAGTACCAAATGCTTGAGAAACCCTATCGAATATAACTGCTAAGGCAACGATTGCAAGTCCATTTAGCGTACCCATTGATAAATATTGATTTTGAACAGCCTGTAATACAGGAAGTCCAAGTCCTGCAACTCCAATCATTGAAGCAATAACAACCATCGCTAGCGCCATCATAATAGTCTGATTTATCCCAGCAAAAATATTTGGCAGAGCAAGCGGAATTTGCACCATAAATAAACGCTGCGTATAGGTTGCACCAAAAGCATCTGCAGCCTCCATAGCCTCCTTATCGACCAATCGTATACCTAGATTTGTTAATCGAACAATAGGTGGCATAGCATAAATACAAACTGCAATTAATCCAGGTACCTTACCAATACCTAGCATCATAACAACAGGAATAAGATACACAAAAGGTGGAATTGTTTGCATAATATCTAATACGGGGGTTATTATGGATTGTGCTCTATTAGACTTTGACATCCATACACCAAGTGGCATTCCTAACGTCAAACATAAAAGTGTCGCAGCTGAAATCATTGTGACAGTTGATATCATAGGATCCCACATATCTAGAAATCCAATTGCAAAGAATGCTAACATTACTGAAATTGACACCTTAATACTTCGAGCACCAAGCCATGCTAGAATTCCTGCCACTCCCAGAAAAACTGGCCATGGCGTTGATAATAATAATCTTTCCAACCAAACTAAAAAAAACATTAACGGATCAAAGAATGCTTCAATATTACTTCCAAACTCTCTTGTAAAGTCTTTAAAGGCGGCATCAACACAGTTACGAGAACTCATCATGACGTCCCCTGGTATTGATATTACATTATTTACAAATAAGGTAAAGTCTGACGTAGTTATTGAATCTCCAACTCTAGAAGCCATGCTACTAAAGTGTTGAATTTGAGACTCCGGGTTAACTGAGCGAATTGAGTTAATACTTGATCCAACATCGTTAGCATACTCGCTTATATTTGCAGCCAAAGCCTCTGGGTCAGTTGATCGTATGGAGATATACTGCCTATCCAGTCTTTCAACAGTTTTATCAAAACTAGCTACTGCTCTTACTTTTATATCACTGTAATTGCCAGACTCATAGAGACCAGCCAGCTCATTGACCTTTATACTGAGTTCATTTGCCTTATTAACTAATGGCATTAAGACATTTTCAACAGTTGTAACATCAGTTCTAATAGCAGCTTCTTTGACTGCTCTGGAAAGGGCCTCAGGGTCATTTATATATGGCATTAAGCCTGAAACTATCTCATTACTTTCAGACATATCCTTGACTTTTGCATGAGTAGAAATACTGAGCGTATCTAGATTGTAAATCATGTCTCGGACGCCAGGATAGTTCTTATATATTGAGGCTGAAGCATTAACTTGCTCTCGGATTTGTGATAGCTGTTCTAAATGATTTTGAATAGTAGAATTTGAGCTAAGGAAATCAATGTTTCCTTTAAGACCAGTAATTTTTTGATTTAGTAATGCAATTTGAGATCCCATCTCACTCATAAAGGAATCAGTGTATTGATCTGCTTTATCTGAATAACTACTTGAAAGTTCTTTAACTTTAGTTAGTAACTCTTGAGCCTTTGGATTATTATTTATATATTGCGCATTTTCACTAATAGCTTTTAATAAAGCCTTTATTTCAGGAAATACAGAAACAACTTCATTAGGATTATTTATAGAGTCAACTCTATTAATAAGCTCCGTAACAGAGCCGCCATAGTTTTCTAATAATGAATTTTCATTTGAGCTGTAGAGACCAGAAAGTTCCTGGGTTTTAGTCTCAAGGACTTGAGCTAATAATTGAACCTTTTCAAGTAGTTCTGCAGAATTATTAACCTCAGTTAAAGGGTTTGAGTCATTCGCTAACTCTTTTAACGTTTTTGTTTTAGCTTCCGCTCGATCAGTCAGCTTTGAAAAGCTATCTGTTATTTTAACCAACTGAGAATAATCTGTAGCGCTAAGAGCCTGAGTTGTTAAGTCATCAGCTCTTTTTGTCATTGCTTGAATAAAGTTTAAATCTTTACCAAGTATTCTCAGATCTGCTATTTCAGATGCTGGCGGAATACACTCTATTATTGACTGTTGTGGAATTGGCCTAACTGCCGCCATAGTAACACTCCTTTTAAACTCTCACAATTTAAACATTTTTTAAGTTCAAATTGATATTTAATTTGAACTTAATATTTATACAACCTGTCAAACAGAATGAAACACTAAAAAAATAATTTTTATGATTAAAGACTAATGTTTACTCTTCAATCATAAAAATTGCCCGTAATCATAAAATCCTGTCTCTTATACACATCTGACG